>Ga0180433_10006587_pt1 | contig 15145 bp, 19 predicted proteins | sample SS_ome_8_FD_132980 | JGI IMG/M metagenome (GOLD analysis project Ga0180433, IMG submission 132980) | Hypersaline lake sediment archaeal communities from the Salton Sea, California, USA - SS_1_D_1 metaG | ecosystem: Environmental > Aquatic > Non-marine Saline and Alkaline > Hypersaline >... | reverse complement strand
TTTTTAATAAAATTTAGATATTAAATTTAGCCTATCATTAAAAGCTTATTAGTCTTAAAAATAATAGGTCTTGATATTATAACATAAAAATGGATTGTTTGAATATTCTAACAGAAAACATATATAATTAACATCATGGAAACAACAAGATATCTCATCAAATTTTATTATATCGGTTCGGACAAATATTTTGGATCCCAGCGCCAAAGTGATTTTGAAACAATTGAAAATCAAATTATTCGCAGTTTATTTGAAACAAACTACATTGGCGATATTAAAACTGCGGGATTCGAAGTAGCGAGTAGGACGGATAAATATGTATCCGCTCGAGGGGCTTGTTTTTCCTTTCTCTCGGAAAAAAGACCCATCTTAATGGAAATAAATTCCGTATTACCACGCGATATTGGACTTTGGGCATCCTCAGAAGTTACAAAAAATTTTTCTTCAAGATTTAATGCAATATATCGCCATTACAAATATATTTTTCCGCTTCCAGAAAATAAAGAACAAAAATATAATCTAAAATTAATGAAAAAGGCATCTAAACTTTTTGAAGGCCGCCATAATTTTCTAAATTTTTCAAAACGAGAAAAAGAAGATACAACTACAATCAGAGATATGTTTTTAGCGGATTGTAGTGAAGAGGGTGACTATTTGGTTTTTAACTTTACGAGTCAAGCTTTTCTAAGGCAGCAGATAAGAAGAATGGTCGCTAAGATATTGGAAGTAGGTAATGGAATTTTAGCTCTTGATGAATTAATTAAAATGTTTAATTCTGAAGAATTTATCTCTTATCAACCCGCTGATCCAAAAGGGTTAATCTTATGGGATATATATTATGGGGATAAAATCAATTTTACTATTGACATTAAATCTCATGAAAGAATGATGCGATATTTTTCTAAGCAGTATACTAAATATAGCTTAAAACAGAAATTATTTGCCATTCTTCAGCGTGACAATATTGGCTAATAAAGCTTTTAACTGAATTTCTTCGGTTGCACCTTGACTTAAGCGATATTCATATTCGGCTAAGAACTTTGAAATTTGTATTTTATTATCTTCTGTGGTCTCTAAATCATAGATTTCGCGATGAATATTTTTTATAATATTAATTCCCGAAAGACCATATTCATTGGTAATCTCTTCAAGGATTTGAATGGATAGTTGAAGTTGCCCTTCTATCGCATTTACAAGAACTTCTTTTATCTTATCAGAAGGAACTTCTCCCGCAACTCTAAAAACTATATCTTCACTAATTTTATTTGAGATTGTCCCACAAGATTGTAAATAATTTATTGCTCTGCGTAGATCTCCTCGTGAAACCTTAACCAAAGCATTTACGCCTCCAGTTGTTATGTCTAAATCCTCTTGCCTAGCTATTCGTTTAAGACGTTCACTAATATCTTTATCATTTAATGAGGAAAACCGAAAGACCACACATCGAGATTGAATGGGAGGAATAATCTTATTCGAGTAATTGCATATTAAAATCATCCGACAATTTTTGGTATACCGTTCCATTGTTCTTCTAAGTGCTTGTTGAGCAGCGGAAGTCATATTATCCGCTTCATCTAAAATCAGAATTTTGAAAGGGATCTCTAAAGGAGGCTTAGCTTTTGCAAAATCTTTGATATATGTACGAATGACATCAATTCCTCGTGCATCACTTGCATTTAATTCTAAATATGTGGAATTTGGAGCCATTTTTCTCCTGTATAGTTCGCGAACCATCGCTAAGGCGGATGTGGTTTTTCCCGTACCTGCGGGACCAGCAAAAATTAGATGCGGCATTGATATGTCATTAATAAATTGCTTCAAACGCTTGATAATTCCTTGTTGGTTGACGATATCATCTAATAGACGTGGTCGATATTTTTCAACCCATGGACGATTTTCAGAAGACATGATACCACCTTCTTTAGCCAAAATGTAATAATTTATTTAAACAAAGATTAAGAATAAAAATTTCTTACTTGTTAATTAATTATTTAAAGCATAATAAATACTATGATAAGAAGTTTATGACTGATTTTAAAATAACTAAGATTAAATCTCGATGGATTTTGGATTCTAGAGGTAATCCTACCGTCGAAACGGATGTGTTTTGTGGAAAGGATTTTGCGCGGGCAGCAGTACCTTCGGGAGCATCTACAGGAGCGTTAGAAGCACTTGAACTACGTGATGGTGGCGAGGCTTTTTTTGGAAAGCATGTAAGCAAGGCGGTATCAAATGTGAATACGATACTTGCAAAAAAATTGATTGGTTTTGAGGTAAGGGATCAAAAGGTTTTAGATCAAGGAATGATATCATTAGATGGAACTTCTAACAAAGCTAATTTGGGAGCTAATGCAATATTATCGGTTTCAATTGCTGTGGCTAAGTTAGCCGCAAAATTATCAAATAAACGAATTTTTGAACATATTTCTGAACTGGCATATAAAGAAGTGTATAAAGATTTTTTGATGCCTATGCCTTGTTGTAATATCATCAATGGCGGAGAGCATGCCGGAAATGATTTAGCAGTACAAGAGTTTATGATTCTCCCTATTAAAGCCCCCAATTTTTCCAAAGCTATTCAGAATGTGGTAGAAGTATATCATACCTTAAAAGGAATACTATTGCAAGAATATGGGAAAACTGCTATTAATGTGGGAGATGAGGGAGGATTTGCCCCTAATTTATCTACTACCGAAGAGGCTTTAAACGTAATTGAAACTGCAATCGAAATTGCCGGTTTTACTCCTGGAGAGGACTTTTATATCGGGTTAGATGCAGCGGCAAGCGAATTTTATCATGAAAATCACTATTTTATTGATAAAAAGAAACTTTCGGGAGGGGAATTAATAGATTATTATATTGAACTGGTAGAAAAATATCCGTATGTTAAATCAATTGAAGATCCTTTCGATCAAACAGCTTTTGAAAGCTTCTCGGAGTTAACTAACAAGTTTGGAAAGAAAATTCAAATTGTAGACGATGATATTACTGTTACCAATATCAAACTCCTTGAAAAAGCAATAGAGCAAAAAGCTGGAAATGCCTTACTATTGAAGGTAAACCAAATTGGTTCAATTACGGAAGCAATCGAAGCATGTAAAATGGCCTTTCAAAATGAGTTTAATGTGATGGTTTCCCATCGTTCAGGTGAAACCGAGGATCCATTCATCGCAGATCTCGCAGTTGGGTTATGTGCAGGCCAGATTAAAAGTGGTGCTCCTTGTAGAAGTGATAGAAATGCCAAATATAACCAACTTCTTAGGATTGAGGAGTATTTAGGAATAAATGCGCGGTATCCTACTGCCTTTGACTCGTGGAAAAATTATCAGAAATGAGGAATTCGTAGAGAGCTTTTTCTAGTTACTTTTAATGAAGCGATAAATGGTAACATCTATTTGTTTTCTTTTTTTAGTATGAAATGAAAAACTCCTTTCGAGTATCATATTAAAGGGCAAGCTGTAATCTACTTTCCAGTTAAATTGTGAGGAATAGGATTTAATGAAATTATTCACTTTTTTATTAGTAAGGTGAATTGAATAAATTATATCGGATATTTGAAAAGCCAAGTCTAAAAAATTCCGATCTGCTTTGTTTTTTTGTACCCCAAACGGTGGATTCATAATGGTGGTTACTTTCGAGTGTTTGAGAAATTTCCGTCTAGAGAAATCAATAAATGAGATATCCGTGCATAAAGGATGAATAAGAGAGTTCACTTCGAGATTGCGAATATTTTTCTTAAGAATAAGAAGAGCTAAGGGATCAATGTCAATGCTTATCACGATCTTAGGACGAAAGAAAGCGCTTGCGATCGAGATCCTCCCAGTACCAGCACCTAAATCAAAAAGGACATGGTTTTCGATATCATGAAACTCAAAACCGGCGAAGTAAGCAATATCAACGGCACTAGTAGCATCAATACAATATTGCTCGAGTTCGACTTTAGGCCACGAAAAGGAATCGGTTTTTTGAATTAGTGCAATAAGATCTCTTTTGTTAATTACTATCGCCTTTTAATTTTAGTCTGTTCAAGAGTTATTTTGAATTATTATCATTAAATTTATTTAATTTATTTAATATTAATTAAATAGAGAATTTAAAAGATTTATGTTGAACTCAATGAAAGAATCAGTGAAAAATAAGGATATAGTTCTTACTGGACAATATTTAGGAGTAGTAGAAGAGTTTCTGCCCGATAAACAATCCACTTTTGTGAAAGATGGAAAAATTTTTGCAACTAAAACCGGAATCATTAATATTGATGATAACAAGCGTGAAATTGAAATCCAATCTCATCAAGAAGAAAATAGAAAAACTGTTAAAATAGATGACATAGTAATTGGTACTATTTTATTTCTGCGAAAATATTCAGTTGGTATTAATTTTCATACAATTAATAATAAAGTCCATTTTAATAGTTCTTATTTTGGAAATATTCATGTGTCACAAATATCCCACAAATATGTCGATAAAATTTCTGATGCATTTCAGATAACTGATATTGTGAGAGCGAAAGTTATTGAAGAGAATGTGAATGAATATAAATTAAGTACTGTTGGCAAGAATCTGGGAGTAATTCATGCAGATTGTTCAATTTGTGGAACACCGCTCGATAAGATAGGATTTAACAAATTGAGATGTGAAAGGTGTGGCCATGTGGAAAATAGAAAACTTGCTAATGATTATCGGGATGTTACTGAAAATCTTAGATACTAACTCATTCATCTATTTTTTTATCGAAAAATGAGGTTTTATTTGTAATAAATAGAAAGGAGATTAAATTTTGCGGAAAAGAAGCGGCCGAAAAATATTACATTTTTATAATACATCCGGTGATTTAAACAAAATAATCTTATTTCTTGAAGATGTACAAAAAAAGGTAAATTATCTCAGTTTAAATGCAACGGTTGAGGGAAAAGATATTAAAATTACGTTATTTGGACCACGAGATCTTCAATCTTTAGCCAGCGAAAGGTTAAGAGAACTCGCAAACAAACATTTATGATTTTTTCTCTTTCTTTTCGTTTATTAAACCATAAAAGATTTATTTTAATTTAAATTAGATTTATTAAATCGAGACTTTGGTGTCAGAACGGTGGCAAAGAAAAAAGTTGTTCCAGAAGAGGATGAAGACGAATTAGATGATTTTGGTAAAGATTTATTTGATGGCGAAGAAATCGAAAGTGAGTACCCTCAAATAGGAAAGAAAGGAGAAAAGAAAGAAATTACTGGAGATGAGGGTCTTGCGGTATTGGATGAGGGGGAAATCGGATCAGATGAAGAAGAATTCGATTTTGAAGAACCAGAAGGTCCTGAAAAACCAACTTATAAATATCTCGATCTGGATCTCAAAAAAGGAGAAGGAAAAAACGATTATAAACTATTAGTAAAAGGACAATCTCATGGATTCTGTAATGTCCTGGTAAAACATCTATTAAAGATTGAGGGAGTTAAAGCGGCAGCATATCAAGTCACACAGATTGATCCCCCGGTTATTTTTATCCGAATTGAAGAGGGAAAAAAAATTAAAAATGTTATTCATAAAGGGATTGAGGCTTTAAGAAAGGAAGTATCCGAAGTCGAAAAACTCTTTAGCAAACTAATGTAAAGATCTCTTTTTTTTCCATGTGAAAACTTTTTAAGATGGAAAAATTCAACCTAGTATATATAATGGTTTATGATTATTTATTAAAGGAAATTAATCAAAATCTATCGCAAAAAGTAATTGGTACTCATAAAGGTCTTGCAAAAATTGGCGATGAGCTCGTAAACTTTGTATATTCAGTGGCTAAATCTGTTTATTTAACAAAGAATAGTGCCAACAATAAAGTCATATTAACGAGTAAGAAAGTAGGAAAGAATATTCTCGCAAATGCTCTTAAAGCGGCTGATATGAAACCATTTGCTAAAAACCGTGCTGATGCGCATGATCTCGCTGATAGTGTCGAGGCAATAATTGGTTATGCATGGCTGAGTAAAAAAATGCAGATTGAAGAACTAATCAATTTCCTGGCTAATAATTTTGAAGGCAACTTATATGACCGTAATGAAGAGATAAAACAAGCCCAAGAAGTGTTTGTGAAATTATTAATTCATATTAAACCCTATTTACCTGAAAATGAATTATGAAAAATTCCCCTATTACAATCGGTTTTGATGATTCAAGGTTTCAATTAAAATCAAATATCAAAAAAACACAACTCATAGGAATTGTTTGCCAAGGAACAAGAGTGGTAAATGTTGTTCGAGATGAGATCTCCATTGACGGCGATGACGCAACAGACACCCTCATCAAGCTGGCAACTCAACATATAAAAGAGATTCAGTATATTTTAACCGATACAATCACTTTTGGAGGATTTAATATTATCGATATAGAACGAATCTATACTCTTACGAATAAACCGGTGATTGCAATTACAGAGTCGCACGTAAATCTCGAGTCTGTGAAAACAGCTTTAAAAAAGAACTTTCCTCGTTCTTATATTTCAAAATTACAGAAGATAATTAGAGCGGGAGATTTGTATGAAACCGAAATTCTAACAGCAGGCGGACTTTCAAAAGTATATTATCACGTCAAGGGTGCTCCTGCAGAGGTTGTGAATGATTTGTTAATAAAAATATGTATTGACTCTAAGCTTCCCGAGCCTATTCGAATAGCACATCTGATAGGGAAGGCTTTATAAACCAATAGAATCCATCAACACAAGTCTTTAAAGAAAAATTCATTTAATAGATATCTAACTTCAATAAGTAGCAATTTCGTATTCCAAGATCTCTTTCATTCTCTGCTGAAGTTCGGGTCGTACGGCAGACATGCCATAAGTTTTTAACCCACCAAGCTTGCTCTGTACGATTTGTGCGGGTAAAGCACCTGGTAGATCTTGTTTATTGGCAATGGCAATTATTTTCATCCCAATCGACCGTTCAAATCGATCATATAGTTGTTTAGTCTTGGTAATATTTTCTTCAGTAGAATCACATACTATCACCGCTAATCCCGCACCCCTTAGAAAATCTTTCCACATAAATTTAAACCGCTTTTGTCCCCCTAAATCCCAAATCGAACATTTTTTACCATTAAGTATCGAATCCTCAACCTCTAAGCCAACGGTAGGATCCCGTTCTTGTTTTACTTCCCTACCTTGTAATAGTGATAAGAGCGAGGTTTTTCCAACACCTCCTTCCCCAATAAGGCAAATTTTTTGCTTGGTATTTAAGACCTTCCATCAACCCTTTCCAATTAAATCAATCTTAATTAGAAAAGGCTAAAAAAAGTTCAAAAATTCAAATAATATTCACATAATATGGAATTTTTTAATCGAAATAGCTAATAGGAAATCATATTAGTAGATTTCTTATTAATAGATGAAGGAGAAGTCTGAATATCTAATGTTTTTTTTACCTTTTTATACCCAATATTAATTAATTGGGCACCACATACAGCGGGAAGTATTGTTATCCAACCATAAGTCGCTAACCAAAGCCCCCAATATGACAATGGATCTATAGGAACATCAAAACCAATACTATATACTTTATTTAGTAATATTGATAAAATAGGCTTTACAATTAGTAGATAAATACCAATAATAATATAGATTAACTTGTAGGATACCATTACTTATAACAATAGATTATAAAACCCTACTATTAAAATCATTCCTCACAAATCAATGTAAACTAATAAAAATTTAGATAAAAAAATACTAAAAAGAAGATTAAATATAAGTTTGGAAAAAATCAAAAAAAAAGGTTAGCTTTAAGCTCCTGTCTCTAAATCACGAACTATTCCAACGCAGACAGTTCTTCCCATATCGCGTACAGCAAATCGACCCATTTCTGGAATATCTTCATACTTTTCTATACAAAGCTTCTTGATGGGTTGTAATTTCACGATTGCAGATTCGTTTCGTTTGATAAACTTAGGAGAGTCTTCTATGACTGCACCAGTTTTCTGGTCAAGTTTCTTGGTTAATTCCATAAATTTCGCAGCAACCTGAGCAGTGTGTGCATGGATTACAGGAGTATATCCTTGTGCAATTGCAGTTGGATGCCAGATTACGATAATTTGTCCCGTCCAATTTCCACTGGGGAAGACGACAGTAGGAACGTCAGTAGGATGTCCCATACAATCTCCACGCCCAACATCCTTCAGTTCAATTCCTCGGATGCTAAAACCAATGTTATCGCCTGGTTCTGCTTGGGGTATCTCCTCATGATGCATTTCAATGCTTCGAATTTCTCCTTTGAATCCAGTTGGCATGATAACTATTTTATCATTTTTCTTTAAGATTCCAGTTTCCACTCGCCCGACCGGGACCACACCAGTACCCTTAATTCGGTAGGCATCTTGAATAGGAACTCGTAATGGTTTATCAGTAGGTTTTGGAGGTATTTCAAATTCATCAATCGCATCAATTAAAGTAGGACCATCGTACCATGGCATTTTGTCGCTTTTCGTGGTTAAGTTTTCGCCAGTCATACCGCTTGTGGGAACGAATTTGATATTTTTAACAGGATAACCAATTTGTTTAAGTAATCCTGAAATTGATTCCTTGCATTCATTGTATCTGTCTTCAGAGTACTCATAGTTGTCAGCTTTATTAATCGCGACAACCAATTGTTTTACTCCAAGTGTTTGGGCTAAGTATGCATGTTCTCTTGTTTGTCCGTTAGCAGCAATACCAACTTCCATCTCTCCTTTCTTCCCAGAGACGACTAGGATCGCAGCATCAGCTTGAGAGGCTCCAGTAATCATGTTTTTAACGAAGTCAGCATGTCCAGGTGCATCAATAATGGTGAAATATTTTGTTTTAGTCTCAAACTTACGAAATGCTAAATCAATAGTGATTCCACGCTGTCGTTCTTCTTTCAACTTATCGAATACATATGCGTATGACCATGAAGGTCTATCATATTCTTTCGCGATTTTTTCTAATTCTCTTGCTTCTCGGTCACTAACGGCACCAGTTTTGATGAGCAAAGCACCCATCATGGTTGACTTTATGGGAACTAACTCGAAAAGGTTAGCTCATTCCATGATCTATGTGCCCGATAATGACCAGATTTAAATGAGGTTTTTCAGTAGGCATAATTCATCAATTTCCTCAATATTATTTTCTATTAATATATTTTCAAAAGTTTCTATATTTAGATTAAATGATAAATACCTTAATGATGTCCAATATATATTTTTTACTATAATTTTGAGTTATGGTTTGAAAGAAATGACCATTATCTAAATTTTTTAAGGGATTATCATGGAGAATTTTTCTTAGTGGTGGGGAATATGTAATCTCCTTCGAGATCAGCGAACAATTGGTCTTTATTGGTTCTAAATAAATCAAAAATAGTAGAAATTTCCTTCTGAAAATTGATTTTCTTTCCATCGTCTAAATGTATTTCGTCGATGACTTTTTCTTGTAAAAACTTGGTAAAAACGAGATCAAGGTCTTGAATATCAAAACGAGTCTCTCTAAAATAATCCAGTAGATGATGGATATAAAATGCTTTCACGTGCCAATTTTTACTTCGGTATTTTGATTCCATATCTTTTTTATAGAAATATCGTAATTGTTTTACTACGATTCGCTCATCATTGTAGAGACGGGAAGAGATTTGATGAGATTGATCAACCCATTGGGTGCCGTAATCGATATTTCTGTCAACATATTGAGCAATACTGCGCTTAATCCCTGCCTTATCTGTCCATTTATTATGAATGAGCCAATTTGGAATGCACAATCCCCTTTTGTCTTTGAATTATCTTCTTATGAGATCTAAATTAAAACAAAACTTAAGCATTTCGAATCAAAAAGATAAAAAAAAAGGGAACCTTAATTAATCATATAAATTTCTAAGATTAACTAGTAAAAAGTAGATCTATCATGGTAAAGAGTAGAACGCCATTTCCAAAAGAAGGAGAATTTGTTATCGGTCGGGTCGTAGATATCCAGCAACAATATATCTATGTTGATTTATTGGATTATGAGGGGTTAACCTCAGAGGAATATGCTCGAGGGATGATCCATATCAGCGAGATTTCAAGCCGATGGATCAAAAACATACGAAATTTTGCCAGAGTAGGACAGAGAATCGTAGTAAGGGTATTAAGAGTTGATCAATCAAAAGGGCATGTGGATTTATCACTGCGAAGAGTGAATTCGGCACAGAAAGATAATCGTATGAAGGAATGGAAATATGCGGTTAAATATGAGAACTTGTTGCAATTTTTTACCGAAGAAGAAGGAATTAATCTCAATTTGGATCAAGCCTATGACCTTATAGGATGGCCTGTGTTAGAAAAATTCGATTCTTATCAAGAGGCTATAGAGTCCTTAAAGGAATATGGGGAAGAAATCCTTCAAGAGTTAGGAACATTAACTGAGGATCAATTAAATGCTTTCATGAAAATTGTGGATGAGAATGTTGAAATTTCAACAGTAAATATCATTGGAAAGCTAAAATTGATGAACACCGCTGGAGATGGCGTAGAAAAAATCAAAAAAACTCTTATTGAAGCTAAGCAAGTAGTTGAGAAACCAAAAGATACCCGCAACATAAAGATTTTATATATTGGAGCACCATTTTATCGCGTAGAAATAATTTCTAAAGACTATTTAGACGCAGAAAACATTTTGTCTGATTCATTGGAGATAATCGAAACAATGTCAAAAGAATATAACAGTACCTATGAATTCATCCGAGATTAGGATTAAAATGTATTAAATGGGTGTAAATATGACGAAATATCTCCAGAAGTGTAAGGAATGTGGAAAGTATGGACTAGCAAATCCAAAATCCACATGCAAATATTGCGGAGGACAACTTATAAATCCCAAGCCTCCTAAGTTTTCCCTTATCGATAAATATGGAAAGTATCGACTCATATACTTCAAGGAAGAATTTAAGAAGAGATTTGAGAATGATTAAGCGAGATCGACTTTTTCTGCAAATTTTTCATTGAGCAAAATAATTGCATTTTTATAGGGAATACTCGCGATATCATTTGCATTAAATGGACCGTAATTTTTGAGGTCAATCCCGACCAGAGGAGGAGTATCTTTCACAAATCGTATAATTATATAATTAATTTCAACATTAATTTTCTTTAATTCATTCTCTACCACTGATTCTACCTCGGGCTCAACAGATTCTGTGGGCGCCTCCAGAGTAGTGCTTTCAACATCATCTGTGACTTGGAGTGTGGTCTCTGATTCGATTTTGCTTTCTTCTTTATCAGAAACCAGAGGGAGTGATTCTATACCCATCTCGTCGCTTTGATATTCTTCCATAACCGTTAACTTCTTTAATTTCTCATAACCCTTAATCGATCTTATTAGATTTTGATATAACAACTTTTCGGGTTCAAGGATATATTCTAGATTAATCTCTTGTAAAGAGAATGCGGCATTCATTATTTTGATTTTTCTAATTTTTAAGAGGTCTTCTAAAAGATATTCAAAATGGGACTTATAGGATTCTAAGATTTCTTTTTTTAAGGCATCATCGTCTTGTAAGTCAGTAGCTTTAATTTTATGTACAAATTTCTTGTATAGATTGAAGTCATCTTGGAATAGTGGTGTAAGCTCTATTTGGTCAAATTCAGCAAGCCAATGTTGGTATAGTTCGGAATAATTCTTCTTTAAGTTCATAAAACGCAATTACTATTATTGGGTATTTATTAAACATATACTTTCAAAAATAAATATTATCCAGAAAAGCATTTTCCCATTAATTAAACATACTAAATCATTGACATGGGCTCTGCGACTTCCTTACATAGTAAATATACCGCAATATGTTTAGGTACGCATATTTTATCTCCTTGATCATAGGGTCCATACGTAATTCCTTTGATTTTTGTGGCGGGTACAAACTCTTCTATTATCTTCAAATTAATATCAATTCCTTGTTGTTGAAATACAATAGGATCTTTTGATTTTGTTGTAGCATCTAAGGGATTAAAATCAGCTAATTCTCCAATTGAAAGTTCTTGAACTTTAAATCCAGTCTTTCCATGTAGGGTTCCCGGATATCTAATTAGTCTATGAATATCCACGGATACAGGTTCATCTATATTTGCTCCCACTCTTTTGGCTATCCCACTTAAAAATATCTTCCACTTATCGATATCAAAGCCTTCCATTGACCAATCATTTAATTCGCTATTCTTGAATCGTTCGAGAAAAATTTCTTTTTGATTCAAAAAGCTTCTAATTCGATTTTTTTTAAATCCGATATTCAATAGAAAATGTTCGATATCTAATTCTGACTGCTTTAACAATCTTTCAATCTCGTTATTTAACTTTTTTGCCCATCCTATGTTTTCCTGTGATATACCATAAACAATTCCACTTCGAGCTCTTAATCCTAAAAGTTCAAAATTTAGATTATTTCCTGTAAGATAATCAATTATTTCCCTTCGTGCATCGCTACTCAGAGTTCTCAAATTCTTATCCTCAACTTTTAAATGATAACCTCGATGACCAGAAAACGCAATCATAATGGATTTTTGATCAATTCCGAAATCGGGAATTAAAAAATTATCCAATAATTTTAGAACTTCTTTTTTTGCGACATCTAAACATTTCTCACATATCCAGCTAACTCGCTTTAATTTTAAACTTCCGCATTCCGGACAAGCAAGAGGCATTCCTTTACCGTTTTTAAAGCAAGATTTACAATACCATCCATCATGATCATCCTTACAAGGGGTATAAAAGTGATCTACATCAATATCAATAATTAGATCGCATCCTTCATATCCTTTTTTTTCCATATTTGGAATTTCCGGATGGTTATAAAGCGAACCACTGGAATATACATGCTTTGGAGCACTATTAATTAAATAGTGACTAAAAGAAGCAATATTTTCAAAACTCATATGGCGAAGCATGATAGATTTATCCCAGGGTAGAAAAGCAAATTCTCTGTTCGTAAATTTGCTAACTTCGGGTAGATTTGCTGCATTTTTCGTATAGTAATCCTTGAAGGTTCTAATTAGAAATTTAGTTGGATTCATTTTCCTTTTTATTAGATATTTTCTGCTTATTTTTCATCATTGATCTCTTAAACTGGTAGTACTGTACATAAAAAAGTGGGTGTTTGATGGTTCTTTGTTCATTATATTTTTTCGACATATACCCTTTAAGACATAAAGGGTCTTCATATTTTGCAGCCATACACAGATTTAATGATTTTAACGTATTACAGGAATGCGGTGTATATCCTTTCTTTTTAGCAAACTCTACTTGATATTCAGTTTTTTTCCTATCGAAATCGGGTAACCCTTTAAATACGTCGATAATGGTTTCATTAGGAAATTTTAGTGCATGTAAAAAGAAAACGAGATATAACCGTTCAATGTGGGTCAGATTTTGACCCTCTTCAGCCTTAGTCATAATTTCTTTAATGCATGGAGGAAATAAACCTTGGAATTCTTTTCCCTCTTCAAAATGAATATCAACTGAATACTCAAATTCTTCTTTCTTTAATTCCCATTCATTTAAGATATTCTCATAAATTGACTTGAATTCCTCAAATTTAAAGAATTCTTGTTTTAGTTTTTCCAACGCATTCTTATTGTCTGCATCTTCAATCATAAATTTACGCCGCACAAATTCTTGAAGTAATCGCTTAACCTCTCTCTTTTCAAGATACACATAGCCATCAACCAAAGCCTTATGGCAAAGTTTTCTATTATCATCCCGTAAATAAATAGAAAGGTTTAAATAGTCTTGAAATTCAATTGAAAATCTGGTCTCTAATATCTCTTTTTGTCCTTTATCAAATACTTCTTTAAACTTAACAGTATCACCATACCGCACATTCAAATTTAGATCACGGCAAATATCATAAAGGTTCGCATCTTCGTTATCGTTTAGTAATTCTTTATAAGACTGTTTCGAATATAGATTAGCGATCCTATTCGCAATTCGTTTATTATCAAAAATGTACACTAAAATTTTTACGAACACATATAAGTAAGCGTTTAACTCGTCAGCGATGAAATCGTTAATCTCTTCTAAATTTTCGAAAGCAGATCTAAATAAATTAAGAATGCGGGATTCATAATCACTTAATTGAAATTTGGAATGAAATTTTTTTAGGAATTCAACAGGATCCGATACATCCGAATAAAACTCTTCCAAAGAAGGTAACCATGGATAATGAAATAATAATTCGGGTGATATGTTCAATTATCGAAATCTCCTTTTGGCAAATCTAGTTTATATCTAAATAAATATCTGGCGTAAATATAATTAAAGAGTAAAGAGATTTTGTGTTAATTTGAAGGGATTAAAATTCGTCCATATCATCTTCGTCCTCGAACTCGGCATCTTCGACTCGCGGTGCTAAGAAATAGCTCAACTCTCCCCCCTCAAGAATACCAAAGATCATTTTAAGGGGATGATCTGTTTTTAATGAAATCTCCAATTTCTCAGTAATTGAAGAGATTTTTAAGATATCTTTTAAAAACTTAAGACTATATGCTCCCGTATGAGTTCCCGTGAGATTACTTTCAATTAAGTCATCAGTCCCAAGATTATATTCCATTTCTCCTATTTGACCAGTGGAACTGAATATTAATCCTTCATTTTCAGCGCTCTTAATGTTTAAGATTTCAGAATAGATATCTGCATCTTTAATTGCTTCCACCAAAATTTCTGCATCAATGACCCATCGTGATGGGTATTCGATGGCAAGTAAATTATCCATGGGTATCTCTTCAGTATCGATGTCTAAGAGAGCCAATTTAAAGGTACGGACGCGACTTGCCCCCTCTCGTTGCATCTTTAATTTAATCTGTTGCTCTTTTTCTTTAAATTCTAATTCGATTGAGTCACTAGCAGAGCTTCGTTTTAGGATTTTATCTAAATCTTCCAAATTAACTCCGATTTTCGATTCTTTTGAACAATCATACTTATCAAAATCTTCCTTCTTAATCGCTAATTTTAACAAACAAATTCGACTTGAATCCATAGCAGTGACCATAAATTGCTTAGGAGTGACTTTGATCTCGGTTTCATCGATGATTCCTGCCAGTGTTTCTACGATTCCTTTAAGAATCCGACTATTTTCTAAATATAAGGTAAACGACATAATTTATTTGTTCCTCAATTTATATCTCAAAATGGTTTTA
>Ga0180433_10006585_pt1 | contig 15147 bp, 18 predicted proteins | sample SS_ome_8_FD_132980 | JGI IMG/M metagenome (GOLD analysis project Ga0180433, IMG submission 132980) | Hypersaline lake sediment archaeal communities from the Salton Sea, California, USA - SS_1_D_1 metaG | ecosystem: Environmental > Aquatic > Non-marine Saline and Alkaline > Hypersaline >... | reverse complement strand
TTTTTTAGAGGAAAAAACACCAGTGAGTAGTAAAAATACTATTTTTGCTACATCTATTGAATCAATGAATAGACCTGAAATTAAGAGATTTCAAAAAAGAACGATGGATAGATATAAAAAACCAAAAAATGCAAAAATACTACTTCTTCTTCCATGTTCAGCAAAAAAACCTTATTCTTTTTCTAAATCCCATAGCTTTTTTAGGAGAGCTATATTTTCTTCTGATAATCCATATGTTGTACACGAAGTTATAATAACTTCACCATTAGGAATTGTACCAAGAGAGTTGGAGCTTATTTATCCTGCTTCAAACTATGACATCCCTGTTACTGGTACATGGTTTGAAGACGAAAAAAAGATGATCAGAAATATTCTTATAATGTATTTAAAGGAAAACAAATATACTTTGATTATATCCCATTTACCAGAGGAAATCAACGATTTTATAAATGATATTGTAAAAATTGATATTTTTACATGTGTAAATCATCCAACATCAGATGAATCAATTGATAAACTGAAAAATGTGCTGATAAAAGAAACTAAAAAATTTAAAAAATTAAAGAAAAGTGAGAGATTAAAAGAAGATGTTAAAGCATTTTTGAGTTATCAATTTGGAAAAAAAATCGCAAAAAAATTAGTTCATAACACCTCTATAAAAGGTAGATATCCCTATTTAAAAATTATGAAAGAAAATGTTCAGCTAGGAATGCTTGTTAAAGAAAAAGGATTAGTATCATTAACTCTTGATGGAGCTAAAATTTTATTTGAAGAAAAAAAGAATCTTGTTGAGATACATGATAGTTTTGAACTTAAAGGATCTATTTTTGCTCCTGGTATAAAAAACGCAGATAATAATATAAGAATTGGTGACGAAGTAGCTGTAATTAGGGAAAATCAACTTGTTGGTATTGGTTCTGCTCTAATGAGTGGATCACAAATGAAACAGTTAACATATGGTGAAGCTATAAAAACAAGGCATCTAAAAAAGGATTAGAACTTTCTGAGAGGTTTTTTTATGCCGCAGAAAGGACAGCTATAAACAGTAATATCACCGTAAAGATCCTTTCCTTCTGCCCAAACAGTTATTCCTTCTCCACAGTTTCTGCATCTAAAATTTTTCTTAATTGATTTTTTCTCAGGTATCTCTTCTTCAATACATGAAGGATTTTCGGGGATGATTCCTATTGCACCACAATCAGGACAGTTCATTTTCACTCTCTTCTTGTTGTTACCTCGTGATTTTTTAATAGCAAAAATACCTCCACAAACCTGGCATTTAAAATGAAAAAGTCCACCTTTCAAAGTTTTTTCAAATTCATCCACTGTTGGCAAAGGTCTTTTTTTCTTTGAATATAAAAAGAAAAATGTAAAAACCAACAAAACAAACAATATGATATATGATGCTATCAAATAAATCATCCAGTTTTTACCAAAGATTATATCATATACTGTAAAAACAAATATCCAAAAGGCAAGTATTGCTATCAAAATAAACAAAGAATTTTTTTTAAACCATTCAATATTCATTCATAAATCCTCCTTTTTGCATAAATAGATAAAACTATTATTATCAAAAATACTATCACCGATGATATTAGATACCATATATTCTCTCTTATATTTGATGCCATGTTTTGTATTAAAATATTTTCTCTAGGATTAGTATTCATTTTATATTCCTCAAGATTTGTATATCCATCATCATCAGAATCAATATCAGCATCAGATGAATTAAAGCTATCTAGGTTATATTTATTTTCCCAATTATTAGGTATACCATCACTATCATAATCATTTAGATCATCTGTAATCCAAAAATATTTTTTACCACTTATCTCAATATTACCTGAAATATCTGTAGTAGTTATAAAAAAACTGTATTTTCCTGAAATTGTATATATATCTTTATATACATATCTTTCTTCTTTTAAATCCAATTCTTCATTATAAGAAAAACCTTCAGGAGTAACAATTCTAGCTTCTACATCTGAAATACCTATGTTATCAGAAACAATACAAGAAATTGTGATGTAACCTTCTCTTTTTTGAACAATTGGATCTGCTCCAAAATAACTAATCACAGGATCCACATTATCTTTTCTAACATCAAATTCGCCTTTATAGGTTTTAAAATTATTTTTAGGAGTATTATCAATGGCCGTAATTACAAAATCATATTCACCGATTTCACCAGTCTTACTAAATGAATATTTAAAACTATTTTCATCTGTTTTAATCATAGAAGAAATATATGTACCATCTAAAGGATCAGTTATATTTATATCAACTTTTTTAAGACCTGAATCATCATAAACATCTGCTGTTATGATAACCAAATCTTTTTGAACAAGACTAGATGGAGAAACTTTAACATTCTTAATTATCGGTTTATCTGATTCTACTGGATCTACATGTAGAAATTCATTAGAAGAAAGCATGTTATTTAATTGAAACAAATCATATTTTGATTCGCTCCAAAATATCTTAACACCAACTGTCCAATCACCTGGTTCTGCTGAATCCCAGAATAAATCTTTTTTAATTGTTGAGTTTTTCTTTACACTAATATATGCAGTATAAACCAAATCAGTATAACTCATACTAGGATCTTCACCTATTTTTTTCTCCATAAAAAGACCGACTTTATAGTTCTCTGCATAAGAAGAACCTCTGTTTTTAATTTTTGCAGTTATCTTTACTTCGTCAAACTCGGTTATATCTTTTTTTGGAAGAATGATATCTTCAACCAAGAGATCTGGCCATTCATAAACAGTTATCTCTTCTTCCATTTTATTATTTGTTTCATCTCGCTCTGATACATTATCATCTGAATCAACATTTACAACAACATTGAAATCACCCGTAATATTTGCAAACCAAGAAAACACCAGCTTTGTTTTTTTATCTTTTATAAAAACAGATACAATACTACTTTTTTTAACAACTACATTGTCTTCTGAATCAAAAATAGTAAGAGATACTCTCACATTTTTTACAGACGCAAATAAAGTTTCAACATATGCAGTTATATTCAAAGTATCATTCCTATGAAAACTTGTATAAGATACGTTATCAGCTATAGTGATATCGATATCAACTAAATCAAGATCGGTTTGACCAACGTAAAAAACACTGGAAAAATTGTAATAATAATTAGCATTATCAAAACTAGTAATATTGATAGTCCAATTTCCTTCCTTACTAATATTTAAGCTGTTATTGTACCAGTTAGTATTATTCCCCGTATCAATAAAATTAAGAGGATAACTTAGACTTTTATCTTCATTATTATAAACAATACCTGTCAATTCCATTACCTTTGCTTTTGTAATAACACTAATATTTAATGGATCACCAGTGAGGATATTATCGTCACCAACAGGATATTCTAATTCTGCCCACCATCCTTCATAACGTTCATTAGAGTATACCAAAACATTTTCAGATATATTCCCAATATTTACTTCATTTAATGAGTTTCTAATACCAATGTTTGCCTTAACATCAAAATATATAGCATAATTTTTAATATTTGACCCAGAAGAAACTCTCCATTTTAAAGCCCCAGTTGCATTTCTAGTTTTATTAAAACCTTTTGATTCAATAAAACTATAGTTTTCAACTATATCTATTGGTAACCCATTTGAAGAATATTCAATAATTCTAATTGTAGTATTCTCAAAATCTTTTAATTTAACATTCAAATCATTAAGTATCTTGGTGAAATTTAAACTCTGAGAGTAATTACCTTCTCCTTTCAAAGAAATTAAGTATCTATAATGCCAGTTTTCATTCCACCATTCATATTCAGTAATTGTTACATTGACGTTTTTTTCTAATTTATCATGTAAGTCATCATCAAGATAAACAAAGAGAGTTAATTTTTGCACACCAATCTCTGTGGGTGTCCAGTTAAATTTAAAATTATATGTTTCATCTCTATTCAAACCTTCTTTTTCTAAAACCTCAATTTCTCCTTTAACACTGGAGTTAAGTCTTGCAGTAATTATTTCATCTGTTGAAGCACCATTATTTATAACACTAGTATTTATTTGAATAGTCTCATTTATATAGGCCTTTTCATCTAATTCCATTTTTATGATTTCTAAAGTTGTATCTTTTTCGTATATTACAACCCAATATTCTTTTAAATTGTTGAAATCGTTATTAAGAACAAACTTTAGCTGATGTAATTCATCATCTCCAAAAGAGGGAGTCCAGCTTAAGTTCAAATAATCAATTTCTCCAATGTTCAAGTCATCAGAAGTAATATTTGATGCCGTTAACTTATTATCTACATACAATGAAATTTTGATATCAGTAGTGATATTTTCATTACCATCGTTTTCTATCTTAACTACAAATACTGTTTTCTTTTCTTCTTTTATTGTTCCCTCCCATTTTATAGAATTGATACTAAGATCATTGTTACCAGCATCAGCAATAATTGAAAAATTAACTGTACTTATTATAAAAAAAATAATTAGTATAGAAGCTAACAGTTTTAAATTAATATTTCTAAATATTTTTACCATGTTTCTTCCTCTCAATAAGCCCCCACTTTGTATAACTTGTAATTAATATAATTAAAGTTGTATTTCTATCTTTCTATTTATTATTAAAATATTAAATATGAGAATAATATCATAAAACATAAAATATAAAACAAAAATATAGTTACAGAAAAAAGGTTGGAAAAATGGAACCAGAAATCCACAAATCAAGTTTTATTGCTAAAACAGCAGTAATAATAGGCAATGTTAAAATTGGAAAAAATTGCGGGGTCTACCCAAATGCAGTAATACGTGGAGATCAAAATTTAATAAAGATAGGAGATGGTTCAAATGTTCAAGATTGCGCAGTTATACATGTAAATTCAGAACACAAAGCAACCATTGAAAAAAATGTTTCAATTGGCCATAGCTCAGTAATACACGGAGCACACATAGAAGACAATGTTATAGTTGGTATGAACGCTACACTCATGAATGGATGTAAAATTGGTAAAGGATCGATAATTGGAGCTAATGCACTTGTTACAGAAAATAAAAAAATACCACCTTATAGCCTCGTTATTGGGGTACCTGGCAAAATAGTAAAACAAGATGAAAAATTTGAACAAATGTGTATAAAAAACGCAGAAACCTACAAAAAACTAACAAGGGAACACAAAAACAAAAAATATGTTTTTTATAAAAAAAAATAATTTAGAGAAATTACCGTTCTTTTAGTTTTTTTCTTGTATAATTAAGTAGACCACCTGCTTCTCTAATCTCAAGTATTTTATTAGGAAGCTTTGGAAATGAAAAAGTATTATCTCCAACTCTTAATTCTCCTTTTTCAAGATTAATTTTTACCTTATCTCCTTTTTTATATGAACTTACAGCATCAGGACATTCAATAAGAATAAGACCCTGATTTATTGCTGCCCTATAAAAAATACGAGCATAACTTTTTGCCACCACTGCTTTTATACCAACAGATTTTAAACCAACAACAGGTTGCTCACGGCTACTACCACAGCCAAAATTTTTACCCGCAAAAATAACATCTCCATTTTCAACATTTTCTGAAAAATTTGGATCTAAATCCTCCAGAAGATGTGGTTTAATCTCATCCGCCGTACTACATGAATATGTATATTTACCAGGAAACAACATATCTGTGTTAATATTATCTTGATCATACATCCATACTTTCATAACTAAAACACCTCTCTAGGATCGCTTATTTTTCCATTTATCGCTGAAACAGCAACTGTTTCAGGACTGGCTAGATATATCTCTGCAGATTTACATCCCATACGACCTTTAAAATTTCTATTTGCAGTACTTAAACATCTTTCACCTGGTGCAAGACAACCCTGATGTGCACCGAGACATGGCCCACATCCCGTGGGAAGAATTATAGCTCCAGATTTTGTGAGAGTATCAATTATCCCTTCATTCAATGCCTTTTCAAAAATAGTTCTTGAAGCAGGTAAAACAAGTAATCTAACATTCGTATGAACCTTTTTATTTTTAAGAATCTTTGCGGCAATCTTTAAATCTGAAAACCTGCCATTAGTACATGTTCCAATAAGACACTGCTGTATCTCTATGTCTTGTAACTTATCCACAGGTTTGACATTATCAACAGAATGTGGACATGCAACCATCGGAACAACATCTGATAAATCATATTCATATTTTTTATAAAAAGAAGCATCATCATCAGAATAAATAGGGGAATATGTATTTTTTTTCACACCAATAGAAGTCAAATATTTTTTTGTTACATCATCAACAAAAAATACAGAATTTTTTGCACCCATCTCAACACCCATATTTGAAATCGTGAAACGATCATCTATCGAAAACTGATTTATATCACCATGATACTCTGTGGAACAATAATTTGCACCAGATGCAGAAATATCACCTATAATATGTAAAACAATATCTTTTGCAGTTATTCCTTTTTTAGGTTTATTTGAAAGTATCATTTTAATTGTCTTTGGAACCTTTAACCAGGTTTCACCAGTAAGCATAATAGCTGCCGCCTCGGTCCTATCTATCCCTGTTGAAAAAGCACCTAATGCCCCATAAGAACAAGTATGAGAATCTGAACCTAGTAATAGTTTACTCGGTAGAGCATGACCTTTTTCAACTACAATCTGATGGCAGATTCCATATCCTACATCATAAAAATTTTTTATATCATGTTTTTTAACAAAATTTCTAATTTTTTGGTGGTTTGTAGCAGTTTTTTCTGATGCGGCTGGAACAACATGATCAAGTACTATCACAGATAAGTTTTTATCAACTACACCATATTTGTTAAGTTCTGTTTCAATTTTTTGAATAATTGCTGCTGTATTATCATGTGTAAGCAAATGATCAGGTTTTACAGTTACAATTTCACCTGGCTCAACTTCTTTTTTTCTCCCATATTTTTTAAGAATTTTTTCTGCAAATGTATATGCCATATAAAATGCTCCCTTTTTTGTTATACACCATCTCAGTGAGAGATAGAATTAAACAATCCTTATTTAATGGTTTTTTAACGATATGGTAAAAATATCGGAAAAATATAAGTTATAGAAAATACATATATCCTTATTGAGGGTGACGAAGGGAGTGAAAAAAATATTGATTAAAAATAACTCTGCACTAGCAGGAGTTATTGAGGCGCTTTTACTAGTTGGACTTGTAGCAGTTATTCTTTCCACTATACAACTTGTGTATATACCAGAGATAATGAAGCAAAAAGAGTCGAGTCATTTGGATGAAGTGGAAAACCAGTTTTCACATATCAAATCTGTTATTGATACACAATCTATGATGGGTGTAATGCAATCAGACCAGGCAATAGCCTATTCTCCCATGTTTTCTCCGATTAAACTGGGTACAAAAAGACTTCCTTATTTTGTAACAAGTGATACTTATGGTGAATTACAAATTATTGATAATGAGGATACCAATAGTGAAATTGATATCTTACCATCAGTTGGTGATTCAAAATATCTCGATGGAATCCCTCTTACATCTATACAATACACCTTTTATAGCATGTATCAAGGTTATAACACAAAATATATCTATGAAGGAAGTGGGGTTATCCTTAATCAAACTGGAAGTGAAAGTTATTCAGGGGAAACAATGAGAGTGAATCCTGCAATGAAAATCGAGAATTATTCTAATAATATAAAAATATATTATTCGATACCTGTATTGTTCTGTCAACCAGGCAAGAGCAATCTATATGGTTTAGATCTATCTTATATTAGAACTAATTATACAAATCATGTAACCCACTCTGATACCTCGATAACTCATATTCGAATATACTCAGAGCATCTAGACGCTTGGTATCAATCTTTAGTTGATAACAGGATAGGTATTTTGTGGGAATATGATGAAAATGGATATATAAATGTTGAATATAAAGAGTCTGTAAGCCCTAACTATATCGAAATAACTCCTGGGACAAAAAATATCAATGTAGATTTTACAATACTGGAGATAGGTATACAAACTGGTTCTGGAACGGTGATAAGTTAAAATAAAAATAAAAAAACTTTTTATCTTTAATAAGATATTGTTATTAAGATACAGGATGATTTAGAAAATAGATTGTTTTTAATATTGATATATTATAAAAGGTGAGAAAAAAGGAAATGGAAGATACAAAAAATAAGGATGGGCAAGATATACTTAAAACAAGAATCAAAGGATTTGATAAACTATTTTCAGATGAGGGGATACCAAAAGGAAACTCGGTTTTAATTGCTGGAGGCCCGGGTACTGGAAAAAGTACGTTCTGTAGAGAAATATGTTATAATATTGTTTCTAAAGGGAAACATTGTATGTATGTGAGTTTTGAGGAAAGCAAGGAAAGAATAATTAAAAGTATGAATAAATTTGGGTGGGATGTAGAAAAATATATTGAAAATGAGAATCTATTGATACAAAAAATAAATCCTTTAGATATTTTAAGAATGAAGTTTGGATCAATCGGTGGATCAGGATCTGCAACTGAGCTATCATATAAGATAAAACCGCTTGTTATTCCTAAGGATTTTCATCCTGAGGCAATATTTGTTGATTCTTTAACCGCTATTATAGCTGCCTCTGTTACAAAAGATAAAAATTATAGAGTATATTTACAACAGCTTTTCAGTTTCTTTGAAGATACAGGCGCTACTAGTTTTCTTATAACCGAGACTGATCCAGTTCCAAAAAGATACAGTAAATCAGGTATTGAGGAATTTCTTGCAGATGGAATAATTGTACTTTACAATATTCAAGAAAAGGATACTAGAAGAAATGCTATTGAAATAATAAAAATGAGATATGCTAAACATAAAAAGAAGGTTTATTTGATGGATATAACTGAGGAGGGAATAAAAGTATATCCTGATAAAAATGTTGCAATAAGTTGATAAATAAGAAAAAATATTGTGGTATAACTTATGAAAAACAGTGAAACAAAGACAAGAAAATTATATGAAAAGATATGGTCAAATCCGCAGCAAATACATAGAGAAAAAAACCCCATGTTAGGATGGCACTTAGGATACTATGAAAAAGGTGTAAATTCCTACAAAGAATCGCTTATAAACATGAATAACTATGTTGGCAAACTTTTAGATATTAAAAATAAAAATCTAAGGATACTTGATGCAGGATGTGGAATCGGAGTCGTTGTGATATATCTTGCAGATAAATATCCAAAATCAACATTTTATGGTATCACTTTGGCCTATAATGAGGTTAAGATAGGGCAGAAATTAAAAAAAGAAAAAAATATAAAAAATGTCACTTTTATTCAAGAATCATATACAAATACAGAATTTCCATCTGAATATTTTGATTGTGTTTATTCACTCGAATCCTTATCTTATCAGAAAAATAAAAGAGTTTATTTAGAGGAAATGAACAGGATTATAAAAAATAAAGGTAAATTAGTTGTGATTGATTTTTTCAGACAGTATGATTCTAAAAAACCTCTTATAAAAAATATTAGAAAAAAGATTTTAAAGCATAAAAATTTAGATAAACCAAAAGATACAATTAATACTTTCAGAGAACAGCTACGTGAGGAGGGTTTCACAAATATTAAAATCGAAAATCTTTTAAAAAAGGGTAACGTAAAACATATTTATTTTTATGGTCATATTTTTCAAGTGATGTTCTTTGGTCTATTTAGGAAATTAAACAAGGAAAATAAATTTAGAAGATATAATCCATTTTATCTTATATGGAGATTTTTAAACCATTTTGCATTCAAAATATTAATATTAATACATAGAAAACCAGGTTATTTTTCAATAACCGCCGAAAAAAAATAGTTAATTTATAGGAATCTAAAGGATTGAGTCTGTCCGTCTAATCTTTTTGCACCATATCTTACGATACAGCTTTCTACTTCTTTAATTTCTTTTTTACTAAGTCCTGTTCTTTTTAGGATTAATTTGTCGTCTTCATCGTAAATTTTAAGGACTCCACTATCACTATCAAGAACAGCCTTCATAAGGCGATTATTTTGAAGCCATATCCAGATATTTACGTTTTTTGTCATTAAAGCACCCGATTATACGGTATACAATAATATTTTTATTTTGCTAAGTATATAAATATTTCTATACAAATATGACCTATTTTAATATTTAGAGGTAAAAAATAGGGAAAAAGCAAAAAAACCACATATGAATGGATAAAATAATATACATCCATTTATATATCAAAACACTGTATGCAAGATTTTGAAAACCTAAGAAAACCGGGATGCAATTTAGAACGAATTAAAACAGGAATTAACGGGTTAGATAACCTAATCCAAGGTGGACTTCCTAAAGGATCTATAACACTAGTATCTGGTCCACCTGGCGGCGGAAAAAGTATTTTTTGTTTTCAATTTATATATGAAGGAATAAAAAACAACGAAAAATGTCTTTTTTTAAGCCTGGATAAAAAATCAGAAGGATTAATAATTCAGGCTAAAGGACTAGGATTCGATTTTAAAGATGCAATACAACAAAAACAAGCAAATTTTCTATATCTTAATATAAACAAAAAATTTGTATATGAGAAAATGACCGATGAGATAATGAAAGGTGATTACGATAGAATAGTACTAGATTCTATTACACCACTATCTGAGATGCCTATGATAATAAGAGACAGAGAAGAAACATCAATAGACCCAAGTCTTGTAAATCCTGATGATATACCCAAAGGAATCGACATTCCTACTAGAAGATTACATCTTAGATACATAATAAACACACTTGAATCCTCTGAATCAACATCGGTTGTAACATCAGAACTACCAGTTGGATCAAATATGTTATCAAGAGATGGAATATCAGAATTTTTAGCAGATGCAGTTATAAAACTAAGTTTTGATCCTATGATGGATAGAAGAAAACTATCTGTAATGAAAATGAGAAATACAAAACATTCCCTAAAACCACAAAACATGATCATAGACTCTGGCGGAATAAGATTAGAATAAATATGTCTAAAAAAAACTTTTTTAAACTATTTTTAGAATACAAGCCACCTAAAAAATTAAGAACACTTTTTATTGTCCATTATGCCCCATTACTTCTAATAATTTTAATAGGTCCAATAACACCTATTTATGACGTATGGAAAATACCAATAAATGTTTTAGTAAGTATAATAATAGGAATTCTAATTTTTTTAGCAGGTACTTATATCTATTTTAAATGGGAGATATTCTGGCAGAAAACATATCATGGGCAATTAGTAACAGATGGAATATTTAAAAAAATTAGACATCCTCATTATACATCACTTATAATAATTGGATTTGGACTTAGTTTTTTTTTCCATTCACTTCTATCTCTTCTAGTAGCAATAATTGCTATTCCAATAATGATATGTAGCATCCTTGATGAGGAAAAAAGATTAATTAAAGAGTATGGAGATGAATATAAAAAATTCATGAAGAAAACTCCTTGGCGTATAATACCATGGATTTTTTAAACAAAATATATCATATGTGTAAAGTACTTCCGAATGTAAAAAAATGCCAAAGAATCATCACCAGATTTATCCTTCTGAAACAACTTTTTAGAACGATTATCCTGTATAATCTGTCTTTTCTCATTGATGTTTAAGTTAGAATCAAAAGTTTTCGTTACTCGTTTCAACTCTTGATAACTAATAATCTTACGTTTTGAATTATCAAGAAAAGCACGTGTAGCAACATCCTTTTTATCCTCAAGATAAAAAATAACACGATCATACATCTTAACTTTACAGATACTTGGAAAATGTCTTTTCAACTCATTATACTCAGCTGTATGATATTTCTTAGAGGGTAATGCATAACCATCTCTCAAAAGATCTTTCATTAATTCCAACCTTTTATCATGAATTTTTAAATTTTTAAAAGGACGAAGACAAATATCATGAGTATGATAACTAACAGTTTTTTCAGTAACACCAAACTGAATAGCTACCCGTCTTTTTGATATACCAATTTTTACTTCTTGCCTTATCTTCTTTCTTAGTTCAACTGAGATTCCTCTTTTCGTCTTGATATTTTTTGTAAGTTTTAACACCTTTTTATAGGGGATGTTAAACTCTTTTGATACTCGTAATTTTGATTTCCCATCTTTTACTTCTTTTCGAATTTTTTTAATTATCTTGATAGGCATATTTTCTGGCATCATTTGATAGTTTTGTAGTTTATATAAAAAGATTGCTGATAATTAGTTCATTGGCATTAACTCAAAATTGACAACAATACTCGTTGAGCCTCGATCATTATTTGATACTATTTTAATATATTTTATATATGTTAGAAATAGTGATTTTTGAAATTCTATTCACATTTACGTCGCATACTAACTAAAACTGTGGTATGCGAAATTAAGACCATTCCAAGGAATACTCATAAAAAAACCCATGAAGGCGCCATATAGATCCCTGCAACAGTAGAAAATGAAGCTGAAATTGTATTTGTTAATTAGTAGTTTTCTATAATTTATTTTAATTGTCCCTATTAACACCATGACAATAATAGTTAATAATATAGCTCATGTAAGGTCGAATATCAACCAACCCGCCACAAATCCTATTACCGAAAGTATTGTAATATGAGGCAAATCAATTGTTATGTTTACCCTTTATCATTCTAAGCTTTGGTTAACGTGATAGATCCACCGCTAGAACTTGTAAGTATCATCTGATTATCGGTAGGGAATCTATAATCCACGGTAACACCAGCTGATCCACCGGATTCAGAAGTGAATGTTATTTTTCCATCTGCGATAGCCCATGTATAAGTTCCGCTTAACGAGAAATCTCCTAGTTGCCCCGTCACCGTTACCTTGTTATCATTATTGAAAGTCATAGTTCCGCCCCCACCTGAAGTTCTCCAAGTCCCTTTAAACTTACTTTCTTCACCAATACAGCCGCTCAAGCTTACCGTTACCAACATCACTAGAATAATTCCAATAAGGACAACATGTTTTTGTTTTTTCATCTAAATACCTCCATTTTTTGCGTTGTTATCAATCTTTTTATCTCCCTATTTTTATTATAGACTACATCATTTTGTTTCATCTATCTTTTAATCGAAATTTTTTACTTATAATGGCCCTATCATAGTTGGTAGGAATATGCCAGCAATGGCTGCTATAATCCATACGATAAGTGCTATACCTAGCGCTTTTAGCCAGCCTATACCATACAAAAAACCAAGAGCAATAAGCCAGGCTATTCCTCCAAGCAGGGATGCTATCCATCCTAACTCGGGTTTGAGGAAATAGTATGCTGCTGCATATATTATTGCGCCGATAAAGGCAGCTAGCAATGCAGTACCGAACCCTTCTTTTTCTCCAAATATTTTCGTTACAATATAAATAATAATTGCCGATATAACAAGACTTATTAAAAATACAATTAATGTTGCAATATTTACACCTATCATTTTTTAATCTCCTTATTTTTTAAATGTGTTGTTTATCTAGAATGGATGATCGCGCACGTTTGTGCGCAAGTCAATCTATCTAAAATATTAATTAACGATTTTCTACATCTTCTACTGGTTTTAGATACATATGAAGTTGTGCTTTTGAGACTTTTATATTTAGCCCTCTTTCTGTCCAGCGAGCCCCATCTTTCTTTAAGGCTGAAATGGCTAGCATGTTATGTACTCCACGTTTCTTTGCACCAAGCACAGATTCAGCTGTATCCTTGGTCAATTCGACATCAAGATGAGTTATCTCCCAATTATCAGGGTTTATATTTATTTCCTTTACTTCTCCAATTTTTTCATCTTGAGCGAAGATGTCTGCGTTTTTAAATTCTTTACTTTCCATTGTTTTCACTTGTCCTATCCGAAATTTGTCGGATGATAGTAGTATGCAGTATCTCGTATATATAGTTGTGTACAAAGGTATATAAGTGTGTAAAATTATTACATATTTGTGTAAAACATATGACAAAAAGAATGCGAATGAATATTTCTTTAACAAAAGAAGAAAACGCGCTCATCAAAAAACTCGCTAAAGAAGAGCATCGCCCGTACAGCAGACAGATTGTACATATGACATACTTTTATATAAAAAATAATAAGAAAGAATGAGGTGAAATAAATGAGATATATATGTAATACTTGTGGTAAGGTAACTCAAGAGCATGATGTGACAATTCATTATACAAAAGGTTCCAGTGAATTAGAAATTGTTGCTATTTGTCAATTGTGCTTAGATGAGTACTTGAAAAAAACAAAGGTTGATATTGATAGAAAAGATGAAGATGCTGAAAGACTGGGAATGAAAAGGAAATGGTAGATTTGAGGTCTAACAAATGAATGATAGTCAAATAGATGAAGATGAAAGGAGAAAAAAACGATTAAGAAGGCGAAGAAGAGCTGAAGAAAAATATGAAGAAACACATAAAGAAGAAAGGAAACGGATACAAAAAGATAAAATCCTAGATATGGAAGAAGATGAAGAAAAAGAACCAGAAGAAAAACAACATTATAAAAAAGGAAGAAACGTAGGAGAAAAAAAATGAGTAGAGACACAAATAAATATAAATATAAAAAGAATGGAAATATAAATAGAAGAAATCGAAAACAGAAGAGAGAAAAAGAAAAAAATTTAGGAAAGAAGAACAAAAATAGATAAGGTGAAAATATTAAAAAATTACATGGCCTGAAGTTTATAAAAAATTATGTATATAATCATATGAGTCCTTCTGTAAAACGACCGACCTATGCATACCTTACCATTACTTCTTTATGTAATTCTCGATGTAACTATTGTGGCATGTGGAAAAATAAAAAAGAAAACGAACCAACTACTGAAGAATGGAAAAGAATTATCAATGATATAGCAAAAATAGGTGCTGTTACCTTGACTTTTAGTGGAGGTGAGCCTTTTCTTCGTTCAGATTTATTTGAACTCGCGTCTCATGCAAAATCACAAGGCCTGCTTACTATGGTTGTTACAAATCTAAGTTTATTCAATAAAGATCATGTAAAAAAGGTAGCAGAAAATTTTGATTTTATTGGAATTTCTATTGATACAATACACCCGGAGATGTATACTAAGATTAGAGGGAAAGATTGGCTAAAGCAGATTAAACAAAATATCCATGTACTCATGGATGGTTTGAG
>Ga0180433_10006584_pt1 | contig 15150 bp, 12 predicted proteins | sample SS_ome_8_FD_132980 | JGI IMG/M metagenome (GOLD analysis project Ga0180433, IMG submission 132980) | Hypersaline lake sediment archaeal communities from the Salton Sea, California, USA - SS_1_D_1 metaG | ecosystem: Environmental > Aquatic > Non-marine Saline and Alkaline > Hypersaline >... | reverse complement strand
GACAAATGCAATGTGAGCCCTTCGATACAATCCGTCTTCGCTCTACGAGCTTCGTCGGATCACTCAGGAAGGTGGAGGGAGTATAAAAGTTTTACAAAGAATTAGTCGTTTTTAACCTTCGCCAACTTGAAAATAACAACAGAACCTAAAGCAATAAGAAGCTCAGAAAGAAGATGATCTCTATAACCCCGCTCGAACTCTTCTCGTTGCTTTGGAGTAAGTGACTCCAAGTGTTCATCATATGTTGATTTTGTCTTTTTATTCATGTTGAAATATCGTCAAACTCAGCCTAGTCCCAAACTTTTGATAAACGCCTCGTCGTTTGGCTCGCGGCCCAAGAAATCTTTGAGCAATTCATTTGGATCTTTGCTGCCACCGTAGCTGAGAATTTTGTCTACGTATGTTTTGCCAATTTCCGGATTGAGCAAACCATGTTTTTTAATTTCCTCAAACACATCGGCGGTCAGCATTTGCGACCAAATGTAACTGTAATACCCAGCAGCATAATGCGTTAAGTGACCAAACTGTGTATAAAAATGTGACTCTGGATACACTGCTGCATTTTTTATAATATCGCCGTACAAACTGATCATTATGCTATGCAGATCTTTTTGCTCACCTGCTTTGTAATACTGCAAACACACGGTTGCCAAGTAACTTTGCCGTTGCCAAAAGTATCCGGTGTCAAATTGTTTGAGTGCAATAATTTTTTCTATTTGTTCGTGCGGCAATGGCTCACCCGTTTTGTAATGTTTACTCAGCCCACGCAAAATATCCGCATCCCACAACCATTCTTCCAGCATCTGTGACGGCAACTCAACAAAATCTAATTTGGTATGCGTTCCTGCAAACGATGCAATGCGTGTTCTGCCTAAAATACTGTGCATTGCGTGCCCAAACTCATGGAACAAGGTGTTGACCTGTTGGCGTTTGAGCAGTGACGGCTTGGTTGCCGTTGATTTTGGAAAGTTTGCAACAACAAAAGAAACAGCAGGTAAATGTTTCCCGTTATAATTTGTTGCTGGCAAAACGCCAAAGTGTGCAGCGTGTTGATATTTGTTTGGACGGGGATGCAGGTCAAGTAACAAATACGCAATCAACTTGTCTGTATGCGCATCAAAAATCTGCACCAACTTTACTTCTTCATGCCAAAACGAATCAGTTTCTTTTATTTGAAATCGAAGGTTAAAAAATGTTTGAAAAATTTCAAACATACCGTCGAGCGTATTTTCTAACACAAAATATTCTGAGATTTTAGTTTCATCGACCGCTAGGTTTTTCTTTTTGTACTGCGTGTGAACAAAGCGAATATCCCATGGTTTTAATTTTCCATCTTCAGTTAATTGAACCGATTCTGGCAAATCTGCTTTTAGTAAATCAAATTCTTTTTGTTCTTTTACATCAAGCTTAACTAATAAATCTTGCAAAAACTTCTCTGTTCGTTCTGGTGTTTTGACCATGTTGTCATCAAGATTGAGATGAGCATAACTTGTGTACCCAATCAGTTTTGCAAGTTGATCACGTAGAGCAATGATCTTTTGCAAAATCGATTCGTTTACTGGATACGCCTTGTTTTGATACACATGAAACAGCTGCTTTCTTGTTTCCTCTACGGTGCAGTTCTGCATCACATTTGTGTAGGTCGGGGAATCAGTTCCTATCTTATATTTTCCATCGTCCCGTCTTCGTTCAACTTCGCCGGGCAGGTCAGTCTTCTTTAGAGAATCAATAAAATCATCATCCAACCCAGCAAGCGCATCACGCTCAACAATAATGTGACTGTCATCAGCCGCAATATTTGTATCAAACTGCAAACTAAGATCTACGATTTCTTTTTTTATTTTTTTTGCCAACTCCAACTGCTCATCTGGCAAATCGAGACCTGCTCGTTTAAAATCTGCCATGGTCTCATCAACAAAATATTGTTGGTCTGTAGCAAGATTTTCTTTTTTTGCGTTACCTTCTGCATATGCTTTAAACGCACGGTACAGTTGCACGTTGTTAGAAATTAAATCGATGCCTAACGCAGAAATTTCCATAATCGCTTTACTTGCCGCTGCGCGAATGGCAGCATCTGGAGAAACTTCTTTCAGCACGTAACAAGCAGAAGTAAAAATATCTATGTTTGCGATCGAACTTGCAAAATCCAATGCTTGCGCAGTATTTGCAAAAGTTCTGTCAGCATCCGACACGGCAATAATATCGGCAATTAGTTTTTTTAGTTCGTCCGAATAGAGTTTTGTTTTTTCTTCAATCTCTTGTGCAGATTTTGCAAAAAGTGCAGCTACATCATCAACAGCTTTTATGTTCGCAATCATTTTATCCTCGTACAAATCTTTTTTCCGATCACACCGGCTCATCCGATCACACCGGCTCACCCGGTCACACCGGCTTATGCCAAAAAGAGTAAGTAAACTTATGGTAAACAAAGAAACAACAATCCCAACCTTTTTCATACTTTTTTTCCTGTTTTTGTTTTACTGACTTTTTTTAAGTATAACAAAAAAAGTTGGGAAAAAATTTGCCCCTCTGTTATCTTGTCAGGCAATAAACACAAGGAACATCATGGATCAAAAAATCTGTTTAACAATAAAACCAATTTCTCACAGCACTCCTAAAGAAGAAAAACTTTTTCTTGAGTGGTTTCAGAAAATTCCTTCTGTTACCGATGTGGCTCAACAAGACGGAAACATCCACATTTTTTTTGCAGACAAAGAGGTGCCCGAAGATGATCTGCACGACTTGTCTGCAGTCTTTTATCGATTCAACATAGACATCAAACAGCTAAATCTTTTTTTAGATTCTATAGAAAAGGATTGGCAATTCCGACAAGATGGAAACCCAAATCACCATAACATGTGGCCCGGTGGAGATAAAAAGCCTGCATTTATAAAGAATGCTATAGTCTGCGGAAAAATAGATTATTTTTCTTACCTTGATGAAGATCTGTTTTTTATTTGGCTCAGAAGTATACCATCGGTCATTGAACACGAAGGGATACGAGAGAAACTGTACTTGCATATCCCAAAAGGAAACATTACGGAAGAAGATTTTGCAGAACTCATGCGGTTATTTGAGTTGTATAAAGTTGACACAAAACAATTGAAAAAACTACAAAGCCAAACCCGATCTTGTTGATATTTCAAATCTATAAAACTGATATCCACCCTCTCCACCTCCCTGAGTGATCCGACGAAGCTCGTAGAGCGAAGACGGATTGTATCGAAGGGTCTACATTACATTTGTCATTTCTTTGGGAAAAAAACAAAAAACTACCTTTTTTAAAAAACTTCTAAGACAAATACAATATGAACCCTTCGATACACCTGTCTACGCCTACGGCTTCGTCAGGCACTCAGGGAGGTGGGAAGGGAGTATAAAAAAAACAAGTCGAAAAAATATCTTATCGGAAAGTTTTTTAAGAACCGTTACTCACTTTGCTCAACTTCTGCCACTGGTCTCGCAAGGCAATAGCGCGTTCGAAATCCAACTCTTTTGCTGCTTGTTGCATTTCGATTTCTAGTTCGATGATTTGTTTTTGCAAATCTTTTACAGGTTTTTTTGCAGCACTACGTTTTGCTTTTTTGGCAGATGGAGAACTTTCCATAATTGCGGCCTGGAGCTTTGAAATGCTTTTGACCACTTCTCGTTGTACGCTCACCGGATTAATGCCATGTTTTTTGTTGTGCGCCTCTTGAATTGTTCTTCTGCGTTGCGTTTCATCAATTGCTGCACGCATCGACTTGGTAATTTTATCTGCATACATTAAAACTTTTGATTCTGTGTTACGTGCCGCACGGCCAATCAGCTGAATTAACGAACGTTTATCACGCAAAAAACTTTCTACATCCGCATCCATTACCGCCATCAATGCAACCTCTGGCAAATCAAGCCCCTCACGCAACAAGTTCACCCCAACTAGACAGTCAAACACACCAAGGCGTAATTTTTGCAACAGCTCTGTTCGCTTTGGTGTTTTTAAATCACTGTGCAGGTAACAAACTTTTATTTGTTGTTCTTGCAAATAACGAGCCAACTCTTCTGCCATTTTTTTTGTCAGCACCGTAATTAATGTCCTAAATCCTTTTTTGGTTGTTTGCAGAATTTGTTTTTTTAAATGTTCAATCTGTCCTTCACGCGGAATTACTTCTATGCGTGGGTCAACCAAACCGGTTGGACGAATAATTTGTTCAACTACCTGGTCAGACGTACGCAGTTCGTAATCACCCGGTGTTGCAGAGACAAACATAACGTTTTTGAAAAATTTTTCTGTTTCTTCAAATTTTAACGGACGGTTATCACGTGCAGACGGAAGTCGAAACCCAAAATCGATCAACGAACTTTTACGGGCTTTATCACCAGCATACATGCCATGTAACTGCGGAATTGCAATGTGCGACTCATCGATAATGAGTAAAAAATCATCACCCAAAAAATCAAGCAAACAATACGGCGCCTCTCCAGAGGATCTGCCATCAAAGTGAATAGAATAATTTTCTACACCGGAACAGTACCCAACTTCTTGCAACATTTCTAAATCGTGCGCAACACGTTGTTTAATCCGTTCACGATAGATTGGATTTTTGAGTGTCGGTGCATACGAATCAAGTTCTGCTTGAATGCTGATAAGAGCTGCTCGTTTTTTTTCTTCCGTGGTAACAAAATGTTTTGCAGGAAAAATTAAAGCATTATCAAGTTCGGTCAGCACAGTATTATTTTGCGCATGGACCCACTGTAACCCTTCAATTTCGTTACCAAACAATTCGATACGTAATTTTTCTTTTTGATACGGCAAATTAACTTCGATTGTGTTGCCCAATACCTGAAACGTTCCAGGACTTTTGTCTACCTCGTTTCGCTTGTACTGAATAAAAATAAGTTTTTTTATCAGATCGCGCCGGCTGATCTCTTGCCCAACCTTGAGTGAAAATGCAAGATCTCGATAGTCGGCAGGATTACCAAGCGAGTAAATACACGAAACAGATGCAATGACAATCGTGTCTTTTCTGTTGACCAACGATGCAGTCGCTTCCACACGCAATCGTTCAATCTCACTATTGACCTTCGTCTCTTTTGGAATATAAATATCTTGGGCCGGCAAATAAGATTCTGGTTGGTAATAATCGTAGTAGCTGACAAAATAGCAAACTTTATTTTCTGGAAAAAACAGACAAAACTCCTCGTACAACTGCGCAGCCAACGTTTTATTGGGGCACAGCACGAGCACCGGCCGGTCTTGGGCGGTAATCACGTTTGCCATGGTAAAGGTCTTACCAGAGCCGGTCACCCCAAGCAGGGTCGCCTTGCCAGGAAGGCCAGCAATCAGACGCTTGATCGCCTCCGGCTGATCACCTGCAGGCTTAAAAGGAAGGTGGAGTTTGAATCGTTTTTTCATACTTCCAAGGTACCAAAAACACCGGGAATCAGCAAAAAAAGGCGTTTTTTTTGACAAAACCCTCTCTATAATTCAATCTGAACTAGAAATCAATTAAACCCCCTAAAAATAAACAAAGGCAATCAATGAAAAATCTTCTGAAGTTCTCCATACTCTCATTACTGGTCCATCAAGCAACTCTATTTGGTATGATCGAAGCTCCTCAAGATTGGCAACCGCTTAAACCCCTCTGGGAGGAGATAAGCTACTCACGCCTGCTATACGGCTTTCCTGAAGAAAAAGATCAACTCAAGCGAAAACAGCCAATAATGAATCATGAATTTTCACGTAGACAAAACTTCATACTCAAGAGCGAAAAGTTCCAAAAAGCTGGAGCGGTGGTCGTCAATTATTTGAAAGCAAACGAAATTCCTGAACAGTGGACAGATCTCGTTTCAGCAATAATCGATTCTGATATTCCGTTCTGCAAAGAAGAAAAAAGAATTCTCGGTATGGACCCAATCGGCCCCTTCTACAATGGAGAAGATTTCTATAAAGAAAAAGAAAAAACGCTTGGAACAAAAATCATAGCAGTTGCATTACAAGAAGTAAAAAACCGATTATCTCAAACACAAAAAAATCTTTCCGAAAAAACAACAAAACCGAATTTTGTTAAATCACTCAACCAGAAATTGAAAGAGATTAGCATCTAGATTCGCTTTCACCATTTCAAATAGACCTGAAGCAACCGTTTGGTCAGCACAGCTGGACTGTATCGGGTGGCAGTTTTGAGCGCACCATCTTTTAATGCTTCAAGCAAGTCATGATCTGCTGCAATCTGTTTTATTATTTGCACCATCTGTTGCTGTGAGTCCACAATAAACCCATTAACCCCATTTTTGACAATATCTCGTTGCCCTGGTCCATCAACGGCAACCACCGGTGTACCACCTGCCATTGCTTCTGCAAGCACCAATCCCTGTGTATCGCTGGTTGATGGAAATAAAAATAGATCTGCCTCACGATACAGTTTTAGCAAAACATCCTGTGGCGGCTTGATGATAAATTTTATTTGATCAGAAGAAAGTTTTAGTTTTTTGTACGCATACTCTCGTAAAAATTTTTCCTGCTCACCGTATCCGACAATAGTGAGAACAAATTTTTCTGGTTCACCCGTCTTCGCCTTTGGCTTCTTCGGGTTTTTCCCGACTTCTTTTTCTAGACCAAGATGAAGTCGGAAAAAAATATCCAACACAAACGGAATATTTTTTTCTTTAACCAAACGAGAGACAAGCAGAAGTTTAAATTTTCCCATTCTATTTTTATTCCAGTTTGTTTTTCGCGCCGGAAGAAATCTATCTTGTAGCGGACTAGGAATAACTTCGATTGGTGTTTTGACGCCGTTTTTTACTAAATAATTTTTTATCGCACTACTTGGCGCAATAATGTGGTCCACTTTTTTGCAAAACCGCAACACTTTTGTGATCACTGCAAATTCAACCAACGGTTGGTAAAACGGAACATAGTGACTATACCGCTCGTAAATAGTGTGGTAGGTAAACACAACTGGAATTGCAAGACGGCGAGCAGCTTTGAGCGCAGACTGACACAACAAAAACGGATGCTGCATGTGTACAACATCCGGATCTAATTTTCGTAACAGTTCGAGCATATTTGCCCGCGGCCGCCACGGAACCGCACAGTGATTTTTATAATGTTTAAATTGAGCAACACTCGGAATACGAATCACATGAGATGGATCATCGTGCCGAGGTCCCAAAAAATCAAGCGTGACAATCCAGACCGTATGCCCTTGGGCCATCAACTGGTTGGCAAAGGCGTTAATCGAACTAACCACACCGCCGGAGTACGGGGTATAATTATTGGTGATGATTGCTACGCAGAGTTTTTTTGATTCCATGCCAGAAAGAGTAGCGTGGAATCATTTTTAAGGCAAAGGCTACTACTTAGTCCTTCTTTTTGACAGCGTAAATCTCACAGTAGCGAGCCATGTTTTTGCCGGACTCGAATGTAGCTCGACCTACAGGTGAAATCGAAACGCTCTCTCCGTTTTTTGTCAAAAGATCTTCATATCTAGCAGCTAACCCCGGTTTTTTCATGAGCTGATCAGGAGTAGTCGGATCCGAGCAGATCATAACCAATGTAAACTCAGTGTCGTTTTCTACCTTACCAAGCACAAGTTTCTTGGATACTATCGTCACAGCCGAAATACCCACTACCAACGCCAAAACGCCCGCTATTCGCTTCATTTTCATGCTAATTCCCTTATTTTTATATCACCCTGCATTGCCCTTCATGTCCCAACCTAGCAAAACAGGACTTCAGATGGCAACGCTAATGAGAATCTAACTTGTTTCTACGGAAATCTTTTAATTTTCAACCCTTCGATACGCTATCGCTACTCAGGATTTCAAGTTAAGCACAACATTATGGAAATCGCTTAACTTTCAACTTTTTAAAATCCGCCAAGAACTTTTCCATGCCGCGGTCGGTTAACGGATGCAGCGCAGCTTTTTCTAGAACTGCTGCAGGAACAGTTGCAACATCTGCGCCAAGTAAAATTGCTGCATGCAGATGACGGACATGGCGAATAGATGCCGCTAACACTTTTGTGTTTAAAAACACATATTCGTCAATCATGTGCCGTATGTTACCAACCAGTTCTAACCCATCAGTATCGATATCATCTAATCTGCCGACAAATGGGGAAATATATTTTACGCCCAGTTTGCATAGCATCATTGCTTGCGTTAAAGAAAAAACAAGCGTGATGTTGAGATTATTTTTTTCATCCACTAATTTTTTAATCACAGAAAAATAATCTGGGTGGCACGGAATTTTTACGACAACGTTTTTTGCGAGCTTGGCGATTTTTTTTGCTTGCGTGTAAACTTTTTTCGGATCCTTTTCTGTCACCTCAACACTAACGTCACCTTTTTTTACAATGCTGCAGATTTTTTTTATTACTTTAACCGGATCACCACCTTCTTTATGCAACAAACTTGGATTGGTGGTCACCCCATCGAGCAAGCCGGTTTCCATCCACCGTGCAACCTCTTTTGGGTTTGCGGTATCGATAAATAATTTCATTCTCTTTCTCCTAACAGACGGTCCAATGTTTTGCGTGCTTTTTTGAGCGAACACGCATGCGCATCCATATTTTCCCACGGATCAGCTTTACGTGCCAAGCGTTTAAAAATATTTTTGATCGTAAACTTATTGGGCACAATTTTGCCAAGCTCTTTCCACTCTATTGGTGTAGCAATTGGTGCTCCCCGTTTTGCACGCACACTGTACGGAGCAACACCGGTTTGTCCAAACGCGTTACGCAAATAATCTATAAAAACTTTTTTACCACGCTTTGCTTTGCGAATTTCTATCGTTAACTTTTTTGGATGCCGAGCAACAACCAGTTGTGAAACATCCCGTGCAAAATCACGAATAAAATCAAAATCGTATTCTCGTTTAATCGGTACAACAATATGTAACCCCCGCGAACCAGTTGTCATCAAAAATGTTTTTACATCCAACTCATTTTGCAGCACGTTGCGTAACAATCGTGCAGCCTCACGCACTTGCGAAAAATTTTTAGACGATGGATCTAAATCAAAAATCACACGGTCGGGAATATTTAATTTATCAATTTTGCTTAACCAAACATGAAACGTAATGGTTAACTGATTTGCAAGATAGACAAGTGTTGCTGCATCGTTGCACACGACATAATTAACTTGCCCATTTTCGCGTTTTGCAATCGAAACTGTTTTGATCCAGCTTGGAAAATAGTCTGGTGCATTTTTTTGATAGAACCCTGGATGATTCACACCATCAACAAACCGCTCCAAAGTCAGTGGACGATTTTTTAAATACGGCAACATAAAATCTGCGATATTTAAATAATAATTAATCAGATCATCTTTACTAATTTTTGCACGAGTAAATAAAACATTTTCACCATGCGTGATAGAAACCGTTCGCCTTCCTACCTTAACTTTGTACATAACCTCACCTCCTTTTTTTTGGTTATATTTTTCTGAGTCATCGTAGAATCACACTACGATATTGCAAAAGAAAAAATCAATAAAAATTCCCCCGCGCAAACGGGGGAATCTTAAAAACTAAAAATAGAAATGGTTTGTTTTTATTTTTGAGTCATCTTTCTGTACAGCTGAGCTAACTGCATTGAAAGACCAACAAGTTTTCCTAAATCAAATTCCTTCATTTTCTCTCGTTGTATCCTAAAATATTCATTAGATATTGCTTGCTGTTGTTTTTGAAGCTCAGCAATTTCTGCGTCAAGCGCTCTTAAATTTGGCGGAAAACCTGCAGACGCTTTAAACTCTTTTATTTTCTCAATCTTCGCTTCTAGCAAACGCCATCGTCCCTCTACCATTAGACGCATCTTTTTTTGAAGCTCTTCTATCTGTTTTTGCAATGGTTCTAGCGCTTTTTCAAGAGTTTCCATTTCTGCTTCAATGTTTTTGATTTGCCGATCATTTTGCAAAATTCCATCAACGGCCAGTTTAAGTTGTGCTGACTTAGTAGCGATTACTTTTTGCCGGTCTTCAAACTGTTGAATAACTGGATATTGTGCTCTCATTTTCTTATCTATTTCTATTTCCTTTGTGGCCATATCGTTTATTTGTTGAGCAAGGTTATCCCACTGTTGTTTGTCTTGTGCCGCTGCACTTTGAAACTCTGGCAATTCTGCAACCATTTTAATCAATCGACTTTGTGGATGGCCTGGAAATGGCTTGCTAAATTTATCAAATACCGCCTGCCCCGGCATAGGCGCTGGCGCTGGCATCCGTGGTGGTGGGCCTCCTGCCTGAACCAAACAAAACGACAACGAAACAGCTACTGCTGCTAAAATAGTTTTCTTCATGAGATTTCCCTCTTTTTTAGCTAAAAATACTGACACTCCTTCTTAGTATCAGTATGACAGAGGGAAAACCCCAAAAACAAGGCTATTTGTAAGATTTTACGAATTCCCCCCCCAGAGGGGGAATTGAAAAACCGCGGCAGAGAGACAAATTGAATGGCCTTGGCCTATTTGACTACAAAACTAATATGCAAAACAGCAACTATGTGGTCAAAAGAGACTCGTACCTGGGCGCAAGTTGATATTTTCTTCCCTTGCGTGATGTGTCTACGATAACAAGAAATTTCTCATCAACCCATTTTTTGCAGAGCCTACTTACTGTACGAGATTGAAGACCAAGAAGTTGAGCAATCTGGAAAGTTGTAACCGTTTTGTACTCTCTGAAAAGATCAAGAGCAACCCGCTGTCTGTTATCAAGATGTCGTAATATTTGAAATTGATCATTTCTCTTTTTAGATTTTTGTTCTTCGGCCTTTCGTGCCACATTCTCAAAGGCACTCGCAGCACCACTACAAAAATATTCTATCCAATCGGTTATATCAGCATCTTCTCTACCCATATAATAATTATGTGATGGACCTACATTTAATGCATCATAATATGCAGGTAGATTGCGCGCGTAATATTCATCCAAAGAATAGATACCTTTTAAGCCATATCCATACGTACGTAAAATCATGGTGGCAAGAAGACGAGCAACTCTTCCGTTTCCATCCCAGTAGGGATGAATAGTGGCAAACTGATAGTGTGCAATTCCGGCAACAAGCGGCGCTGGCAAATCCGAATTTTGTATCCAAAAGACCAATGCTTTCATTAAACCTGGGACATCATGAGCCTCAGGAGGCAAATATACAATGTCACCCGAAGCACCTTCACGAATTACATTTTGACCATCTCGATAGGCAGAAGGCTTCACATTTTTCTTTCCCTTACCCATAACAAGTGCATGCAATTTTTGAATAACATGCTCCGTAATTGGGCGATTTGATCGACTATAACGCTCCATGAAATCAAAAGCCTCAGAATATCCCTTTACCTCAGCCTCATCACGTTTACGATGAGCAATAGTTTTTTTCTCAAACAAAACCTGCTCGACCTGCTCCATGGTCAACCGATTGCCTTCTATTTTTGTTGAATAGTGGGTTGAAACAAGTCGAGAAGTTTTTCGCAACCCCTCAAGCATGGAAGCAGTGATTGGCAGCTCGTCAATACGCTCTTTCAGCTGCTCAATCCGAGCAAGAGAATCAGAGATGGTTTTTGTGAATCTAAATTGTGGACGAAATTTTTTTGCCATTTATCAACCCCTTATCGGTCTTAAAAACACTTTCTAGTAAAATTATAGCAATTAAGAGACCGATAAATCAACAAAAAATCCCCCGCGCAAACGGGGGAATTGTAAAAAACTAAAAATAGATAGGGCCTACTTGACCACAAAACTGATAAGCCGATCTGGGACAAAAATGGTTTTGACAATTTTTTTGCCCTCTAACCATTTTGCAACCGCAAGCTCCGCTTTGTGCTGAACATCTTTTTGTGTTGCACCGCGTGGGCATGGAATATTTGCACGTACTTTTCCATTGACCTGCACAACCAGAGCAATTTCACTCTCTTGTGCTAACGCAGCATCAAAGGCTGGCCAGCTGCAATCTTGTAACTGTTTTGCAAACAATGTTTCGAGCAACTCACTTGCCATGTGCGGAGAAAATACCGACAAAGAAATGACAACCGATTCTGCACTGGAGCGACCAAGTTTTAATTTTTGTCCATTGAGATCATTTACGAATTCCATGAACGCAGAAATTGCAGTGTTTGGTTTAAACGACATTAGACGTTTTTGATATTCCTGCAGAAATTGATGAACTCGTTTTTTTGCATCTTGCGTTTCTTGTGCATCATCAACAATGTTGTCTGCATTGGTAACGTACGTCCAGAATTTATTCAAGAATCGTTTGATACCGTCCATACCCGCATCTTGCCACTCACAATCAAGTTCCGGTGGCCCCATAAACATCATGTACATACGCAACGCATCGGTTCCGTATTTTTCTATAATCTCATCTGGAGAAACCACGTTTCCTTTTGACTTGGACATTTTTTCTAAACGGCCATCTTTTTCTGAATAACGACAAACCATTCCTTGGTTGAACAACTCCTTAAACGGTTCATCAAACGAGATGTGCCCAAGATCGTACAATACTTTTATGTAAAAGCGAGAGTACAATAAGTGCAAAATTGCGTGCTCGATACCGCCGATGTACAAATCAACCGGCATCCAGTAGTCGACATCTTTTTTATCAAACGGCTTATCGTCTAAGTTTGGATTTGGATAACGCAAAAAATACCAACAGGAGCCAGCCCATTGCGGCATCGTATTTGTTTCTCGTTTTCCAGGCCCACCACACTTTGGACACGTCGTGTTTACCCATTCATCAATTGCAGCAAGCGGAGATTCACCCGTTCCGGTTGGTTGATAGTTTTCTACGTCAGGAAGTTCAACCGGCAATTGATCTTCTGGTACCGGCACAATACCACACTCATTTTGACAATGAATCAATGGAATCGGTTCGCCCCAATACCGTTGGCGTGAAAATACCCAGTCGCGAAGTTTGTAATTTGTTTTGCGTGTGCCGATTTTATTTTTTTCCAAATATGCACAGGCTTCTTCAAACCCCTCGGTCATTGCGTCCATGCCAGTTAAAAAATCACTGTTGATCAACAAGCCATCACCACCGTAGGCTTCCAAAAGATTTCCATCTTTATCTTTTTTAACGCCTTCAGCTTCGATTACCTGTTTAATTGGCAAGTCATATTTTTTTGCAAATTCAAAATCACGTTCATCGTGCCCGGGCACCCCCATGACAATACCGCTGCCGTAATCGCGCAACACATAACTTGCAAGATAGATTGGGATTTTTTTTCCGTTGATTGGGTTAATTGCATACGCACCAGAAAAGACACCGGTTTTTTCTCGTTGACCTGCCATGCGCTCAACGGCAGTCATGTGGTCAACCTGTTTTACGTACGCTGCAACTTCTTTTTTATGACTTTCTGGAACCAAACGCTCAACAAACTCATGATCCGGCGCCATCACCATAAAACAAACACCGTACAATGTATCAGGACGCGTTGTGTAAACAACTAAGTCAATATGTTTGCCGTCAACATCTGTTGCGCAAAATTTGACATCGATCCCTTCACTTTTACCGATCCAGTTGCGCTGCATCTGTTTTACGTTGTCGTGCCAGTCAAGTTTATCCAAACCGCTTAATAATTTTTCTGCGTAGTCAGTAATTCTGAGCATCCACTGTGGAATATTTTTATGTGTCGTTTCGGTACCACATCGCTCACACGCGCCGTTGACCACTTCTTCATTTGCCAAACCGGTCATGCAAGATGGACACCAATTGATTGGAGATTCTGTACGATACGCAAGACCAGCATTAAACATTTGGATAAAAATCCACTGCGTCCATTTATAATACTTCGGGTCAGTTGTGCTTAACTCTTTTGACCAATCGTAGACTGCAGCAATCTGTTTGAGTTGTCGTTTAAAAACGGAAATATTTTTATCTGTACCTATTTTTGGATGAATTCCTTTTTTGATTGCGTCATTTTCTGCGGGTAACCCAAACGCATCCCACCCCATTGGATGGAGAACGTTGTACCCTTCAAGCAATTTGATGCGTGCAAAAATATCAGAAAGAACGTAACCACGCCAATGACCTACGTGCAGACCAGAACCGGATGGGTACGGGAACATATCGAGGCAATAGTATTTCAAGCTTTGCTTGTCCGAAGTAGCCCCTGACCGGCGTAGCCTTGGCGAAGACGGTTGGGCGGAGACGGATTCCGAACTTGCAGGCTTGGCTTGAGGCGGATTTTCTTCCCACCGTTTCTGCCATTTTTTTTCTATGTTTTGAAAATCGTAGGACATGGTCACCCCTTGGTCTGACGAGAACGAAACGCGTTATCACCTTTTTTATTGTATTGAAAACTGTTTTTTTTACAATAACAATGGCTCTGTAGGCACAAGCAAAAACTGGTTGCCTAGAATCCTTCCAATATGAGATACTAAAAAAAGTCATTTGAGTTCGAGGAAATAATTCATGCCTAAACTTAATCACGAAATTTTTTTTATTCCTGTCTTAACTTCCATCAACAAAATCAAAAAAACGCTTCTATACATTAGCTATGAACAATTTTTACAAAATGATATCCTTTTTGACAGTACACTTCGGAGGCTGCAAGTAATTGGTGAATCAGTGAAAAACCTCTTAACTGTTAATCTTTTGAAAGAAAACCAGTACTGGAAAAAAATCGTTCTTCTTGCAAACCTTGAAACCAATGAACCTTTTGACCCGGATCCGGAAATAATTTTTCGAGTTGCCTCCGACCACGTACAAGAAATTGAAAAAAACGTATTGCACTTTATCAACAAAATACCAGACAAGAAATATCTTCGATATGCCTTTAGTGATACTAAAGAAGTACTTTCAAAAATGAAACATTACGACGAAGTTGCCTACCTAGATGAAATAGAAAAAAATTTAGCATAGGAGCCGAATGTCCACACAAAAAATAAAACCATCCTGCCAACGTCCCCCCGTGGCAAAACCTGACGAGAAAATCCTGGTTGTGAAACGCACAACCATTTTGCCAAAACCCTTCAACGGAATTAAAAAAACAGACTTCGAGAGCTGCCTACAAATCATCAGCAAAGAGAGGCAATTTTTGTGGCGCTCACAAATGGAGCAGGATGAAGCCTACAAACAGATAATCCCGTATCTGGTTTTTACCCACAACAAAAAATTCTTCCTGATGCAGCGCAAAGGGACCGCCTCGGAGCAACGACTCAAAAATAAGTATTCGCTTG
>Ga0180433_10006582_pt1 | contig 15152 bp, 11 predicted proteins | sample SS_ome_8_FD_132980 | JGI IMG/M metagenome (GOLD analysis project Ga0180433, IMG submission 132980) | Hypersaline lake sediment archaeal communities from the Salton Sea, California, USA - SS_1_D_1 metaG | ecosystem: Environmental > Aquatic > Non-marine Saline and Alkaline > Hypersaline >... | reverse complement strand
TGGTATTCAAAAGCTTTTTTTATTGCTTTCTTTGCTTTTCGTACATTTGCCGGAGTGTGAACCGACTGACGTGACACAAAATATGTACCGGGCAATTCAGCAACCAGTTCAGTCATTTTCATTGGATTTCCCATAATTTTGAGATCTCTTCCATACGGGCAGGTAGATGATTTCATACCTTCCAGCGTTGTCGGGGCCATCTGCCCTCCTGTCATACCATATATTCCATTATTAATAAAAACGAATGTGAACATTTCTCCTCTGTTACAGGAATGTATGGTTTCCGCTGTCCCGATAGCTGCAAGGTCACCGTCTCCCTGGTATGTATAGACATACTTGTCAGGGCTTGTACGTTTTATTCCCGTTGCAAGAGCCGGCGCCCTCCCGTGTGCAGCCTGTATCATATCAACATTCATAAACTCATAAGCCAGTACAGAGCATCCCACAGGGGCAATACCTATAGTATCCTCACGTATCCCCAGTTCTTCAATAACTTCCATCACTATCCTGTGAGTGGTTCCGTGTCCGCATCCGGGACAATAAGACAGAATATTGTCAGTCATATGATCCGTCTTCTTATATACTATATTTTCTTCTTTAATAATATCTTTAATATCCATGTTAACCTCCTTGATTAATCGCCAATGATTTTTCTCTTTAAAGCATCCAGTATCTCATCAGGACCAGGTATCATACCACCAAAACGCCCATAATGCTCAACTTTCACTTTTCCTTCAACAGCGAGCTTGATGTCTTCTACCATCTGCCCTGCATTCAGCTCAACAGACATCATCCCTTTAACCTGATCAGCCAGCCTTCTGGTTTCTTCAAGCGGGAAGGGATAAAGTGTAATTGGTCTCAGCAAACCGACCTTAATGCCCTGATCCCTTGCAAGCTGCACTGTTTTCTGTACTATTCGTGAGCTTGACCCGAATGCTACGAATAAATATTCGGCGTCATCACATAGTATCTTCTCAAACCGTACTTCATCTTTCTCCATCTGCCTGTATTTCTTCTGCAGTCTGAAATTTAACTGTTCCTGCACTTCCGATTTCAGATAAAGGGATGTGATAATATTCCTTTCCCTGTCCGGTGTCTTCCCTAATGTTGCCCATGGATGGTTCTTACGTAATTCTTCTTCTGTTTCCCTGGGTTTTTGTTCAGAAAGCTTCACTTTTTCCATCATCTGACCTATCATACCGTCAGAAAGCACCATCACCGGGTTCCTGTACTTAAAAGCAAGTTCAAAACCCAGTATCACAAAGTCATGCATCTCCTGAACCGAAGCAGGGGCAAGTGTAAGCAATTTATAATCGCCATGTCCGCCGCCTTTTGTAGCCTGGAAATAATCTGCCTGGGAAGGTTGTATGGTTCCCAGTCCGGGACCGCCCCTTGTCACATTAACTACCAGGCATGGTAACTCAGCGCCTGCCATGTAGGATATTCCTTCCTGCATTAAACTGATACCGGGACTGGAAGATGTTGTTATTATTTTTTTTCCTGTACAGGCAGCGCCATACACCATATTTATCGCTGCAACCTCACTCTCAGCCTGTAAAACCACCATACCCGTCTTTTCATAGGGTTTCTCAAGCATGAGATGTTCCAATACCTCTGACTGCGGAGTGATGGGATATCCGAAATATCCATCAGCCCCAGCACGTATCGCAGCTTCTGCAACCGCCTCATTTCCTTTCATTAATCTTAATTCCTGTTCCATATTTCTTTTATTTTATACAATATTCATATTAAGCCACCTTTGCCCTGTAAACGGTTATTACACCGTCAGGACAGACTATAGCACAATTAGTACATCCTGTGCATTCATCAGGATTAGCCATATAAGCATAATGATACCCCTTGCCATTGACCTCGGCAGCCATTGCAAGCACATTCTGCTGACATGAAATAATACATATCTCACATCCCTTGCATCTTTCAGTATCAATCACTACTGCTCCTTTTACTTTTGCCATTTTTCTCTTTTTTTATAGTAAATATTTATGATTTTCAACCAAAATTAGAAAAAAATACCTATTATGAAAATGTTTTAAAACCTCTTTTTTTATGTATTTATGAATATACTCCATATTTCATCCTTTGGTGTAGGTGCAATTATAGTTAATTGCTCTTTTCTTACAGGATGAATAAATGATAATTCCCTTGCATGCAGATCAATCCCCCCCCCTTTATTGGATCGCGGGAAACCATACTTGAGGTCTCCTTTTACGGGGCAACCCAACCCGGAAAGCTGACTTCTGATCTGATGATGTCGTCCCGTAATAAGCTCTATCTCCAGTAAATAATAATTCTCAGACATTCCTGCGACCTTGTAGTTTAATATTGCTTTCTTTGAACCAGCAACTTCGGTTTCATGAGAATATGACTTGTTCTGTGCTGCATTTCTGACAAGATAGTGGATCAGGGCGCCTTCATTTTCGGGTGGTCTGTTTTTCACGATCGCCCAGTAATTTTTTTTTATTTCACTATTTCTGAAAAGGGTATTCATCCTGGATAAAGCTTTGCCTGTCTTTGCAAACAATACTGCCCCGCTTACAGGTCTGTCAAGCCTGTGGGTAACTCCGAGAAATACATTCCCCTGTTTTTCGTATTTGATCCTGATATATTGCCTGACCTTTTCAGCTAAAGGAATATCGCCGGTCTTATCACCCTGTACCAGCTCGGAATTCACCTTGTTAACTGCTATCAGGTGATTATCTTCATATAAAATGCTGATATCATTTATTGAAAGGTCATTGGTCATTAGTCTGGATAATTAGTAAATCCGGTATCCAGGATCAAAATCCGTAATCCGTAATCAATAATCTAATCTAATATTGTTCCTTATCATTAGGGAACTCCCTGTCCCTGACATCCTTAATATAATTTTGCACAGCCCCGTAGATCTCCTGGTAAAGATTATGATACCGCCTGAGGAACCGTGGTGAGAATTCCTGTGTAATTCCCAGCATATCGTGTAATACCAGCACCTGTCCGTCAACATTTCCTCCGGCTCCGATACCTATGATCGGTATTTTCAATGCTTTGGTTACCTTTTCTGCCAGGAAGGCCGGTATTTTCTCAAGCACTATTGCAAAGCAGCCGGATTCTTCCAGGACATGTGCATCTTCCACTAGCTTATCAGCTTCATCCTCCTGCTTGGCTCTTACAACATAAGTTCCGAATTTATGTATTGACTGAGGTGTTAGTCCTAAATGACCCATAACGGGTATGCCTGCGGACAGTATCCTTTTAACGGACTCCTGTATCTCCGTCCCACCTTCCATCTTAACTGCCGATGCTCCCGCCTCCTTCATTATACGTATGGCTGTGGATAAAGCTTCTTTAGAATTACCCTGGTATGATCCGAATGGCAGGTCAACAACTACAAGAGCCCTGTCAACAGCTTTAACAACAGAGCTTGCATGATATATCATCTGGTCAAGTGTTATAGGAAGAGTTGTCACATTACCTGCCATAACATTTGAAGCCGAATCGCCAACAAGGATCACATCTATACCTGCAGTATCAATTATCCTTGCCATAGAGTAATCATAAGCAGTAAGCATAGTGATCTTCTCTCCTTTCAACTTCATTGCTCTGAGCACATGAGTCGTGACCTTTCGTACGTTCGAATGTAAAGTCATGGCTTTTGTCTATTATTTCAGTTATTATTTTGAAATATTGAAACAAATCTACAAATTTGCTTATTATTATCACAGAATTATGAAAAATATTATCATTTATATAGTTATAGCATTATCAGTGATCTCTTTTTCGTGCAGTACCGAGTTTGACGTAAATGGCGATTGGGAAGATATCACTATTGTATATGGTTTACTTAATATCAAGGACAGTGTACATTACATAAAGGTAAACAAAGCTTTTCTCGGAGAGCAGGATGCAGCCATAATGGCACAGGTCAGTGATTCGCTCTATTACCAGGATATCACAGTCACACTGGAGGAATGGGAAGAAGGAGCAGACATGCCTCACAATATTATAGAGCTGGAATATAATGATGAAATTGATAAAGATCCCGGGTATTTTGCCAATGTGCCAAATGTATTGTATTCCACAACCCACAATCTCAACTCACAATACGACTATAAACTGGTCATCCAGATCCCTGGCAAGGAATATACTGTATCTGCCACAACAAAATTACTTGATACTCTTAAAGTATGTAAACCCACTATATCTCCCCAGGAAAAGGTCAGCCTTTCAAATACATATATAACAGAATGGCAGTCAACTGAAAATGCAAGGCTGTACGAAGTGGAACTGCATTTTCACTACCTTAAGGTCATTAACGGTGATACTACCGAGCATAGCTTGGATTATGAATTACCTACCCGGAAATCGAATAAACTTGACGGCGGAGAAGAGATGTGGATAGAAATATCAGGATCCATGTTCATGAGTTACGTTGCATCAATGCTTGAAGATAATGACAATATCAGGTACCTGGCTGATAAACATGCCATGGATTTCACTTTCACTATTGCCGATGATGATATGAACACTTACATTGAAGTCATGCAACCATCTTCAGGGATCGTTCAGGAAAAACCGTCCTTTACTAATATCTCCAACGGGATAGGGCTTTTCGCCTCACGGTATAATAAAACAATATATGGAAAAGGTTTATCTAATAACACACTTGATTCATTAGCTTATGGTCTTTCCACCAAGCACCTGAACTTTGCCGACCAGTACGATATGTACTATCATACCAATATAGAATAGAATATCCGGTATCCGGGCATCTCACACCCAGTGCCCAGAACCTAGAACCCAGCGCCTAGTGCTCTCCCTCATTTTCCTGCCTTTTTGTCATTCTTTGACAGTATATTAATAATTTGCTGTATGCGTGTGTCATAATTACATATTTTAAATAAAAAACAACACATGGCATAATCATTGATATTCTGTGATTATGAAAATGACTGCCTTGGTGCAGTATAAATTAGGATAATGTATAATATCATATAAACAAACAAAAGATGGGTAAAATTATAGGTATAGACCTTGGAACAACAAATTCATGTGTCGCGGTTATGGAAGGCAATGAACCTGTTGTAATTCCGAACAGTGAGGGAAAACGTACAACTCCCTCTATGGTCGCATTTGTTGATAACGGTGAAAGAAAGATCGGGGATCCTGCAAAAAGGCAGGCAATAACCAACCCTCAAAAGACCGTATATTCTATAAAACGTTTTATGGGAGAAACCTTTGACAAGGTACAGAAAGAGGTAAAAAATATGCCTTATGAAGTTATTAAGGGAGAGAATAATACTCCGCGGGTGAAGATCGATGACCGCAAATATTCACCCCAGGAGATCTCTGCAATAGTACTTCAGAAAATGAAAAAAACTGCTGAAGATTACTTAGGACAGGAAGTCACTGATGCTGTCATTACTGTTCCGGCATATTTCAGTGACTCGCAGAGGCAGGCGACAAAGGAAGCAGGTGAGATCGCAGGGCTTAATGTAAAAAGGATAATCAATGAGCCTACTGCTGCATCCCTTGCTTATGGTCTTGACAAAAAATTATCTGACCTTAAGATAGCTGTATTTGACCTTGGCGGAGGCACTTTTGACATATCGATCCTTGAACTCGGAGATGGTGTTTTTGAAGTAAAATCAACAAATGGTGATACACACCTGGGAGGCGATGATTTTGACCAGGTCATTATTGACTGGCTTGCTGATGATTTCCTTAAAAACGAAAATATCGACCTTCGTAAAGATCCAAGTGCTTTGCAAAGATTAAAAGAAGCAGCAGAAAAGGCAAAGATCGAACTATCAAGCAGTACAACCACAGAGATCAATCTTCCTTATATCATGCCTGTGGACGGTATTCCCAAGCACCTGGTAAAAAAACTTTCAAGGTCGCAGTTCGAACAGCTTGCAGACAGTCTTATCCAGCAAACAGTAGAACCATGCAAAAAAGCATTGAAAGATGCAGGGATAACCCCTTCAGATATCAATGAAGTGATACTTGTAGGAGGATCAACACGAATCCCCGCAATACAAAAGCTTGTTGAGGATTTCTTTGGCAAGGCACCTTCCAAAGGTGTAAACCCGGATGAAGTAGTGGCTGTGGGAGCAGCAATACAGGGAGGAGTACTTACCGGAGAAGTTAAAGATGTATTATTACTTGACGTTACACCACTGTCACTTGGCATTGAAACACTTGGCGGTGTGATGACCAGGCTGATAGAGGCAAATACAACAATACCTACAAAGAAAGCAGAAACATTCACAACTGCCGCTGATAATCAGCCTTCGGTCGAAATACACGTATTGCAGGGAGAAAGGCCTATGGCACAAGGTAATAAAACCATAGGGCGATTCCATCTGGATGGCATCCCCCCTGCTCCAAGGGGTATCCCGCAAATAGAAGTATCATTTGACATTGATGCCAACGGGATACTTAATGTATCTGCCAAAGATAAAGCTACAGGTAAAGAACAAGGCATAAGGATCGAAGCCTCTTCAGGACTGAGTGATGACGAAATAGAAAAAATGAAACAGGAAGCCAAAGAAAATGAAGAAGCTGATAAAAATGCCAGGGAAAAAATTGACAAACTCAATATGGCAGACAGTATGATATTCCAGACAGAAAAACAACTGAAGGAATTCGGGGATAAGATCCCTGCTGATAAAAAAGAGCCTATTGAAAAAGCACTGGCAAACCTGAAAGAAGCTCATAAAAATCAGGACATTGAAGCTATTGATAAAGCAACGGCTGAATTGAATACAGTATTCCAGGCTGCATCACAGGAAATGTACAATGCCAGCCAGCAACAACAGCAGCAAGGGCAAGAGCAACAGCAACAGCAACAGCAAAAATCACAACAGGAAACCGGAGCTAAAGAAGAGAAAAAAGACGATGGTGAGGTGACAGATGTTGACTTTGAAGAAGTAAACTGATCAACATATAATAATTTATTAAAAAAGACTGTTTTATTACAAGACAGTCTTTTTTTTTATGTAAATTGTTAATTCTTTTTAATTTTGTATAAAACACTATACCAGATGAAAAAACTACTGATACTTCTTTTTTTTCCTGTCGCTCTATCCGGGATAAGCTTTTCACAAAGCACCTTAAATCCCGGGGACACCGTACTGAATTATACTGATATACAAGGCAATAAACAGGGACGATGGGAAAAAAAATATGAAAACGGCAACCTGAAGTATGAAGCTTATTTTACTAATAACAAACCTGTCGGCGAGGTGAAAAGATATCATGAGAACGGAAATCTGCAGGTTCTGATGGTATATGATGAAAAAGGGGAAACGGCTCAGGCAAAACTTTATTACGACGATGGAAAAACTGTAGCTGCTGAAGGTAAATATTTCGGAAAAAAGAAAGACGGTATATGGAAATACTATGATGTAATGAAAATGCTTACTTCGGAAGAAACATATTCAAATGGTAAAAAACACGGAGTATCAAAGATCTTCTATCCTGATGGCAAGGAATTTGAAATACTAAACTGGGAAAACGGAAAAAAACATGGTGTGTGGAGAAGATTCAGCGACAAAGGTAAGGTTGAATTTGAAACTATGCATAAAAACGGCCTCCGGCACGGGCCTTTTAATCTGTACTACGAAACCGGAAGACTAAAAGTTAAAGGCTCGTACGAGAATGACAGGAAACATGGGAAATGGACATATTATGAAGAAGACGGTACTATCATCAAAGAAGTCACTTATACAGAAGGCAAACCTGAAAAGATGGATGAGTGGCTTGAAGATCAAAACCGTGAGATTGAAGAATATGAACTTAGCAAAGGCAAATTCCAGGAACCTGATAAAAAAATAAACAAACACCTGTATAATGAGTAGTTGAGCCGTAGGCATCCTTTCGTGTAATGTTTTTAAAGTATAAAGTATAAATTGAATAAAAAGAAAGTATTACTGGCAATGAGTGGCGGTATTGATAGTTCGGTTGCCGCCATAATTCTACAGGAAAAAGGATATGAAGTTGTTGGAATAACAATGCTTGCCTTTGACTACTCTCCTGTGGAATACGATAAGAAATATTCCGTTTGCTGTAATGATGATACTCTCAACGATGTAAGATCATTTGCAAAAAAGCTCGGATTTGAACATCATACAATAGATATTAAAGATAAATTCAAAAAATCAATAATAGATAATTTTATCAGTGAATATCTCTCCGGACATACTCCCAACCCGTGTGCTTTATGCAATCCTTTAATAAGGTGGCGGTATCTTATGGAAAAAGCAGGAGAATTTAACTGTGATTATGTATCAACCGGTCATTATGCACGAACAGATAAATACTATGACAGGTATATAATAAAAACTGCAAAAGACAGTCAGAAAGATCAATCATACTTTCTATGGGGATTATCCCAGGAAATGATAAAAAATACTATTTTCCCTATGGGAGACTTTACAAAATCTGAAATAAAACAAATGGCAAAAAGCAAAGGATTCCCCGATCTTTCGGAAAAAAGTGAAAGCATGGAAGTATGTTTCATCCCCGACAATGACTACAGGAAGTTCTTAAAAGATAATGTTGCTGACCTGAAAAATAATGTGCCGGAGGGTAATTTTGTTTCCACTGATGGTAAGATACTGGGAACTCACAAAGGATTCCCTTTTTATACCATCGGGCAGAGAAAAGGGCTGGAAATTGCAGTCGGGCATCCGCTGTATGTAAATAAAATTCATCCTGATACCAACACTGTAGTGCTGGGCACAAAAGAAGAGCTTAACAGGAATGAGTTTTTTGTTGAAGATACTAATTTTATAAAATATGAAACATTGCCCGGAGAACCGGAAGTTAAGGTAAGGATCAGGTATAATACTGCAGGTGTGCCGGGAACCATTAAAACAGAAAACGGCAGGATCAAGGTGTCACTTAAAAAGCATGTATCTGCGGTTGCACCAGGGCAATCAGCAGTGTTTTTCGAAGGTGAGGACATTTTAGGAGGAGGGATAATTGTATAATATTAAATGTTGAATTTTTCATTTTAAATTAACAACAATTGAACAATCGAATTTGGAAATTTTTTGTATTTTAATAAAATATTTATGCACATACGTGGATTAAAATATTATTTCTGTATTCTGACTCTTATCCTGTTTGTTGTTTTTTCAGGATGCAATAAAGATGAAGATAATAATATTCACGTTATTGATTACGGTTATTTTCCTGCTGACACCGGACACTGGGTAACTTATTATATAGAAGAGATAAATATAGATGCCGATGTAGATGTATATGATACATCCCGTTATTATATTAAAGAGGTTATTGAGTCTGAGTTCATTGATAATGAAAACAGACCGGCATTGAGGATAGAAAGGTACACAAGGGAAAACGACACTATGTCATGGGAGATCAAAGATATCTGGTATGCCAATCTTCTTACTGCATCTGCTCAGAAAGTAGAAGAAAATATAAGGTATGTAAAGCTTACTTTTCCGGTAGTGTTGTACAATGCCTGGGACGGAAATGCCTATAATACATATTCTGCTCAGGAATACCAGATCACCAATCTTGATTCCGCTGAAACGATTAATGATATTTACCTTGATTCCGTACTTACGGTTTTACAAAGGGATGATGAATCGCTTATTGAAAAATATTATGCTGTGGAAAAATATGCAAAAAATATAGGACTGGTCTATAAAAATGAGATCAATATAGAATATGCAATCCCTGATCCCGGGATCCCGATTGAGGACAGGATATCAGTGGGAACACTTTATACACAAACAATTACCGGATACGGACCTGAATAATATTATTATGCTGAAATATATTATTACATCATTTACATTAATTCTGTATGCTACATCAAACTGCTGCATATATTCACAAACTGCTCCGGATAAATATCTGGTCAGGTTCACTGATAAGGCAAATAATCCTTACTCAACGGATCAGCCTGAAGAATTCTTATCTGTAAAAGCAATCGAGAGAAGAACTATCCAGGGTATTTCCATTGAAGAAAATGACCTCCCTGTTACACCTTCATACATTGAGAGTATAGAAACCCTGGGAGCAACTGTTCTTACGAGCTCCAAATGGTTCAATGCAGTTACCATATATGCTTCCGATCCGTTAATACTGGACGATATTGAAAATCTACCGTTTGTACAGAGCGTAGAAAAAACAAAATGTCTGAAGGGATCAAAGCCCGTACCTGACAAATTTGCTTTTCCCTTGCTTAATCAGGATAAGGGCATCTGTGAAACCAATTCGCAGGATTACGGATTGGGTGCCAACCAGATACAAATGCTAAATGGACATATACTCCATGACATGGGATTTATGGGAGAAGGAATGGATATAGCGGTTATTGATGCAGGATTCAGAAAGACGGATTCACTTGCTATCTTTGACTCACTGTTCATTAATGGCAGTATCAAAGGCACAAAGGACTTTGTTAACAGCGGATCATCCTTTGTTTATGACCATCATAATCACGGCACTTATGTATTGTCAATAATAGGAGGCAACCTGCCCGGACAGCTTGTTGGCACTGCTCCAAAGGCAAATTACTGGCTCTTACGTTCAGAGGATGGAGAAAGCGAATATCTTATCGAAGAAGATAACTGGGTTGCTGCTGCTGAATTTGCAGATAGTGCCGGAGTTGATGTTATCAATACATCACTGGGATATAAAACCTTTAATGATTCAACACAAAATCATGTATATGCTGATATGGACGGTAATACAACAAGGATAGCAATTGGTGCTGATATTGCTGCAAGCAAAGGCATGATCATTGTTTCAAGTGCAGGCAATGATGGTAATTCGCCATGGCATTATATCACAACACCTGCTGATGCGGACAGCATACTTGCCGTTGGTGCGGTTGACAGTGCAGGCATATATGCAGAGTTCAGTTCTAAAGGTCCGGCATCAGATGGTGACATAAAGCCTGATATTGCTGCACAAGGCCAGGGGACTTATGTTACCGGGCTGAACGGTGACATCTTCCCAGGATCAGGCACATCATTTGCAGCACCAATAATTGCTGGTCTTGCAACATGCCTCTGGCAGGCTAATCCTGATGCATCAAATATTCATATCATGAATGCCATCAGGCAAAGCGCCAGCCAGTATTATAACCCTGATTCCCTGATGGGATACGGAATACCGGACTTTGCCCAGGCAAATATGATATTACAGGGAATTATAGATGTCGGATCAGACCAGGAAATTTTAATAAATACATTTCCAAATCCATTCGCCAACAAGCTTACAATACAATTCTATTCCACTGACAGCCAGGATGTAATATTTGAAATTTTTGACATAACCGGCAGAAACGTTTTTTCAATGAATAAAGAATTCAACAGTAACTCATTGAATACGATCAATATAAATGAAGTATCCGGACTGAAGCAGGGAACATATATTCTTAAAGTAAGGACACAAAATAACGAATACCAGAAAGTACTGGTAAAAAACTAACCATTCGAAACACCAATGCAGGATAACACCCTTTCTTTATATGAGCTGAACAGGAGGATCAGAGAATCTATAAACAGCACATTTAATGAAACATACTGGGTGGTAGCTGAGATCAGTGAGCTTAATGAGAACAGGAGCGGACATTGCTATCTCGAACTGATCGAAAAAAATAAGGATACTGATGAGATCATTGCAAGGTCCAGGGCAACGATCTGGTCAAATACCTACCGCATGCTCAAACCATATTTCGAATCAGCTACAGGCAATGTGTTATCAGCAGGCATTAAAATATTGGTAAATGTATCAGTCACTTATCATGAACTCTATTCCCTGAGCCTGAACATTAAGGATATTGACCCTGCATATACTATCGGCGACCTTGCAAAAAAACGTCAGGAGATCATCAGGAAGCTGGAAAAAGAAGGGGTGATAAATATGAATAAAGAGCTTGTTCTTGGTGCCGTTCCCCGTAAAATAGCAATAATATCCTCTGCCTCTGCAGCAGGATACGGTGATTTTATCAACCAGGTAGAGAATAACCCGTATGGATACATATTCTATTGCAAGCTGTTCAGTGCATATATGCAGGGCAGTGAAGCACCGGCATCCATAATCCGGGCTTTGGAATACATATACAGATATGAAAGTTTTTTCGATGCTGTGATAATCATTCGAGGTGGCGGCTCACAAGCTGACCTTAGCTGCTTTGACAATTATGACCTGGCATATCATATTACACAGTTCCCTCTGCCGGTAATATCCGGTATCGGGCATGAACGCGATGACACTATACTGGACATTGTCGCTCATACAAAAGTAAAAACACCGACCGCTGCTGCCGAAATGCTGATCTCACGAGTTGCAGATTTTGAGAACTACCTGGATGACTGTAAGAACAGATTTGTGGAATTAACAAGAGAAACACTTCTGCATAACAGGCAATTCCTCGAAAACAGCGCCAGGATATTATCCCCGGAAGTAAGCAGTATTCTTGAGAAAAAAAATACAGAAATACAAACAGATATATATAAGCTTGAAAACCTTACCGGAAAATTATTACTGACCGAATATAACGGGCTGAATAATTATATTAATACTCTCAGATCATTAACAACAGGTCTTCTGACAGGAAAAGATCACAAGCTGGACATTTTTAGTAACACTATTGAATATGTGGATCCGCAAAATGTCTTGAAAAGAGGTTATTCCATCACCACTTTAAATAGAAAAATAATTAAGAATGCAGATATACTGAAGGAAAATGATATTCTGGAAACGCAATTCATGAAAGGCAGGATCAGTAGCAAAGTGATGAAAAATGGCAGATAGGGTGTAAAGGTTCTTGATTCTTGGGACTTGGGGCTTGGGACTTGGGATTTTCAATATTTATTAAGGATTTCTTCAATTAATTAACCAATTATTGTCTGTTCTATATAAAAGTTTTATATTTTTATCTTTCATTCAAATACATTCAGTGTAGATAATGCAAATGAAAAATATTTTATTATATATCAGTATTTTCATTTTAACAATGATCTGTTTCAGCGGATTATCCCAGGACAATAGTGTCATTGACAGCCTCGAGAACAGACTAAAAAAGGTAAAAGAAAAAGAAAAACCCGAAATTTATAATGCTCTTGCCAAGGAATATTATAAAATATCACTGGATAAAAGTACCGAATATTGCAATGAGGCGCTGGCTCTTGCAAAGAAAACCAACAATAGGCTGGAGGAGGGCAAATCTATCCAGATTTCCGGTGTAATTAAGAAAAAGGAAGGAAATTATGAAGCTGCTCTTGAAGACTTCGAGAAAGCACTGGAACTTATGGAAAAGGCTGGTGATAATAAAGGGATATCAAGCACATTAAATCATATTGGCTCTATATATTTTTACTGGGGAGATTTTAGTGAAGCAATAGAGTATTACGAAAAAGCGCTTATCATCAGAAGAAGGCTCGATAAAATTGACGGTGACGTTGAAAGTAAAAAATCAGTGGGTATAAATCTAAACCAGTTGGGAAATATATATTTCAACCTTGGATCATACGAAAAAGCTATTAAGTACTACGAAGATGCAAGGGAAATATTTGAAAAGATTGATTTTACACTTGGAATATCAAGCTGTCTGAATAACTGCGGACTGGTTCATGAAAGCTGGGGTAATTATGATAAGGCTATAGAATATTATCAGAAGAATTTAAAACTGGCAGAATCCACAAATAATCAATATGATATAGCGAATTCTTTTAATAATATAGGTAATGTATATGCACGGCTTGAACAATACGAAAAAGCGCTTGAAAACTACAAGAAAGCCCTTAAAGTAAGGGAAGAAACCAATGACAAGCCAGGTATAGCGGCAGCGATCAATAATATCGGGATCATCTATACAAGGACCAAAGAGCATGAAAAAGCGCTTGAATATTACTACAGGGCACTTGCTATCAACAAGGAGATTGAAAGCAAAGTAGAAGTGGCAAGGTCTCTTTTTAATATCGGAGAGATCAATGATACATTGGGGGACTATACCAAAGCATTATCATTTTACAATGAATCCCTGAAAATATGTGAAGAAATTGATTTTAAGGGTGGGAAAGCAATGGTATATAATGCCCTGGGAAGGCTTTATTATGTTATGGGTGATCATAAAAACGCAATTCAAAGTCTGGATAAAAGCCTGCAACTGGCACAAGAAATGAAAGAAAAACAAACAATGTATGATATCTACAGGACTTTTTCAAACATTTATGAGAAGCTTGGGAAAGATGGACTGGCGCTGAATTATTATAAAAAATATTCTTCTTTAAAAGATTCCGTGATAAATGAGAACATGCACCAGCAGATCGCTGAGTTGCAAACTAAATATGAGACAGAAAAACAAAAACAACAGATAGAATTGCTGAATAAAGAAAACCTTCTTCAGGAAGGCAAACTGGAAAGGCAAAAAATATATACTTATGCCGGTATAATCGTTATTTTAATGGTCCTTGCGCTGGTATTCCTTACTTATAGCCGTTACCGCGAGAAAAACAAAGCGAACAAGGTACTTGAAGCAAAAAACGAACTAATAACAAGACAAAAGCAGGAGATCACTGACAGTATCCTCTATGCCAGGAGGATACAGACCGCTATTCTGCCTCCGGGAGATTATGTTCGTAATATCATGCCTCACCGCTTTATCCTGTTCAAACCCCGTGATATTGTAAGCGGGGACTTTTACTGGATGAAACAGATAAATAATACCAATACGATCATTGCCACTGCTGCTGACTGCACAGGACATGGTGTTCCGGGAGCATTCATGAGCATGCTCGGGGTTGCATTCCTGAACGAAATAGTCAGCAAAATGATGATCGTTAATGCTAATGAAATACTGAACCAGCTCAGAGATAAAGTGATCACTTCCCTTCACCAGACAGGAAGGTCCGGCGAGACACAGGACGGTATGGATATTGCTTTGTGCGTTATTGACCTGCAAACTAAAAAAATGCAATTTTCCGGCGCCAACAATCCTCTTTATCTGATAAGAAATAATGAACTTAAGGAAATAAAAGGGGATAAAATGCCGATAGGAATACACACCAATGCACATATTCCTTTTCTCAATAATGAGTTGGATCTTGAGGAGAATGACAGATTATATATTTTCTCAGACGGATTTGCAGACCAGTTCGGTGGTC
>Ga0180433_10006581_pt1 | contig 15153 bp, 17 predicted proteins | sample SS_ome_8_FD_132980 | JGI IMG/M metagenome (GOLD analysis project Ga0180433, IMG submission 132980) | Hypersaline lake sediment archaeal communities from the Salton Sea, California, USA - SS_1_D_1 metaG | ecosystem: Environmental > Aquatic > Non-marine Saline and Alkaline > Hypersaline >... | reverse complement strand
GCCTGGCCATCGATGACGGCACAAATGCGTCCGAGGCCACCACCTGGCTGGCCTGCGCCCTGCTGGCCCTCCAGGGCAAGGACATCGACGGGGCCGACGACCTGGTCGTGGACGTCGAACGCCGGGTCCAGGACGAAATCAGGGAAAGGAGCGAGTCATGAAAGACATCGTCACGCAGTTGCGAAACGCCGGAGACGCGCTCGAGGCCATGCCGCCGGACCGGACCACGCTGTTCCCCGGCTGGGCGGACCTCACCGACTGGCACCCGCCGGTGCCCGACGAGGGGCGGGAGCGGAACGAGGCCGTCCGCCGGGCCGCACGGGCCGTCCTCTGCGACGGCAAGTCGGCCGACGAGTGCTCCTATGTCTCGTACCGCGACCTCGGCGCGCTCGTCCGCTACCTCGGCGACATGCTCGAAGGGTAGTTCCCGCGAACCGGTCGCCTGCCTGCGCAGCCAGGCACGCGCGACCACAGATGAGGAGGACGAACTATGAAGAAGGCAAACGTAACGATTGGCGGAGTGTATGCCGCCAAGGTCAGCGGGAAGGTCGTGCCCGTCCGCATCGACGCCGTAACCGGGCGCGGCGGTTGGACGGGCACGAACCAGGCCACGGGCAAACAGGTCCGCATCAAAAGCGCCCGGCGCCTCCGCGGCCCATGGCCGAAGAAGGACGGCAAGGGGGACGCCGGAGCCGACACCACGGCCGCGAAGAAGGCCAAGGTCGATGCGTGGCGGAAGGACATTGCCACCAGGACACAATCCGACCCCGAGGAGCGCCGCAAGCAGAACGAAAAGGAGCGCCGGGCCAAGGCCGTGGCGAAGCGGGGCCGGAAGGCGAAGCCGAAGCCCAAGGCCAAACGGACGAGCATCCTGGATGCTGCGGCAACGGTCCTGGCCGAGGCCGACGGGCCAATGAACTGCAAGCAGATGGTCGAAGCGGTCCTGGAGCGCGGGCTGTGGCAGACCAGAGGCAAGACGCCCGAGGCGACCCTGTACTCGGCTCTTATCCGGCACATCGCCAAGAAGGGCGGCGACGCTCGTTTTGAGAAGGTCGAGCGCGGCATGTTCCAGTTGGCGACGTAGTCGCTGCATCACGCATCTCCCTTACGCGCCCGTCTCGGCGGGCGTGCTCTTCGGCGTCAGTTCCTCGCGGCGGGCCGAGAAGATGGCCGCCGGCCGCGTCCAGCGCCGTACCAGCCGACTCCACGGGCGCGGAATACGGTGCCGACGGTCCTCCGGCGGCCGGAAATACATGGCGAACGGCGTCCCGCCCGTTTCAAAGACCCACTCCAGCCGCGCTTCGGCCCGCTCCCGCGTGTCGCCGTCGAAGCCGACCAGCACATAGCAGCCCACCTGCCGCTGAGTCAGACCCGCCGCCCGAAGCATCTTCACGGTCCGTTCCACAGCCGGCCGCTGGCCCGGCTGGTCGTAGGCCGTGTAGAGAATCTGCACCCGCATGCGTCCCAGCCGCTCGGCGAACCACGGCTGGCACAGGCGGGCGTCGATGCCGCCGGTGAAGCGGGCGGCCTTCGGCTGCTCCTCCAGCATGTCCAGCACCGCTTCCACATGCCGACGCGGACAGGCCAGGAGGTTGTTGTCCAGAATGTCCCAGCCGGGCCGGATGGGCAGGAGCCGGAGCCGGCCCTCGCGCTTCGGCACGAAGCAGAACGGGCATCGCCGGATGCACCCGCGGCTGGTAAGCGTCATGCCGCGCTTCACGTACAGGCCCGGCTCAAAGTCGCCGGCGGGCGAATCGAACGCAGGGCCGCCGAGGCGAACGCGGTAGCCCTGCGCAGCCCACGCCCGGGCCAGCCTCTGGGCTTCAGCCCGGTCCCAGCTGAACGTGCACGAGACGTGCACTTCGTCCGCCTCCGGCAGGAACAGCGGCGGGTCGCCCACGAAGGCCAGATCGTCATCGGGCGTGGCGCTCGTGCGACGCGGAAAGACGCGGGCGATCCTCATGCTGTTTCTCCCGCCGCCGGCGCGTTGACATGCGTTTCCCCACGGTGTATACTTTGTAGGAACGAAGGAGGTGGCCCATGGTCAAGACGCTGACGCGACACGGCAACAGTTACGCCCTGGTCATCGACAAGCCCATCCTGGAGCTCCTGCAGGCGACGCCTGATACGCCCTTTGAGATCGTCACGGACGGCCAGTGCCTCGTGCTCACGCCGGTGCGGGACGAGGCCGAGGAGCGGAAGTTCCAGGAGTCCCTGGAGAAGGTCCACACGCGTTTCGGCCGTGCCATGAAGCGGCTGGCGGAGTAGAATCCCTCCATGCCGCCGCTCTTCCTGGACATCGACCGGGTGCTGCGGACCCACGTCAGCCTCATCGAGCGCTACGGGGGCGAGGAGGGGGTCCGCGACATCGGTCTGCTGCACTCGGCCATCGCCATGCCCCAGGCTTCGGCAGGCGGCGCCCCGGTCCACGCCGACCTGTTCGAGATGGCCGCGGCCTACCTGTACCACATCGTGCAGAACCACCCGTTCGTCGACGGGAACAAACGCACCGGCGCCGCAGCGGCCATCATCTTTCTGGCCATGAACGACATGGAGGTCGAGGCGGATGAAGAGGGCCTCGTCGATCTGACCATGGCCGTGGCACGCGGCGAGAGCGGCAAGGCCGAGATCGCCGAGTTCTTTCGGGCGCGCGCTCACTGAGCCACCTCCGCAGGCGCATCCGTCGGCACACGCTCCGCCTTCCCGCCCGTGAACTGTTCCCACCGCTGGACGATCACGTCACAGTAGAGCGGGTCCATCTCCATGAGGCAGGCCCGCCGCCCCGTCTGCTCGCAGCCGATGAGTGTCGAGCCGGAGCCGGCGAAGAGGTCCAGGACGTGCTCGCCCGCCTTCGAGGAGAACTGGATGGCCCGCACGGCCAACTCGACGGGCTTCTCCGTCAAGTGCGTCATCTTCTGCGGGCTTACCTTCTTCACGTGCCAGAGGTCGGTGGCGTTGTTCGGCCCGTAGAAGTGGTGGCCGGCGCCCAGCTTCCAGCCGTAGAAGCAGATCTCGAACGCCCCCATGAAATCCTTCCGCGTGAGGACCGGGTGCTCCTTGTCCCACACGATACCCTGGCTGAAGTAGAGGCCGGAGGTCTTCAAGGCCGGCGGGTAGTTGCCGAGGTTCGCGTAGCCGCCCCAGATGTAGAAGGCGCCGCCGGGCACCAGGACGCGGGCCATCTGGCCGAACCAGGCCAGCAGCAGCGCGTCGAAGTCCTCGGCCGAGAGAAAATCGTTCTCCAGCGGCCGGTCCTTCGCCCGCATCTTCTTGCGGGCCTTCGCCGGGTCCGAAACGCCACGGGCCACGTCGAATCCTTGGTGATGCATCTGCTTCTGCTTTTTCCAATCCGAACCCCAATGCTTCTTCATGCTGTTTTGCCCGGCGGCGATGGCCGTGGCGCTGCGCGGTTCGACGTTCACGTTGTAGGGCGGGTCGGTGTTGACGAGATGGATGGACTCTCCGCCGAGCAGCCGGTCCACGTCCTCGCCTCTTCCGGCGTCGCCGCAGAGGAGGCGGTGGTCGCCCAGGATCCACAGGTCGCCCGGCCGGGTGGTGGCCTCGTCCGGCATCTCGGGCACCGCGTCCGGGTCGGTCTGGCCCTCGGTCACGTCACCGCGGAGCAGTTTGGCGAGTTCCTCATCGTCGAAGCCGATGAGACCCAGGTCGAACTCGGCGTCCCGCAGGGCGCCGAGCTCAATGGGCAGGAGGTCGAAGTCCCAGTCCGCGTAATCGGCGCTCTTGTTGTCGGCGATGCGGTAGGCCCGGGCCTGCTCCGGCGTCAGGTCCTTCGCCACGTGGACGGGCACGTATTCGAGGCCGAGTTTGCGGGCGGCCTTCCATCGGGTGTGGCCGACGACGATGACGCCGCCAGAGTCGATGACGATGGGCTGGCGGAAGCCGAACTCCCGGATGCTGGCCGCCACGGCGTCGACGGCGGCGTCGTTCTGCCGCGGGTTCTGCTCGTACGGCCGGATGTCCTCGGTACGGCGCTGTTCGACCTTCATGTCTGCCTCCTGTCTCGTGTCAAGGCCGCCCCGTGCGGCCCAGGATGGCCCGTGCCGCGTCCGGGCGGCCATGGGCGTAGGCTGGTGCGTTCACGGCCGAGATCGCGGCCCGTGTGGCCAGCCGGCGCGTTTTTCGCGCGCCAAAACAAACTCTGCCCTCGGCCGCGACTGCTTCGCCGGCGGTTGACTGCCGTTTTGGCAGGTGAGGACCCATTGCACGCGCACGCGCGATACGCGCGCGGGCCGAAAATACGCTCTCGCGCGGGGGTGGGGGTGTAATAGGTCAATAGGTTCTTCTTCTCTCTTTTTTGATACCGTAAAGGCCGATTTCGCCCGAAACCTATTGCGCGCCGGGGCGCGCAACAGGTGGTCAACAGGCGCAACAGGTCGGCCGCCGCGCCAACCCATTGCGCGCAATAGGTGCAACAGGTTGACAACAGGTCAGCGAAGCTTGTAGAGCCGTTTCGGGGTGCCACCGGTCGGTTTCTCCGCGTACTCGATGCGTTTCATGTTCCGAAGCGCCGTGCGCACCTCTTCGTGTTCGCGGTCGCTCCAGGGCAGTTTGCGGCTCAGGCGCCAGAACGGCATCCACTCCTCGCCCTTGGTCTGCCGCCACCGGGCCAGGACGTCGATGAGGCGGTTGCACTTGGCCTGGAACTCGCTCTCGGCCACGTGGCGGGAGGCCCGGGCCAGCATCTGGCGCGTGAGGACGAGGACGAACTCGTCGGCCCACCGGGCGCCGGGCAGGGTGACCTTCGGCGCCTGCGGGTTCTCGCTGGCCGCGTAGATGAGGGCGAGTTTGCGGGCCTTCTCGTAGGCTCTGGCCCAGACGGCCATCGCCGCTAGGTCGTCGGTCTCCTCGGCGGAGGCGTACTCCTCGTCCGCCTTGTCGCGGAGGGCCTCGAGCGCCTCCTCCGCTTCGGGCGTGGCCTCGATCCAGGCCGGCTCGGGGTGCCAGGCCTGCAGGTTCCCGCCCGAACGGCCGGGCTGATACTCGCTCCACCACGTGGCCGTCTGGACGAGCCGTTCGGGCAGCGGCCGCCTGGCGTCCCCGCCGCCGCGCACCCGGCTCCCGGTCTCAAGGACCAGCATCCGGGCGAAGAAGCCGTTCGTGAGCATCTTCGGGGACATCGACTCGTAGTAGTGCTTGGGGATGGCCGTGCCCAGGAGACAGAGGGAGGGCTGGTCGATGATGCCGGGGCTCTGCCCGGCCTTGACGCGCGTCGGGTAGATGGCCGAGGCGCTGGTGAAGAACCGCAGGAGGACGCTCATGATGCCTTCCCAGCGAGGGTCGTTGCCCTTGGCGATGGCCAGGACGAGGGCGTTGATCTCGTCGGTCTGGAAGAGCATCGAGGGGATGGTGAACATCCGGTCCTCGATACCTTCGCCGCTGGCGAAGTGGTCGCCGAAACACTCGCTCCGGCCGGCCTCGACCAGGATGCGCTGGTTGACGCGCCGGGGGTGGTCTTTGCCGACGCCGGAGTTCGCGAGGGCCAGCAGGTAGAGGTTGGTCCGCACGTCGGAGGCGTCGCGGATTTTGCGGCCGGCCAGGAAGGCCTGGAGGATGAGGGCCGCCGCGAAGGCCATCACGGGCTGCCCGTAGCGGGCCGTGGCGAGCGTATAGGCCATCACCTCGGCGACGAACCCGGGCATGTGGAGCAGGCGCTCGGGCAGCGGTTCAGGGTCGGGGATGTCGGTGTTCTCCGGCGGCGGTTCGTCGGCCGCCCGGGCGGGCGCAAGGGCCGAGAGGTCCACATCCGGCCCTTCGCGGCCGACGGCCTCGGCGCCCGAACGGGCCAGGCCGAGGGTGCAGCGGATGTAGTCGGGGCGAAGCGCCTTCTTGGGGTTTGCCTTATGGTGCCGCCGGGCGGCGATGAGGAGGTCAGCGGTTTCCTGGTCCGTCCAGTCGAGGCGGGCCGCGATGGACGCGAGGGCCAGGTCGTAGCCGCTCTGGGACTGGTCGGCCAGGTCCGGCCGCTCGTGGTTCCACGTCCAGCGGAACTTGGGGCACGTGGCAACCGCCTCGGCCATCTTGGCGGCCGGCGGCTCGGCGCCCGCGCGCAGGACGAGGTTTTCGTCCGTGGATGGCGGCGCTTTGCCGGCCGTCTCCACCAGGTAGGCTTCGAAGTCGTCCGGGTTGTAGCGGCGGTCCGGGTGAGATTCGAGGACGCGGACCTCGGCCGGCGGGTCGCCCTTGTGGTTCAACGTCCCCGGCAGCCGCAACACGCGGGTCAGGTCGCCGAGGTTCTCCATGTGCCAGCCGAGCGACTCGGCCGCGGCGCAGACCGTGCCGTGCCAGCCCTTGGCGAGGCGGGCCGCCTGGTTGCGTTCTGCGTCAGTATCAAAGGTCCAGGGCTCTTTCAGCACCCAGTAGGCGTGCAGGCCGTGCCCGCTGTGGACGAGGAGGGACGGCGGGTGCGGCAGGTGCTGGAGGATGCGCCGGGTCTCGTCGACCGTCGCCGGCAGGGGTTTCGATTCTCGGCCCGGGCCGAGGAGGTCGATGTCGGCCCACAGGGCGCCGATGGCCGCCACGTCCCTAGCCTTGCCGCGTCCGGAGGGGCTTCCGCGGATGAGGCCGACGCCGTAGTAGACGTCGCGTTCGGGCGAACGCTCCCTGGCGTAGGCCGCGGCCTCGGCGGCATCGGCGAAGAGGCGCGTCTGGAGACCGGGCACGGTGAAGACGGCCAGCCGGCGCCCGGCCGAGAGCGCATCGCCGAAGATGTCCGTGATGAACCGATTCACGTGCATGGGGCCTTCCGCGGCGGGCATGGCACGGGATGGGCGAGGGCCCATGCCGACCATTCCCGGATGGCGGTTCGGAGGTCCTCGATATTGGCCGTTCTCGGCGGGCCGATTGTCCCATCCCAGGCGATGCGGAGCGTGCGGACCGTCATGTGCTCGGCGTCGCCTTCCACCACCAGCACCGTGGCCGGGCACAGGGCCGTCATCCGCTCGAACAGGATGCGCTGGCCGGCGCCGAGGTCGCCGTGGGACTTCCATTCGAGGTACAGGAAGTTGCCGCAGAGTTCCGTCAGGCCGTCGACGTCGGTGAAGGCGATTCGGCCGGGCAGACAGTCGGCGAACCGCTCGATCTTGGGCCGTTTCTTGAGGTTGAAACAGCCCTGGGTCCGGCAGTCCCAGCGCATGGGATTGGCCCCGTTATCGTGCGACATGGCAGACGCTCCCGAGGTCCTGGAACGCTTGTGTGAAGGCGGCCGTGTTCGCGCCGCAGTAGACCACCGCCTGGCCCTGGAGCGGGGCGGAGGTCTTCTCCGGGTGCCAGAACCGTACCCGCCCGGCGGGGAAGCACACGGCGGAGGCCGCGCCCAAGAGGGCCTGGAACCACCGCGTCTCGGTGGCGTTGTTGACGAGCACGACGGCCTGGGGGACGTCGCCGGCACGGTGGTGCTGGATGAGTTTTTCAGCGAACCGGCGGACCAGCGGCTGGGCGTAGGGCGGGTTCATGAACACCCGGCCCGACCAGCGCCGGGCGAGGCCGTCGTCCTCGGCCGTGAAGAAGCGCTGGGCCCGGACCACCTCGTTGGCCGCCGGGCTGGAGGCGGGGTCGAGGTCAATGCCGCCCATCACCCGCCGGGCGCGGTCGGCGTACTCGGCCGGCGTGTACCACTCGTTGTCGCCGGCGCTGTGGGCGACGTGGGGCTGCTTGAGGCGGGTGTACTGGGCGTGGATGGACGTCTCGCCCCGGCGCAACTTCTCCTTCGTCGCGCCATCGGCATGGCCGGCGATGTACTCGGCCTTGGCGAGCGTGCCGTGCGAGATACCGGCCCGGGCTGCGAGCCTGTCGCGGGTCTTGCCGGTATCTTCCCGAGGTGCCAAATCTGGCCCCTCGGGCTTCTTGTCCCCGCGCTTCAGGGTTTCGAGTTTCCGCTTCTCTGCCTTCTTCGCGAGGAGCGGCTTCAGGGCCAGGACGAGTTCGGCCCGTTGGTACTTCGTCAGGTTCCTTCGGCCGAACTGGTGCTCGATGATCCACCGCTTCGCCTCGTCGCGGCCGGGCAGACTCAACTCGCGGGTGGTATAGTCGATACCGTACCGGTCGCAAATCTCCTTCCGGTTGTGGCCGTCCAGCAGGACGCGTTTCTCGGCCCAGACGATGAGGGGGTCGAGGCACCCGTCGCGCAGCAGGTTCTCCTCCAGGCCGAGACGTTCCTCTTCGGTCAGTGGCGGGACGAGGCTTTGGAACGCCTCGTCTACGATGACATCGCATTCCGGTGCAGCCAGGACCATCCGTTGGGTCTCCTCAGAAAGGGACTTCGTCATCCGGGGGCGGCCAGCCGGGCACCACGAGGTCGTCGCCGTCGCGTTCGTCGCTGCCGTCGAGGCGAGGGGGCCGGGTGGCAAGGCGGTAATCCACGACGCGGTCGTACTTCTCGCCGGCGACCGAGCGGACCGTGACGGCCAGGGCGTCGGCGAGGCCGCCCGCCTGGGCGACGGCCACGGCTTTGGCGGCGGTCTCGGGCACGGGTTCGCGGGACCGCTGCCGCCACCACGCCTCGGCCTTGGCGCGGGCGTAGCCAGCGTGCTCGACGCAGATGAACTCCGGTTGCCACTCATCGAGGCCCACGCGGTAATCGACCCGCATGGTCTTGGGGTGGCCCTCAGGCGCGTCGTACTTGGTGTGGACGCGGTAGGTGATCTCCTGGACCTCGCAGGTGGTCTCGGTCACCTGGCCGGAGAGAATCGCCGCATCGCTCGCCCGGCGGTCATGCCGCTCGCGCTCCGGCGGCGGGAACTCGTAACCGCATTCCGGGCACACGGCATAGGCGGCGTGGATGAGCGCGTGGCACGCGGGGCACTCCTTGGCCGGCGCCTCGCCGCCTGCGCCCGAGCGGTCCTTGATCTCCAGGGCATCGACCGGCCCGTGCCGGAGGATGTTGCCGCCGAAGTCGAGAACGAGACAGTTCTCCTTCGTCGGATGGAGCCGGAATCCGCGACCGACCATCTGGTAATAGAGGCCCGGCGACATGGTCGGCCGCAGCATGGCGACGCAGTCGATGTTCGGGGCGTCGAAGCCGGTGGTCAGCACGTTGACGTTCACGAGGTATTTCAGGCGGCCTTCGCGGAACCGTTCGAGCGTCCCGGCCCGTTCGAGCGCCGGCGTCTCGCCCGTCACGAGGCCGCACTCCTGGCCGAGGTCGCCGAGGACGCGCCGCACGTGACGGGCGTGGGCCACGCCGGCCGCGAAGATGAGGACGGAGTGGCGGTCGCGGGTCTCGCGGACGATCTCGGTGCAGGCCTCGCGCACCAGGGTCTCGTCGTCCATCAGGGCCTCGACCTCGCCGGCGATGAACTCCCCGCCGCGGACGTGCAGGTCGCCCGTATCGACCTTCCGTCGGCCCGCCTTCGTCTTCAGCGGGCAGATGTAGCCCTGGACGATGAGTTCCCGGACGCCGACCTCGTAACAGACGTGGTTCAGCAAGTTCTCCGGGCCGCAGATCATGCCGGTGGTCATGCGGTACGGCGTCGCGGTCAGGCCCACCAGGCGGACGTTCGGGTTCACGAGGCGGGCCTCGGCGAGGAACGTCCGGTACATGCCCTCGCCGTCTGGCGGGATGAGATGGCATTCGTCTATGAGGATGAGGTCGAAGCGGTCGAGTTCGGCCGCCCGGCGGTACACCGACTGGATGCCCGCGACGATGATGGGGTGCTCGGTGTCCCGGCTCCTCAGGCCGGCCGAGTAGACGCCGATGTGCATCCAGAGGTCGGGGGCCATGATGTGGAGTTTTTCGACGGCCTGCTGGAGGAGTTCCTTGACGTGGGCGAGGATGAGCACCCGGCCGCCCCAGCGGCTGACCGCGTCGCGGCAGATGGCAGCCATGACCGGCGTCTTGCCGCTGTTGTGGTGGACGACGAAGTGCCCATCGACGTACAGGTGGTCCCCGTCGAGTAGGAAGCCGAAGTACTGCCCACGGCCGACCGTCTCGACCTTGAACCCGGTACGGAGGACGGACTTCTTCTGCTTGCGACGCGGCGGCTTTCGTCGCGACAGTCTGCAGGGCACCTCGGTGAAGTCACCCCAGATCGAAACGCGAAAGAACCAGCCGCTGGCGCCCGTCTGGCAGGAGGCGTACTTCCTCGTGCAATGTGCGGCAAACCCGAGGCTGCGAGAGAGGAACATCACGTCTGTCGCCAGTTCCTTGGATTTCGTGGTGTAGTCGTAGCCACTCTTGGTGCTGGAACCGTCACTGTCCATGAGGCCTGCGAAGAGCGACAGGCGCTCCTGCCAACTGGCTACGAGGTAGGCATGAGGGATGAACTTGTCCCCGGAGCCCTTGCCCCAAAGCCCTTGGGCGGCAAGGGCCTCGGTGAGGATGTTCTGTTTGCCGATGTTCTTGACGAGACGATACGAGGGACACCGGCCCCCGGAAGCATGCACGGTCACGCCGCAGTTGATGCCGCGGGCGTAGTCGATCCAGGCGTCCGCCGTTTCCTCGTCCGCCGTCGTCAGCGCGGGCGTGTCACTGATGAGACAGCCGTCGCCAAGCAGAAGCCCCAGAATGTAGGGCGGAATCGGCAGATTCGGGCGCGCTGCGAACTCGATGGGGACTCGTCGCAGCTTCCGGAGGTGCCGCCAGGATCTTGGCTTCTCCAGGTACTCAGTGACCGTGATGTTGTCGACTTCCCCCCCCCGACGGTAGCAGGCGAAGTCCCTCTTACCCTCGTTTGTGCACACGAGCGAAAGGACATGGCCACCATTGACCAAAAAGGGCTCGCCTCGTAGGGGGACAATGCGATACAGGTCATCCTCGCCCTGGCACAGAGACAGTACCCGACGCGGGCGGCTATCTGGTCCCATGATCTGGTCACCGACGGCGACCTCTTCAACCGGCTTGAGCGTGCCGTCGAACATCAGGATCGGGTGCCCCTTGGCGTGACACGCCGTGGGTAGCACGACGCACGGGTGGTCGTCGCGCTGACGCAGATGCTCGTACACCGCCGCCACGGCCTCTTCCTGGTAGGGGCGGAGCCTCACGCGCCATCTCCCCACCGGGCGGCGAAAAGAGGGTTGACGGCCACGCCGATAGCACGTATATTCCTATGCGCGCGATACGTATCGGAGACAGGCCCTATGACCAGGAAACTGACGCTCAGTACGGACGAAGGCGTGATTCGCGAGGCCAAGCGGCTGGCCAAGCGCAATAAGACGAGCGTCTCGGCCATGTTCACCCGGCTGGTCCGCAGCATGGCTGGCGACGCAGAAGCCCCAAGCGAGGTGCCGCCCGAATCCATCGCCGCCCGGGCGACCGGGTTCATTACCCTGCCGAAGGGCAAGACGTCCCGCGCCGTGCTGACCGAGGCCCTGATGGAGAAGCACGGCATCAAGAAATGAACGTCTTCATCGACACGAACGTGCTGATGGACGTCCTCCTGGAGCGCCAGCCCTTCGTCAAAGACTCCCGCAAAGTCTGGTTCCTTGCTGAGCGGGGCAAGTTGCGAGGGTTGGTCTCTGTCTTGAGTTTCCCGAACATCTACTACATCGTGGGTAGAGTCCGCGGGGCCGAGGCGGCCATGGCCATGATGACGATGTTGCGGGATACCTTCACGCCGGTGGCCCTGGACGAGCAGATTCTGAACCAGGCGATGGACGCCAGCCTCCCGGACTTCGAGGATGCCATTCAGTATTACAGTGCGCTCCGAGCCGACGCCGGGTGCCTGTTGACGCGCAACGCCGACGACTTTCCTCAGTCGGACGCCCTTCCCGTCCTCTCGCCGGCCGAGTTCCTGGCCGCGCACACGTTCAAGTAGTCTACGGCCGCTCGCTCCGTGTCCTCGGAACCACTCATGCCGGATCATGCCCGCACCTCCGTGCCGACGGGCAGGATGCAGCGGTTGCCCATGATCGGGATGGTGTAGAGCGTGTCGCTGCGGCGGCCGAGGTAGCCGAGGATGAAGGCGTTCACCCACTCGACGGGCCGGCCCGTGCCGTAGAGCGGGATGGTCTTGCAGAGGCACCCGGCGCTTCGGGCCTGGACGACCCGGCCGGGCGACCAGACGTTCTGGACGATGCTCGCGTCGGCACGGTGCGTGTGACCGTGGATGACGCTCCGGCCCTGGCTGATGGCCAGGTGCTGCTTGGTGGCGTGCTTGGCATACGACCAGCCGTGGACCGCCACGATCCGGCGGTTCACCCGGTATGCCGGGTAACGGCCGCTGGCCGAACCGTAGCGGACGTACGTGGTGCCTGGCCGGCCGTCGGTCAGCCGCACCCGCGGGGCGAGCATGGAATAGGCGCCGCGTCCCTCGGCTGTCGCGGCCGCCCAGCGGTCGATGCGGTATTCGTGGTTGCCCTCGATGATGGCGAGCCGGTCGCAGGTCGCCTGGACCCGATCGAGGAGCGCGTTGGCCGTGGCGAGGTCCTCGGCGTACTCGGTCTCCAGCAGGCCATAGGTCGGCGGGTGCCGGGAGAACTGGCTGCAGTCCAGCAGGTCGCCGAGGCAGACGACGAGGTCCGGCCTCAGGCGCTCGGCCGCCCGGCACATCACTTCCACCGCCTCCGGCTGCTGGTACGGGATGTGCACGTCGCCGAAGGCCAGGACGGTCTTGGAGCGGGCCTTGGCCATCACTCCTCCCCCGCGACCATGGCTGCGGTGCGGGCGTAGCCGGCGATGTCCACCAGGTTGTCCCGCTTGTGGCGATGGGTCTGGCGGGCGAGTTTCAGGGCGATCATGCAGAGCGGCACGTCCATCGCCGTCACGGTCTCGCCGTCGCGGAGGCGGCGGGAGAGGATGGCCGTCCAGAGGGCGGCCGTGCGGGCGAAATCCTCGGCGGGCGGGCCGTAATCGCTGTGGCGGGCGCCGGCGGTGATGCGCTTGGCGACGTCGAGGACCGACTCGCCGCCCTCCTCCACGCTCCAGGACACGAGCGGCGGCGCAGGCATCTCCGTCCCGGTTTCCGCGTCAAAGAAGCGGAGTCCCAGTTCGGCGGCGAGGACCGCTTCCAGCGTCGCCCCGCGCGACTCCTGCCAGCCGGGCAGCAGCGCGATGGCGTCGCACCGGGCGAGCATGGCGAGGTCCGCCCGCAGGTAGACCGCGCGCGGCAGGTCGGTCCGGCCGCCGAAGTTCTCGGCCGGGTTGTCGACGCGCCAGCCGGTCTCCCGGAACCGCTCCGAGGCGGCGTGGAAGGCGGGGAAGTTGTGGTCCTCGTAGCCGGTCATCGGACCCGAGACGTAGATTCGCTTCGTGTCGCTCATCGTCAGTTGGTCTCCGGGTTCAGGGAAGCGCCGCACAGCGGGCAGCGCGTAAGCGGCAGGCGCTGGAGGCGGACCTCGACGTGGCCGTGCGGCCGGTCCACCTCCCCCCGGCGGACGAGCAGAAGGTCCACCTGGCTGTCGTCGGCGTAGACGCCCGCGTGTTCGAGCGAGTCCAGGACGCTTTTCAGAAGATTGTCCAAATCGCGACGGCGCCGGTCCGGCGGGAAGGCGTTCATCGCCAGGGCCACGCGGCCGCCGGCCGGGGGTTTCCGGGGGCCGCCCCCGCCGAGGAGGGCACGGACGTTCCGGCGGAACGCCCGGCCCTCCCGGCTGATGAGCGTCCGCGGCCCGACGCGCCGCCAATAGTGATTGACGCTGGGCGGCCAGGGGAGCGCCATCTTCATGGGCGCTCTCCTCATCGTTTCCACGGCGGCGTCGAGTCGGTGGGGGCGGCCTGCTGGGGCTGGCCCGCGGCCGATTCCTTCTTCGCGTAGCCGCGGACCTCGTTGGTCATCTCGCCGTTGTCCTCGCGCTTCTTGCACTTCACGGTCACGACGAGCGGCAGGTTGTGGAGCTGGACCGAGTCTTTCGGCTGCATGACGCCGACCGCCCGGCAGATGGCAGACAGGGTGCCGCGGGCGATCTTGACGGCCGTCTGGTTCGGGTGGTTCAGACAGAGGCGGTCCCAGACCTTGCGGTCCTTGCAGGCGCCCTCCAGGACCGTCAGTTCCAGTTCCAGGTAACTGCCGTCGCCGGCCTTCGTGGGCTTCATCTCCGAGCCGGTGATGCAGGCCAGGTACTTGCCCGCCGGCAGCGGGTCGAACGGCGTATTCGGGTCCACCTCGTGGGCGTTGAAGTTGTTCAGGTTTGCCATGGGTCAGGCCTCCTCGGGTTCGGGGTTCGTGTCGGACTGGGGCTCGCCGGCGAGCGCCTGCATCAGCGCCGGCCAGGAGAGGGGCAGTTCGGCCGGCAGGCCGAACCGGTTCTTCGCGATGCACGAGGGGCCGCCGACGCACCGCAGGATGCGCTCGCCGCCACCTGCGCCCAGCGGCACGGCGATGCTGCGGGTCCGGTTGAAGCCGGCGTCCTCGCTCTCGGTGCGGAACTTGCGGGTGGCGAACAGCACCGCGTCGCACCACTCGGTCACCAGGGCCGCGGCGTGCTTGTGCAGGCGCGGCGAGTACCGGTCGTAGGCGACCGATTCGGGGTCCTCAAACTTCTCGACCTTCGTGTGGGCGAGCAGGATGACGGCCATGCCGCGGTCGCTTCTGAGGGCGTCGAGGCCGCCCAGCACCTCCCGCCACTGCGTCAGGGCGTGGGTGTACCCCTTGGCGTACCCGCCGTCGGCCTTCTCGATGGACTTGACGCCGTACTCGCGGCAGACCTCGTCCCAGATCAGCCGCTCCAGCCAGTCGAGCGAGTCGACGACCACCGACTGGTAATCGTGCTCCTCGCCGTAGAGGGCGGAGAGGGCCTTCACGACCTCCTCGTACCGCCGGGCAAGAGGGAAGGAGTCGCAGTCGATCTGGTCGAGGCCGTCCTCGGTGGGGATGAAGATGGGGTTCGGGGCACCGGCGGCCAGGGTGGATTTGCCGATGCCTTCCGTCCCGTAAACAAGCAGGCGGGGCGGCGAATGGCGCCGGCCGGAGTGAATCTGTTCGAGCAGGCTCATGCGGGGGTTCCTTTCCGATGGTTCGGGGTTCGGGCCAAAGATGCGCCCGGGCGGGTGGCCGTCGCGGTTGAGTGGACCGGCCACGCCTGCGCCCGGGCGCACGGGCACTATGCGACATCCAGGAGACGGACGGTCTCGTAACCGGTGGGCCAGCGGTCCGTCTCCCGGCAGGAGGCGAGCCGCCGGATCGCCGCCTCGTTTTCCTTCCGCGCGATGGCCAAGGCGTCGTCGCTCACGCGCCACACGCCGCAACGGAACGGCTCGCG
>Ga0180433_10006580_pt1 | contig 15153 bp, 9 predicted proteins | sample SS_ome_8_FD_132980 | JGI IMG/M metagenome (GOLD analysis project Ga0180433, IMG submission 132980) | Hypersaline lake sediment archaeal communities from the Salton Sea, California, USA - SS_1_D_1 metaG | ecosystem: Environmental > Aquatic > Non-marine Saline and Alkaline > Hypersaline > Sediment... | reverse complement strand
GCCTCTTTTTCGGGAAAATTCTTGCCGGGGTTGCCCGTTGGATTACTGTTACCTGAAGTGGCGGCCTGCTTCAAGAGCTTCAGTGCGCGGTTTTCCATCTCACGTCCGCGGATTCTGGTGTCGTTCCAGCTTATGATCAAATCCAGGCTCGGCATAACCACCATGGCTCGCAGGCCGCCGTGCCCGAAACAGCCATACGTATCTACGGGCACATCAGGCCAGTGTCGCTTGCCGTCGCGGTCGATACCGTTTGTCCACCAAAACCAGCTATAGCTGCCCAGATGGTCGCATTGGTTATCCGGAATGCGCCTTGAGCCTATCGAGCGCTGCCCCGGTATCATCTGTGCCTCTTTGCCGGCCGTGCGGGGAACGGAATTCGGCAAGCTGGATGTCACCGCCATCGTGGCGTGTTTGCGGCTGATAAGCTGCTCGCCATTCCAATTACCTTGGCGCAAATACAGGAGCCCAAAACGTGCAAAGTCACGCGGTGAGATTGCAAGGCGACCGGGGCGATCCTTGGTCCCGAAGGCCATAAACGTAGGATTATCCTGACACTCAAGCAGGCCGGTCAGCTTCGGATGCAGGACGTTGGTATCTACCGTTTTGTAGCCGGCCCCGTAGACTTTCGTAAACAGCGTGTCCCAGAAAAGCGCCATCTGCCAGTCATTGTAGGCGAACGCCGTTCCGGGTTTCTCGGCCAGACCGTAGCACGATATCTGGTTCGCAAGATGTCGCCACGTAATGTCGCGGTCCTTATGGCCGAGATTCTCGTTGATCTTGTTCAGGCGAGGCTCCCATTTGTTGACCCGTTCATCCAGGCTCGCAATCTTGCCATCCTCTACGGCCTTGAACAGAAAATGCGCGTAGATGGGCTTTGCTGCTGATGCCACATCTTTTCGCTTGCTCGCGTCGCCCCAGGTGTAGACCATATACCCGTGTCGTACGACACAGCCAAAGCCGCCGGCGTAGTCGCTCAATTCCTTCAACTTCTTGGCGCTTAGACCGACTTCTGCCGGCTTTTTGACTTGCCACTTTTTGCCCGGGTAACTAACTTCCGTCTTGTGCGCTCTTACCTGATAACCCGCCGGGCCAGCAATTGCCAACAGCATAACGATTGCAATTCTAATCTGTCTCATTTTCCTTCATCCTACTTTCGTGCTCATTGTTCGGCTTCTGTTCCATTGGAGATTCACCCCCAATCGCCTTCACTTTTTTGGCGCCCCATTCTATAAGCTAATCGAAAGAACCCGAAACCCAAAAATACTTGACCAATGTGGATTTTCAGTTAGACTTTGGCCAAATTCTTGCTCTTCGTGGAAGCGAGAACAATGGCGCAGATTCAGCCGAATTCCGCTGACATCGACAAATGGCTCAGGCTCATTCGAGCTGACGGCGTCGGCCCCACCACTTTCGCAAGGCTCCTGAAGTATTTTGGCTCGGCCGACCGGGCCCTGGGGGCATCGGTAAGCGAGCTGTCCAAAGTCGATGGCATCGGTTTCAAGACCGCCGAACAGATCGCCGCGACGCGCAACAAGTTTGACACGGCTGCGGAGCTAAAACTGGCCGCAAAGCTCGGCGTCTGGCTGGTCAGCACACAAGACAAGCGCTATCCGCCCGTATTGAAGCAGATTTATGACCCCCCGCCCGTACTTTACGTCAAAGGCACGCTGACGCGCCAGGACAACTTGGCCATTTCGATAGTAGGAACGCGGCGCTGTAGCTTGTACGGCCAGGAGCAAGCCTCCCGCTTGGCCCATTTTCTAAGTTCAGCCGGTTTCACTACCATCTCGGGCATGGCTCGCGGCATCGATACCGCCGCCCATCACGGTGCCCTGTCAGCGGATGGCCGCACAATCGCCGTCCAGGGCTGCGGTCTGGCAAACGTTTTTCCACCGGAAAACAAGAAGCTATTCGAACGTATAGCTGAATCCGGAGCCTGCATTAGCGAACTGCCGCTGCAATACGAGCCAAAGTCCGAGAATTTCCCGCCTCGCAACAGAATAATCGCCGGACTTTCACTGGGTACGATTGTCGTAGAGGCAGGGCTGAACTCCGGGGCTTTGATCACCGCAAAGGCCGCGCTCGACTATGACCGGGAGGTCATGGCTGTGCCGGGAAAGATCGATTCGCCACTGAGCAAGGGCTCTCACCAGCTCATAAAAGAGGGGGCAAGGCTCATCGAGTCGATTGATGACGTGATGGAGGCACTCGGCTATGTCGGCGAACAACTCCAAGACCACGCCAAAAATACCTCGGCACAAGCCGCCAGGAAGACAGAACTGCCCCTTTTCGACCCCGCACAGTTCAAGCTAAGTCCTGATGAAAAAACGGTTTACAATTGTCTTAGCAAAGAGCCGCAACATCTCGATCAGATAATCGCCGACACCGACTTGCCGCCGGGAGCCGTCCATGCCAGCCTCATATCACTGCGACTTAAGGGCCTGATAAAGCAACTGCCAGGCAACCTCTTTTCAGCCAGGTAGGCCGCAGGATGGAAACTCAAGGATCAAAACGCAAGAGGCAAGACGGCGGAAATGCCGCAAAGCGGCAGGGACTTGCTTGATTTGGCGTTTTGCGCTTTGCACTTGCACTTTCGGGCGACCCAGCGAAGGAGGGTTAATTTTTCCCAAACTACTTGATTTCACTATATTAACATGATACAATGCGGTTGTATAGGTGTACGATAGTGCCTCCGTTCTGCCGCTGGCACCTGTTGGATACTCAATGGTGCCCATTGTGGCCAAAAAGGCGGGTGAGGTCTCGGCGAGGAACGATGAAAAGACTCTGTGCAATATCGGCATTGGCGTTTTCGATGCTCTTTATCTCCGCAGGCTGCACACGGTCCACTCAATGCCCCTGCGTGTGCCAGAAAGAGGAGCCAGCCCCAACAATCGAGCTTGGGCAGATGCGTCCCGTAGTACAGCGAAGCCCGTTCACGCCAGAGGAACGTGCAGAATCCAGGAGGATGCTGAACGATATCACAACGAGCTTGGGCCAGATCGCTGGACAATTTGCCCTTATACAAGCTGGTGCGGAACAAGTGCAGGCCGATCTCCGTGCATCGATGAGACCTGTAAGTGCTGACCAGCCGCAGACTGCCGCTCACGAAGCGAACACTCAAAAACAAGGCCACAAAGAACACCCACAAAGGGCCTCTGCCAACGTTGCTGATGCTAAGAAGAAGAACCTCGTTCAACAAAAGAAGGGGCCACAACCCTCAGGCCAGGTTCTCATGAAAGAGATTTGGGATGGGCAAGGTTTCACTCCGCAGCACGTAGTCGTTGTCAAAGAGGGCGAAGGCATGAGCAGTGTTTGGCGGTATGTAGCCTCTGCCACAGCACATACAAGTGAGATTGACGCAACCGTATTGAGCATCCTCAGGGTGGCAACCACAACACCGCCCCAGATATCGCCGGGGCCCGCAACTTCCGCCGGCGAAAGCGAAGCCTGCCAACAACGTGCCGATGCACAGTCCAGCCGGGCACCCAAAAAGCCACACATAGCCCTGAGAGCACCAGCCGGTTTTGAGCTAACTGAAGAGTTGAAGAAAATAGAAATTGGAACCAAACAAATCGAAGAAGAAACCCAGCGCATACGGCAAGGGATTACCAAGATCACCGAGCAAAAGCCTCACATGATCCAGCCCGCCGAAGTAAAGAAGACGGCCAAGCAGTGAGCCCCTGATCGGTCAATTCCGTTTGACAGGTTTCAAGAGAATCACAGTTTTTCGCCTCTTTTATAAGCTCAGCCAATTTACACTTCAGAATAGCTAATGTCAAACCAGCCACACATTGGGAAGACTACCGCGGCTGGTTTCTTGTAAGTATTTCCTTCCAAAGGACTTACAGAACAAAAAATCTTTTCTCGTTTTGTCTGCTGGGGATCTATAGGTTGCACCGCTATTGACACGTGCCTTTTTTTGGATATAATTTTCGGTTCATGGCAAAAACGACAAGAAGAACCGGAAAGAAACGAACGCAAAAACGCTCCTCCAGGGTCGCCACTGTCAAAGCCAAAAAGGCCTTTAGCAGCTATGAGAAGGCTATGAGGTACCTTTTTGGCAAGACGGACTACGAGAAGCAGCGGCACGTACGCTACAACGTTACGACGTTCAACCTGGATCGCATGGAGAGACTGCTCTCGCGGGTGGGAAGACCGCACACAAAAATCCACGCAGTCCACATAGGCGGAACAAAAGGCAAAGGCTCGACCGCAACGATGCTGGCCAAAATGCTGGAGGCAAATGGCTACAGGGTCGGGCTATACACATCGCCCCACGTAGTGCATCTGCACGAGCGGATCATGGTCAACTCCAAAATGATCAACGACTCGGAAATGCTGGGCCTGGTGAATCGGGTTCATACTGCTGTGGAGAAGATGTCTAAGACCGATCCGCCCACGTTTTTCGAGATCATGACGGCGTTGGCGTTCATGTACTTCGTAGATAAAGAGGTCGATGTCGCCATCATTGAAACGGGTTTGGGCGGCAGGCTGGACAGCACTAACGTTGTGCGCCCCAAAGTCATAGGCATAACCAGCTTGAGCATCGACCATCAACGACAGCTCGGAAACACTATCGACAGCATCGCAAAGGAAAAAGCCGGTATTTTCAAACGTGGCGTGCCTATCGTAACCGTTGAGCAAGAGCCGGCAGCTATGCAGGTCTTGAGAACAGAGGCCTTGGCAGTGGAGGCGCCGCTGAGCGTGACCGGCGCGGATATCGATTTTTCCTACAGATTCGAGACATCCAGAGAACACGGCCCCCACACCAGAATCTGCCTGACGACGCCGACCAGCAGATTTGAACACCTGCGCGTGCCGGTCTACGGCAAACATCAGGCAATCAACTGCGGTTTGGCTCTGGCTATGCTGGATAAGCTCAAAACCACCGGGTACGAAATTGACAACGAAAAGGCCGCCAGGGGACTCCACAAGGTCACGTTAGCCGGCCGAATGGAGATGATCTGCCACGACCCTCGAATCATGATCGATGGCGCTCACAACGCAGCAAGCATACGAGCTCTGATACACGCTATAGGGCAAAACATTCCGTATGACTCGATGGTAGTAATCTTCGGCTGCAACAACGACAAAGACATCGAAGGGATGCTGCGACAACTGCAGTACGGCGCCGATAAGGTGATCTTTACCCGCAGTAACTCGCCCAAGGCGGTGTCTCCTCAAGACTTGGCCGATATGTATACAGAGATATGCGGAAAGATGTGCCAAACAGCAGTAAGCCTTGGAGAAGCCTTGCGTCTTGCCGCAAGTGCCGTAGGAAAGGGAGACCTCATCTGCATTACCGGCAGCTTTTATCTGATCGGCGAGGCCAAGATGCGCTTCCAGTCAAACGTGGCGGTCTCAGCAAGCTGACCATCTCTGCAAAAGTAGCCGTCTCGAATCGCAACTGATCACGTGGCCCAAATATCGAAGCAAAGGAATGTTCGTGCTTGCAAACCGGTCGCGACTTAACAGAGTCCCCACTTGAATTGGTATCCTACGCATACCGCTAAAGGGCTACGGATTTTGAATTTGCAATGCAAAAAGATCTCCGGTATAAAGTCATATCTTCAGTCTCATCAACCGGGCAAATTCGTGGCTCTTAGACGGAACAATCAAAAAGGGGCCGACCATGGTGGCACAAAAGTATATCGCAGTTGACCTGGGTGCGGAGAGCGGCAGAGTCATGCTCGGCTCGATTTCGGATGACAAACTTCGTCTGGAGGAAATCCACCGCTTCGCCAACGGGCCAATCGAGGAAAACGGTTCGCTGCGCTGGGACTTCAACCGGCTGCTTTCTGAGGTAAAGACCGGTATTGGCAAAGCGGCAAAACAAGCTGGTACAGAAGTTGCCGGAATCGGCGTCGATAGCTGGGGCGTCGACTTCGGCCTGATTGGTGCGGACGGTAAGCTCATCGAGAATCCCTACCATTACCGGGACAGCCGAACCGACACAATGGTGCAGAAGGCCTGCGAGATGATGGGCAAACGCCGCATTTATGAATGTACCGGCATCCAATTCATGCAGCTAAATTCGGTCTACCAGCTCCTCGCAATGCATCTGGCCAATTCCGATGCTCTGGCCAAAGCCAAGAAATTAATCTTTATAGCGGATCTGTTCTCGTACTACCTTTGTGACAAAGCCTTCGGCGAATACACGCTTGCCAGCACATCGCAACTCATGGATATGAGAACGGGACAGTGGTCACACGAAATGTTCGAAGAGCTGTCACTTCCGGCACAGATTATGCCGGACGTCGTCCTACCTGCCACCGTGGTGGGCAAGCTGAGCAAACCCATCGCAGAGGAGCTTGGTTGCGGCCAAATCCCGGTGATTGCGGTGGCATCGCACGACACCGGCTCAGCCGTCGCTGCGGTCCCGGCTGAAGGTGACAGTTGGGCGTATCTTTCATCCGGCACCTGGTCGCTGATGGGCGTGGAAGTGCCACAGGCAATTATCGATGATAAGACGTTCGAGTACGAATTCACCAACGAAGGCGGCGTCGAGAACACGATCCGGCTTTTGAAAAACATCATGGGGCTTTGGCTGGTGCAGGAATGCAAGAGGCAATGGGCCGGTGAAGGAGCCGAGCTTTCATACGATGTACTGACGGGCCTAGCTGAAAAGGCTGAGCCTTTCGCAGGCAATATCGAAGTTGACCGCAGCGAATTCCTCGCCCCGGGTGACATGCCCAAACGAATCAATGACTATCTAACGCAATCAGGCCAGCAAGCCATCCATGACAAGGGGCAAATGATACGAGTGATACTCGAAGCGCTGGCGTTCAAGTACCGCACCGTGCTCGAAAGGCTCGAGCATGTCATCGACAAAAAGATCGATTGCCTGCATATCGTGGGCGGCGGAATAAAGAACGAGCTTCTGAATCAGTTCGCCGCCGATGCAACAGGCAAAACAGTCATAGCCGGACCGGTGGAGGCAACAGCCAGCGGCAATGTTCTAATGCAGGCAAAGGCCGCGGGCCAGATAAAGACCTTGGCGGAAGCCAGACAGATCGTACGCAACTCTTTCGAGCTAAAACAATACCAGCCGCAGGACGTGGAACGCTGGCGGGAGCAATACCAGAAAGTGTACACGTGAGGGGTTCACCTTGATCGAGGAACTTGAGCGCAAGTTGGACAGTTTCGATCCCGCTGAAAGAAAGCGGGCTTTGGAATCGCTATGCGAAAAGGCTAAGGCGGACCAAATCACGCTGCCGCAGCCGGGGACGGATGTCAATTTGCACTGTCACACATTCTTCTCTTATAACACGTATGGCTATTCGCCCAGCAAATTCGCTTGGCTGGCGCGAAAACGCGGCTTGGCCGTCGCCGAAGTGGTGGACTTTGATGTGCTCGACGCCGTCGACGAATTCCTCAATGCCTGCAGGATGCTGGATCTGAAAGGCTGTGCCGGCATGGAGACACGCGTCTTTGTGCCGGAGTTCGCCGACAGAGTGATCAACTCACCCGGCGAGCCGGGCATCTCATACCACATGGGGGTGGGATTCCCCGGCTCGAATGTGCCGGATGACCAGAAACAATTCCTGGACGGATTGCGCAAGACCGCCCAGCAACGAAACCGCCATTTGATGAGCCGGGTCAACAGATTCCTGCACCCGGTGGAACTGGACTACGAGCAAGATGTGCTTGTTCTAACGCCGTCGGGCAACGCAACGGAGCGCCACATGTGCCTTGCATACGCCCGCAAGGCGCAAAAGATGCTTAGCAACACCGACAGCCTGGCCACCTTCTGGACCAGGAAACTGGAAATGGATGCCAGAACCTTGGGGCTGCCTGAAGGAAGGGACTTGCTGAACACTATCAGGAAGAAAACCATGAAGCGCGGCGGCGTCGGCTATGTCCAGCCCGGTGAAGGCTCCTTCCCCCGCCTGGCGGATACGAACCGGTTCTTGCTGGCCGCCGGCGCCATTCCCACCGTGACATGGCTGGATGGCACGAGTGACGGGGAGCAGGCTATTGAAGAACTCTTGCAGGTCGCGATGAGTAGCGGCTCGGCGGCAATTAACGTCATCCCGGACCGCAACTACGGCCCGGGAAGTTCCGACGAGAAACTCAAGAATCTCTACGAGGTGATTGAGTTGGCAGAGAAGCTGCACTTGCCGGCTGTGATGGGCACGGAGATGAACAGCCCCGGGCAAAAGTTTGTCGACGATTTTGCCAGCAAGGAACTATCTCCACTGGTACCCGTTTTCCTAAAAGGCGCGCATATTGTCTACGCACACTCGGTGCTGCAACAAAAATGCGGCCTTGGGTATACCAGCACATGGGCCAAAAAGAACTTCCAGAGAGCAGCCGAGAAAAACCAGTTCTTCCAGACGCTGGGCGCATCATTGCAGCCGGCGCACGAGGACCAACTTGCAGGATTGACTACGGATGCCAAGCCGCAAGAACTGATGGATAGAATAGAATCGAAGGTTGAGGAAGACAAATAGCACGATGGCTAAGTTACCCCAGAAGCAATATGCGGTGCAGTTAGTGGGGCCGGACGAGCTTGTCTTGAACAAGTCCAAGCAAGTTTTCAGGCCCGGGCCACACCAGATTCTCGGCCGGGTGGAAGTTGTGGGACTCTGTTTTTCCGACCTCAAGTTGTTGAAGCAATTCTCCTCTCACGTTCGTAAGAGCAGCATCGTATCCGGCATCGAGCCCGAAGTGCTCAACGAAATCCCCAGCTATGTCCCCGGTGACGCGCCCACGGTGCCGGGCCATGAGACCGTCGTGCGAATTGAGGCCGTCGGAGACGAGGTCAGCGATTTCAAGCCTGGGCAGCGCTACCTGGTGCAGACGGATTACCGCTGGCTGCACACCGCCAGCTCAAACAGCGCCTTCGGATACAATTTCGAAGGAGCATTACAGCAATACGTGCTGATGGACGAGAGGGTGATTACGTCGCCGCAGGGTGAATCCATGCTATTGCCGGCCAGCGACACGCTCTCCGCAGCCGCCATCGCTCTGGCTGAGCCGTGGGCTTGCGTGGAAGATGCGTATGTCTCGAAGGAACGCCAGACTCTCAAAGCAGGCGGCCAGATGCTCGTGGTCGCTGACGCAGACATCCCGCAGGATGCTTTTCAGAATTTGTTCAACAATTACGGCAAGCCTTCCCAAGTGACGTGGGTCTCGCAGACAGCCAAACCGAGTGACCTCGGCATTTCTGTTGCCAAATGCGCAAACGTAGACCAGCTCCCGGACACGACCTACGATGATGTGCTTTATTTCGGCTCTGCTGCGGAGACGGCGGATGCTCTGTTTGTAAAGATCGCCCCCCATGGGCTTTTGAACATCGTGCTTTGTGGAGGCAAGTTCGGCAGAAATGTTGTCACGCAAGTAGGCCGCGTTCATTACGGCGGTATTCGCATCGTGGGTACGGTTGGACGGGATCCCGCTGAGTCTTTGAAGCACATACCTGAAACCGGCGAGATTCGGCCAGGTGACAAGATCAATGTCATGGGGGCGGGCGGGCCCATGGGCACAATGCACGTAATACGAAGCATTTGCCAGGGCGTCGAAGGTGTCAGCGTTTTCGCCGCGGACGTGGACGATAGCCGGCTGGAGGCATTAACAAAAATTGCCACGCCGTTGGCGAAGAAAAACCGTGTGGCGTATCAGTCCTACAATGCGACCAAGGACAAAATTGCCGAGTCTTTTGACTACACGGTTTTGATGGCGCCACTGCCTGATTTGGTTGCCACCTCGGTGCGAAAAGCAAGCAAGCAGGGCATGATAAATATCTTCGCCGGTATACCCGCAACGGTTACGGGCGAGATCGACCTGGATATGTACATCGAAAAGCAGCTCTATTTCATCGGCACGAGCGGCTCGACGCTGGCCGACATGAAACAGGTCTTGGCAAAAGTGGAATCCGGCAAACTGGACACCAATGTCTCTGTTGCCGCCGTCTGCGGTATGGAAGGTGCAACCGACGGCATCCGCGCGGTGGAAAACCGGACGGTAGCAGGCAAGATCATGGTGTACCCCGCGTGTCGAAGTCTGGGTCTTGTACCGTTGACCGAACTACCTGAAAAATTCCCACAGGTCGCTAAATGCCTGGATAACGGCCTGTGGAACAAAAAAGCAGAAGAAACGCTACTGGAAATTTGCAGGAAATCATAAGATTTGGAAAGGGAAGATCATGGAGTGTGTGAGAAAAATGGCAGGACAGTTATTTGGACAGCCCGGGCCAAGAAGGAGTGCCGCGATCGCTACTTGTGTTATTCTGTTGGTCGCTTTCTTGACAACCGGTCTTCACGGGCAAGAGTTGGATTTTGACGGTCTGGGTATGGGCTTGGGCAGTTTGCCTCGGCTCTCGCACGCCAAGACACGCTCGGTCAGCCCGGAGAATTTCACCGGAGAAAAGGGAAAAGGCGGCATGGCCACCGAAGGAACCGGCGCCAGAGCCGCCCGCGAGCTGGGCCAGGGCTGGAAGATTTCACCCTCCGTGCGAATTGAGGCCGGCCAGACCTTTGTGATGGCCGATATCCAGGGCTGCGGTGCCATTCAGCACGTCTGGATGACCCCGACCGGTAACAATCGGCTCAATATACTTAAGATTTACTGGGACGGCGAAAAAGAACCGTCTGTGGAATGTCCGGCCGGTGACTTTTTCGCGTGCGGCCTCGGCGAGTATACGAAAGTGACATCGTTGGCGGTCTGCGTGAATCCGAAAAGCGGATTTAACTGCTATTGGATGATGCCCTTCCGCAAGAGATGCAAAATCACCATGACCAACATCGACGACAAGGCAATGGTGCTCTACTACCAAGTCGACTATACCCTCACGCACGTCCCCGAGGACATGGCGTATTTCCACGCGCAGTTTCGGCGGGTTAATCCCGTGCCGTACAAAGACGTTTATACGATCCTTGACCGCGTTAAGGGACGGGGACACTATGTCGGCACATACATGACCTGGGGCTCGAACAGTCCCGGCTGGTGGGGCGAAGGCGAGATAAAATTCTACATGGACGGCGACAAAGAGTTCCCCACGATATGCGGCACCGGCACGGAGGATTACTTCTGCGGGTCCTACGGCTTCACCAAGCCGGGAACGAGAGAGTATCAGGAGTTCAACACGCCGTATGCCGGCATGCCGCAGGTGATAGAATCCGAAGAGCAGCCCTGGTTCAGCCTGTATCGCTGGCATATCATGGACCCCATCAGATTCGAAAAGGACTTGAGAGTGACAATACAGGCATTAGGCTGGCAAAGCGGCGGGAGATATTTGCCCTTACAGGATGACCTTTCGTCCGTCGCCTACTGGTATCAAACCGAGCCGCATGCGTCTTTCCCGGAACTGCCGGATAAAGACTCCTTGAAAATCAAATAAGGTGTGCTCCGTACACCTGCACGGCCTTGCATAAGGGGAATGACAAGAAATGAACAGCCCGAAAGCGATTGAAAGAGTATATGAAGCAGCACGCCAACGTTATGCCGAGCTCGGACTAGACACCGACAAGGCGATAGAACAATTGGGCGAAATAGGTATCTCCCTGCACTGCTGGCAGGGCGACGACGTGGGAGGATTTGAAGGCAGCCAGGGTCCCAGCGGCGGCATCATGGCGACCGGAGCTTATCCGGGAAAGGCGCGCACGCCCGATGAGCTACGGGCAGACCTGGAAAAGGCCATGAGCCTGATCCCGGGCAGACAACGGCTGAACCTGCACGCAATGTATGCACAAACAACCAAAAAAGTTGACCGCAACGAGCTGGCGCCCGAGCATTTTTCAGCGTGGATCGATTGGGCAAGAGACCATTGTGCAGGCATGGATTTCAACGGCACGTTTTTCGCCCATCCGAAGGCGGACAGCGGCTTTACACTGGCCAGCGCTGACGAAGGCGTGCGCAAGTTCTGGGTCGACCACGGAATTGCGTGCCGTAAGATCGGTGAGCAGATGGGTCGGAAGATCGGGACCCCTTGCGTGACAAACGTATGGATTCCCGATGGATACAAAGACACTCCGGCTGACCGCAAAGCCCCCAGAGAGCGGCTGAAGAAGTCACTCGATGAAATATTTGCCGAAAAGCTAAGCCGGGACCACCTTCTGGATTCGGTGGAAAGCAAGTTATTTGGGATCGGCTCGGAAAGCTACGTAGTCGGCTCGCACGAATTCTATTTGGGCTACGCCTTGAAGAACGACGTCTTGCTGTGTCTTGATGCCGGACATTATCATCCAACCGAGGTGATTTCTGACAAGATATCAGCGGTACTTACTTTTCTCGACGAGATATTACTGCACGTAAGCCGAGGCGTCCGCTGGGATAGCGACCATGTAGTCATCCTCTCGGACGAGCTGCGGGCCATCGCCCAGGAAATAGTGCGGGGCGAATATCTTAACCGCGTACATATCGGCCTGGACTTTTTCGATGCCAGCATCAACCGCGTGGCGGCCTGGGTCATCGGGACGCGATGTATGCTCAAGGCCCTTCTGATGGCTCTGCTGGAGCCCACAGAAAAGCTGAAACACGCCGAGGCCGACGGCGATTTCACGTGGCGTCTGGCAATGCTGGAAGAACTGAAAACTCTGCCTTTTGGCGCGGTGTGGGATTATTGTTGCATGAAATCGGATGTCCCAGTGGCGGATGCATGGATAAAAGAAGTCAAAAACTATGAGGCTAAGGTGACAAGCAAACGCACCTAATTACGTATCGTGCGGGTATTCTTTAAGGACTCCTTACCGAAAGGGCCGAAGGATGGAAGAACCAAAACGCGGCGGTATTATCCGACGTCTCGACAAGCTCAATGAGTACGAGCGTCAACCGGTCACGCAAGACAAGCTGCAGAGCGGTCGGCACTTTGCCGGTGTGTTCGCCGGTGAGCACGTGGCGGCCACGGAGTTTGTCATCGGGGCTTTGTTTGTCAGCAAAGGCGCACATACCTGTGATGTCATTGTCGGCCTTGTTTTCGGCAATTTGCTCGCGGTGCTCTCATGGGCCTTGATCTGTGCTCCCATCGCTGTACGGACCCGTCTGACCCTTTATTGGTATCTGCGACAAATCGGCGGGCCGGTCGTGATGATAGTTTACAACATTCTCAACGCAGTGATGTACTGTATTCTGGCCGGAGCGATGATTACCGTCTCCGCCTCGGCCCTGCGCATTCCCTTCGGCATCCCGGATCAGATCGGCTGGCTGCCCAGTGACATACGATTTGTCTTTGTCGTCCTTGTCGTCGGTGCGGTGGTCGTGACCTTGGCTATCTGGGGATTTAGAAAGCTCGCCCAGTTCGCTGAAATTTGTTCGCCGTGGATGTTTCTTATGTTTATTACCGGCGCGCTGGCGCTGCTGCCGACCATCGTAGCGGACGCGCCGGAGACCGGCAAGCTCCACAGCTTCTACGACTTCTGGCAACTGGCGGACGCAAAGATCTGGCCGGGCAAGGAAGGCGGCTTAGGATTTTTGCACATCGTCTCTTTTGCCTGGCTCTGTAACCTCGCTATGCATCTGGGACTGTCGGACATGGCACTATTTCGGTACGCCAAACGCGCAAGCTATGGATTCTACTCGGCCTTTGGGATGTACCTGGGACACTACCTGGCCTGGATTTGTGCCGGCATTATGGGCGCGGGAGCAGCCATCGTTATCAACAAGCCTTTGACTGAACTTGATTCCGGCTCTGTAGCAACGACTGCATTGGGCGTGGCAGGCGCTATCGCGGTCGTCATTGCCGGCTGGACGACATCGAACCCTACGATTTATCGAGCAGGTTTAGCCCTGCAGATCGTTACGCCGAACTGGCCGCGCTGGCTGGTGACACTGCTCGCCGGGGCGGTGACAACGATCGTGGCCTGTTCGCCATTTGTGTTCACGAAGCTGCTGGGCTTCGTGGCAATGTACGGCCTGCTGCTGATGCCCGTTGGTGCCATCGTCTTCGTTGAGCACTGGATCTTCCCACGCATCGGGCTCACACAGTACTGGATATCGCGGACGAAAAAGCTGGTCAATTGGCCCGCCCTGCTGGCCTGGAGCCTTACTTTAGCAGGCGCCGTCATCTTGTGGCTGTTCGGCTGGATTCATGAGTTCTTTTTGATCATCCCCGTGTGGCTCAGCACTGCTTTCACTTACACGGTCTTGTCCGCCTTCTGCGGGGCCAAGGAAAAACTACCCCCCTTGCCCGAAGAAGAGGCAACCACCACTGAGCCGCCACAGCCACCGGGCAATGAGGGAATGGCCAATATGCCCGGCAAGAACGCGAAGTTCTCTATGTATCACGTGTGCGGGCTGGTTGCGGCGCTGTCCTTGGTGGTCTGCTTCGCCCTGTCGATCTGGGTGGCTGCTTCCGGGGCAGACGTCTACGCCGCTCGATTGGATGCGTTCAAAAAGGCGATTCTCTATGCGACAATTGTGTACTTCATATTCGGCACGATCTGGATTAGCATGAAAGAAAGAAAAAGTGCTAAAATCGGCTAACGAAAGGGAACAATTATGGCTGACCCTGTCGGAATGAAAGAGGCAAAAAAATTCTACGAAGATGTGCCTATGAAAACCGAGGGCTTTTTCCTCAAAGGGGCATGTGCCCTCGATTGGGGGATGAAGAATCGGCTGTCAAGGATATTCAATCCCAATACCGGCAGGACGGTCATGCTGGCGATCGATCACGGCTATTTTCAAGGACCCACCACGGGCCTTGAGCGAATTGACCTGACGGTTGTGCCTTTAATGGAGTATGCCGATGCCATAATGCTAACCAGAGGAATCTTGCGAACGACTGTACCGCCTACCCTGAACAAGGCCATCGTAATGCGTTGCAGCGGCGGCCCCAGCATACTCAAGGAACTGTCCAATGAGGAATTAGCCGTGGACATCGAGGACGCTATCCGTATGAACGTCTCGGCGATTACGCTCCAAGTATTTATCGGCGGCGAATTCGAGACCCGCTCGGTACACAACATGACCCGGCTGGTAGATATGGGACTGCGCTACGGCATTCCCACCATGGCGGTGACAGCGGTGGGCAAAGAGATGGTGCGGGACGCCAGGTATTTCCGTTTGGCCTGCCGAATCTGTGCCGAGCTTGGTGCACAGATTATTAAGACCTATTACATCGAGGAAGGCTTTCAGACCGTAACCGCTTCCTGCCCGGTCCCGATCGTGATGGCCGGCGGCAAGAAAATCCCCGAACGCGATGCTCTGACGATGGCT
>Ga0180433_10006578_pt1 | contig 15157 bp, 18 predicted proteins | sample SS_ome_8_FD_132980 | JGI IMG/M metagenome (GOLD analysis project Ga0180433, IMG submission 132980) | Hypersaline lake sediment archaeal communities from the Salton Sea, California, USA - SS_1_D_1 metaG | ecosystem: Environmental > Aquatic > Non-marine Saline and Alkaline > Hypersaline >... | reverse complement strand
GTTCGTTGATCGTGTTCTCGACCCGGTAGATGAGCTTTCCGTCGGGGTCCGCTTCCTGTCCGGGTTGCCAGAGGTAGAGCTCCGCGCTCATATCGCCTTCCCCCTCGCTCGCAAGGTGAAGAGTCGGATCGCCCCTCGAGGACTCCCGGCCGGGACCGCCAGGTCGAACCAGAACGGAGAGGACTGTCCGGACCGGACGACCCCTTCGCTCTGTCCGTCCTCGGTGAGGACGAGGTTCTCGTTCGATCGGGCGCCAGGAGCTCCCGAGACATCCGGCGCGAGCTCGACCCACTCATGGGAGTCGCCGTCGATCACGAGCGTGATCGTCAGCCCCGTCGGATCGTCCGTCGTGTCCCGGAAGACGATCCCCAGACCCTTGAGGAGGTCCGACGCGTCGACGTAGCCGTTGCCCTTCCCCCACTCGTACAGGGTCTCCCCGTCGAGCTTCGCGGTCGCGATGCAGAGCTGCCCGCCGACGTAGACGTCCGCGGTCTTCGCCCCCGCGTTCCAGTTGTCGAAGGTGATCGTCTTCGTGGCGGTGACGGCGAGCTTCTCCCTCGAGCTCGAGGAGTGGTTGGTGATCTCCTGCACGGCGTCACGCGCGTTCCAAGGGGTGAAGTAGAGTCCGGGGAGCGCGGCGAGCTCGGTCTCGGAGGCGTCGTCGACGTCCAGGTTCACCGCGTAGATCTTCCGGAGCGGGGACTCCTCGCCGGCCTCCACCGTCCCGACGTTGAGGTGGTCGGTGACCGCGCCGAGGTCCGTCTGGTAGGCGCTGATCGAGATCCTGGTCCGGTCTCCCTCCTCCACGGCGGGATCGATCACCAGGCCCACCCCGAGGAGGACGTTCCAGTTGACGGTGACGCCGTCGGCCACCACCGAGATCCCGTCCGCCTCGATCGGGTTCTTGGGCGTCTCGGCGCAGGCGACGTCGACCGCGCCGGCGCCGACGTGGAACTCGAGCTCGTAGACGTCCGGAATCTCCTGGTTCGACCCGTCTAGGACGGCGGAGAGCACAGGCGTTCCCACCAGGTTCACGGAGCGCAGGTCGAGATCCCCCTCCGAGCTCCCCGGCGCCGATGCGGAGCGGAACTGCCACTGCATCATGTCGTCCTAGCTGAGGATGAGGACCTTGACCTCCGCCCGCCAGCGGCGGAGCGCCGCCGGCGAGCTGGGCGCGCTCTCCGGGTAGTGCCCGACGAGGGGCTCGAGGGACCCGCTCTCGATGAGGACCTGGTAGGTCGTGGGCACGCCCTTCTCGATCTTCGCGGCGAGCGGGCCCCAGCCGTTCAGGATGAGCCGGAGGACCGAGGCCTCGGCCTCCGACAGGTTCTCCCATCGGAGCTCGAGCCGCGCGTCGTCGACATCCTGGCGGTACTCCACCCCGATCGGCTGCCCAGTGATCGACCTGGTCGTCGCCCGCTCGGGCCCGCCCTCCTGGAACCGGTCCATGATCCGCGGCTCTCGCGCCGGCGAGAACTTCGTCCCGCCGCGCTCGAGGCCCACCTCGTCGTCGGCGAACGGCATCTATCCCCCTGTCCCTGTGGTGTCGGGGGTGATGCCGAGCTCTTTCAGCATGCGCTGGAGCTCGTCGCTGAACCCCTCGACATCCGGCTTCACCTTGATCTTGAATTCCTGGCCGGTCAGTCGACCCAGAATCTCAGAGATGTTCTCGTAGCCCTCTTTCACCGTGCCCTCGGCATCGAGCATTGCATCTCGGAAGCTGGACGAGATCGCGAGTTTCGCGACGCCGGCAGAATCTGGGATGTCCCGCGCGAATCGGGTCGCCAGAGTATCGACCCAACCGGGCAACCCCTGCTCAAGGGTCCACTGGAGCTCGGAGAACTCATTCGGGATGTCCAGGTCGGTGTAACCCTTGGCTGCGTCGGCGAGCTTCTGGACCTCGGGCGCGAACTTCTCCATAAGCTGGGCACCGCTGGCCCCGTCTCGTGCCAGCAGCTTGAAGTCCGCCACGAGCTCGTCCATCTGATCGACCACGTCCTGGCGGCTGAGGATCCCGTACATCTCGCGGAGGTTCTCGGTGACAAGCCCCAGAGCTTCGTCCTCCTCCTTGATACGTTCGAGGTGGCGCTTGACCTGTTCTGTAGCGTCGACCCGCGCCCTCGTGGTTTCCCGGATCGCCCCTCCGGCCGCCCGCTGCGCTGCCTGCATCTTCTCGATCTGAGCGATGTTGTAGGCGAGGGCGCTGGCGTTCTCCCACGTGCGTTTGGTGCCGACCTCGAACTCCTTTCCCACGAGACCGTACTTCTCCCGGATCTGGTTGTACAGCTCGAGCTGTGCGTCGAACGTCTCCTTGTTTTCCAACAGACCTTCTGCCAGATCTTGATGTTTCTCGGCGACGAGGCCCATGGCTTCCGCCAGACCGAGAGTCTCGTTCACCCACGGGCGCATGGCGCGGCCGGCCGCGAGCCCCGCCAGGGCGGCCGCTACGATCGGGGCGAGCACGCCGAGAGCCGCCGCCCAAACGGCCCGGAACGAGCCTGCGAGAGCGACATTCGCTGAGGTGAGAGTGACCGCCGCGGTCTTGGCCGTTCCCTGAGCCTTGACAAGACGAGCGGTCGAGAGCTGCGCGTTGCCTGTCGCGGTCGTGACTACCGTTGTGGACGCCGCCACCAGCGTCTGCGTCTTGGCAAGCGTCCTTGCCGCCGCCGCCGCCTTCTTGAAGACCCCGGCTGTCGCGCCGCCGGCAGCGATGAGAGGGCTCGTGATTCTGAGCAGTGGACCTGCCGCCGCGAGGATCATCGCGATCCCGAGCGCGAGGCGGCGCGTTTCGGGATCCATCCGGTTCAGAGCGTCCGCCGCGGATCGAACCAGGTCGGCCATGTCCTTGAGCGTCGGTAGCGCGGCCACGAGCAAGGGCATCAAGGCATTCCCGAACTCGACCGCCGTCTCCTCGGCCTGGGCTCGCAGCCTGCGAAGCTGATTCGTCGGAGACTCGGCGGTCCGAGCCAGGTCTCCCTGGGCGTTCGCGGTTTGACGCATGATCGCCAGATACCGCGCCTGCACCTTTTGTACCTGGGTGAGCTCCTCGCCGGTCGCCACGAGACCCGAGTTCCAGGCCTCGTGCTTGATGGTCGTCTCGTCGATCAGGATCCCGAGCCGCTTGAGGGGCTCCGCCTCCCCCGTGATCCCCGCCCGGAGCTTCTCGAACGCTTCCTCGGGCCTCAGGTTGAAGAAGCTCGACATGTCGTAGGCAAGCTCGGTAAGCGAGGTCGCCATGTCGTAGGCCCCCTGTTCCGAGAGCCCCATCGCCGTGAACATCTGGTGAAACGTCCCCACGTTCTCCCGCACCGCGTAGGAGTTGAGCCCGAGCTCGTCGCGGAGACGCTCTGAGAACCTCCGGGCGGAGTCCGCCATGCCGCCCATCGCGACCTCGAACAGGTTCTCCGACTCCTGGGCGTTCATGGCCATCTTGAGGGAGGCGCCGGCGGCCGCCAGCATGGGCGCGGTGACGTAGAGCGAGAGCGAGGTCCCCGCCTTCTTCATCCCTGCAGCGACCTTGTCCATCGTCCTCTCGGCGGCTTTCATCTTCTGCCCGAACTCGGCCGCGTCGACGCCGAGGCGCACCAGGAGATGAGCGAGCGTCTTCGGCATCAGCTATCCTCCGCCAACCGGAAGTTGGTGGCGATCCAGTCGTTGGACTGCTCTGGTGTCATCCGTTCCTCTTCCTCCGACTCGTCGCCGAGGAGATCCGAGATCCGGAGCTTTCGTTTCGACCACGGGACCAGCGCGGCCCAGGCCACGAGAGCCGCGCGCCAGTCGCGTGCGCGGAGATCTGCATGGCGCCGCCTGGCGAGCTCGGAGAGCTCGCGTGGCGTCAGGTCCCAGAAGTCGAGCTCGGAGAGCCCGAGGTCGAAGCGCGCGAAGGCCCAGATCGTCCACCAGGTGATCCGGATTGAGGGTCCGAGCCGTCGTCGGCCCGGCCCTCCTTCCCGTCGTCCTCCGGATGGGCGACGTCATAGAGCCGGCGGAGCGTCTCCTGCAGGCTCTCGAGATCCTCGAACCTGATCGCTTCGCCCAGCCAGTCGAGGGAGATCTCCTCCCGCTCGTCGGCGAGGACCTGGCGGGCGTTGCGCCAGGTCCATCGGTTCGCGGTTGCGTAGAGAAGATGGAGGACGTCGGTCGCCGACAGCTCCGTCCAGGTCCACTCTCGGAGGGAGTTCTTCCCCGAGAGACGTTCGAACGCGGAGAGGGCCGACCAGTTGAGGACCAGGTCGAGGCGCCTCCCCCCGAGCTCGAGCTCGACCGAGCGGATCACGTCCAGGTATCCCGAGCGAGGGGCCCGGAGATCCGGAGAGTGAGCGGCGCGGTCTGCGCGCCGCCGACCGGGAACCGCAGCTGGTACCGGACGGTCGCCGCGAAGAGGAAGACGACGTCGCTCGGCAGCCGGAGCTTGAAGTTCGTCGGATCGCTCACGCCGTGCTTGTCGAGAACATCATCGTGGATCGCGATCGACGGATCGTAGTGGAGCTCGGTCGTGCACTGACCGTCACCGCCGAGCCCGTCCAGGTGCTCCCTGGCGGTCGACGTGTGATCCGTGACGTCCACCTCCTCGGGCTCCGGCGGATCCAGATCGAAGTCCCCGCAGTTGGGGATCTCGGTGAAGACCTCCGGATCCGCTCCGTCGCCCATGTACAGGCGAGTCCCGTGGGCCAGTTTCCCAGGCATATCTACCTCCCGTTCCCGGCGCCGGCCTCAGCCGGCGATCCGGATCACGCCGAGCTCGAGCAGGGCGTCGCTCGCGTTGATATGGATCATCCCGTCGTCCTGCTCGAATGCCTCCTCGGTGAGGATGTCCGACAGGTGGGTCTCGCCGGCGGGGATGGAGTAGTCGGTGATCGTGCCGTCCCGGCCGTAGGCGTCGGGACGCGCGTCGATCGTCACCGTCTGGGCGCCGGCGTCCGTGTTTCTCATCACGAGGATCTCCTTCCCCGTGCACTTCACGGCGTTTCCCAGTGCCGGATCCGAGGCCTCGGTCGGGAGTGCGAAGTCGCCCGCCTGCACCGAGAGCCGCTGCCGGCCGATCTGTCGGATCGCCGCGCTCGTGATTTCCGTCCGTGCCATCGTGACCTCCTATGCGAATTGGACCGAGATCTCCTGGATCCACAGCATCGCGTTGACGCTATGATCGAAGTAGATCTCGAGCATGTTGATCCACTGGTGAAGCATCCCTCCCCCGTCGTAGGAGGGGTTCTTCGTGTCGAAGTTCTCGATCGCCCACGTCTCGGGCTCCGGATCACCGTCCTGCCAGAGACGGGCGGACACCAGATCCCCCCGCTTCCTGAGGCGGACCCACCACCAGAGGTCGGAGGCACCGGAAACGTCGACTCCAACCAGCGCGACCGGATCGGAGAATGCGTAGTAGCCATGCTCCCCGTCGTGGACGTAGAAGTCGATCTCTCCGGCGGTCGTATCGATCTCCAGGTCGACGTTGTGAACCCTGGTGCCTCGAGTCCCCCAGAGGCCGATCGCCAGCCAGCCGTCGCTGTTCGACTTCATGCAGGCCACAACGTCGAAGTCGGTGACCCCTGGCGCCTCGTGCCGGATCACGTAGGACCAGAACCCGAACCACATCAGATCCGCGTAGTTCCTCCAGGGTCCCGTTTCGAAGAACGCGCTCGACGTCTTCCCGGCAGCCGCCTCGGCCGTGGTGTAGATTCTGCTCGCCGGATAGCTGTTCACGACACGCTGGCGATCGAAGCCGAAGACATCCTCACCTATGGGCACACCATCGGATTGACCGTCGGCATCGAAGGCCAGGATCCGATCCGCCTGCTCTGAGGAGAGCATCGCGTCGAGCGCGATCTGCCAGGTATCGGTCTCCGTCTGAAAGCCAAGGTCGTACTCGTTGACGATCTCGACCAGGCGGACGGGGGAAGCAAGGCCCAGAGACTCTCCGTCCAGGAGCTCACGGACCTCGGAGGCGAGCGTGAGAGCTTCAGAGTGTTTGAGGGCGTGGGCGGTAATCTGAAATCGCAACGACGACACGCCCGATGGCCCGTCGTGCAACATCGTCTCAGAAGTTGAGATCCTCCTGAACGTGAGCACAGGCTTCGAGATCTTGGCCGGGACGTGGGTCGGGTAGGCGTCGGCTATCGTCTCGAGGGCCTGGTGGAGCTCGGTCTCGATCACTTCCTCACCGCCTCCATCACCGCTTCGTACAGGACCTTGTGGACGGCACGAACCGCGGCGTCGGCCGCCTCATCCGCCGCCGGCCGGAGATGGGGCTGCGCCTTGTGGCCGGGATGGGTGTACCAGCTCCGGGCATCGCCGCCGCGCCGGCCCGTGACGTTGACGCCCCAGACTCTCTTGCCGGCCCTTCGGGTGTGAGGCTCCACGCCGAGCTCCTGGAAGGTGCCGTAGAAGTAGTCCGGATGGTGGCCGATGCCCCGCTCGGCGTAGGTGTACTTCCGGACCATGTCTCGCGCCACGACACCCCGAGTGGCCAGAGCGCCCGACTCCCGCGGCGCGAGCTCGCGGGCGCGCTCGAGGATGGGCTCGGCGCCAGCGCGCGCCGCCTTGGCGAGAGCCTGTCCCTGCACGCGGCGTGTCAGCTCGCCCATGCGTCGCCTGAGGATGTCGAGACCTTCGATCGAAGTGCTGATCTTCATCTGCTGTTCATTCGATCTTCGATACCAGGAGCTCGAGCTCGGCCGGCCGGTTGCCGACCCGGGCCACGTGCTCGATGTTGTAGATGGCGCCTGCCACGACCGCCCGCCAGAGGAGCGGTTCCAAGCCTGGCCGGTATCGGATCCGGATCTGTGCCGATGCGGCGGCATGGATCTCCCGGGCTGCCAGGTACTCGCGGCCGCGCAGGTCCCGCAGCTCGCCCCACACGGTGGCGACGTGGACCCACTCCTCCCTTTGCGCGCCGTCGACCGGATCCTCCGACGGCACGTTTTTCTCGAGCTGTACCCGGTCGCGGAGTCGGCCGGCGCGCATCAGAAACCCCATCCCGTCCGGAAGCTCTCAAGGATGTTTCTGGCGGCGACGGTCTCGATCTCGGAGGAGATCGTCCCGACGATCACCGTCTCTCGGTGCTCGTAGTAGTTGCCGATCATCAGGAGGAGGGCCTGCCGGATCTCCTCCGGAACGTCGACCCCCTCATCCCCCCATCCCGCGTCGTAGGTGATCGTGATTGCGTTGTACATGTCCTTGACGTGCGGCCAGGTGTAGGAGCTTGTGGGACGGAGACGCCCGGGTCGGGAGTGGATGTCGAGCTCGTAGTTCGCGGGACCGATGATCTGCTCGTCGCCGGCGAGGTCGACGTACTTCACCTCGGAAACTTCTCGTACGGGAGATCTCGGCAGGAGGATCACTCCCGAGCTCGGCCAGTTGTCGAGATGGTACTTGAGGGTCTGGGTGATAAGCGCCAGGTCGTGGTCGCCCTCGGCCGCCTGGCGGGCAGTCCGGAGCAGGCGCTCGATCAGGGCGTCCTCGTCGTCGTGATCGACGCGGAGATGGAGCTTCACCTCCTCGAGAGTGAGCGGTTCATCCGCCGGCGGCGTCTTGACCGCGACGGTCCCTGGGTAGCTCACTTCGAGCTCTTGCCCTTCCGGGCCGTCCGCCGACGCGGAGCGGGCTTCACGGCTCGCTCCGGCGCCTCGGAAGTCGCCCTCTCGGGCCGGGAGGTCGTCTCGGAGTAGCGGGCATCGCCCCGCTTCACCATCCGCTCCGCCAGCGAGGCGGGCAGCTGCTGCTCGATCCCGAGATAGATGACCGTGCGTTTCGGTACCTCGACCATGAGGTCCTCCAAGCGGGACCGGGCCGGCCTCGCGCCGGCCCGATCCCGGTTACGTGTTGGAGATCAGGCGACGTCCTCGGCCCCCACCGCCTGGACCGGAGTCCAGCGCGACGGGTAGAAGTCGAGGACCACACCCACGACGGTGGTCGCGGTGGAGGTGACCTTGGCGGCCACCCAGTAGAAGCCGTTGTGGATGTCCAGGAGCCCCGCGGGGATCTCGACGAAGGCCTGCGCCGAGACCGTCGCGACAGTCACCGTACCGGCCACGTTGGTCCCGACGACGGTGATCGCCGTCTCTCCGATCGGATCGGAGACCAGGGTCACGACCGCTCCGTTCGCGCTGCCCGAGACGCCCGGTACGCCGTAGGTCGCATGGTTGACGCAGGTCACCAGACCGGCGGCATCTGCGAACTCGCGCTTCGAGGCGTCGGTCGCGCCGGCCATGGTGAAGACGATCCCGTTCACCGTGACCTTGTCGGTCGCGGCCGCCGCCGTGAGATCCACGGTCGCCTCGGTGACCAGCGTGTTCGCCGTGATCGTCGCGGCCATCGCGACGTCGCCCTGGTCCTTGACCGCCTTGACGTCACTGCCGGCGGCGTCGGTCGCCTGCAGGAGCTCGATCTTCGTCGTCTTCGCGGCCGCCATCGCGCCGCCGATGAGCCAGGCACGAAGATACCCGCCATGCTTGAACGGGATCCACGGCCCGGTCACGTTGTCGTTGTCGAGGGCCTGAGGCGTCAGGCCCAGGATCATCCGGGACAGTTCGCTGAATCGCTGCATCGTCGCCTCCCTCTCCTACTGCAGGATCACGAACGGCGAGACCTGGGTCGCGCCGTCGTCCAGGGTCAGGGGCGCCAGGACCCACGTGGTCCCGTCGTAGTTGCCGAAGGCCTTCACGACGGTCCGGTTGGTGGTGAAGTAGACGTGTTCGGAGGCGGCGATCTCGGGGCCGCTGCCCTCCTTCACCAGGTAGAACCGGAAGTCGATCAGGCCCAGGTCGCCGCGGTTGCCGAGGGTCGGCGTCCTCCCCGTCCACTTGAGCGGGATCCCGAACAACGTCGGGGAGATGCCCTTCGTGGCGTCACCGGCGATGAAGATCGAGTTCCCGTTCGCGTCGTCGATGGTGATGATCTGGGGAAGCGTGCTCTGGTTCGCGACCCAGACGCCCGACCCCCAGCTGTCCGCCGAGAACGCCGCCAGCATGGCGGCGACGTCGGCGAAGTCGATGAGGCCTGCGCCCGCCCGGACCACGTTCACCACGGCCGGGTTCCCGACGTTGAACACGCCGAGCGGCTGCCCGACGCCGTTCCCCGTCAGGAAGGCCTGATCCCGGAACTGGACGATCCCGAGATTCAGCATCCGCCGGAGGAAGTTCCCGGCGACCGCCGAGTTCCGGAGGAGCTTGTCCGTCACGACGATGTGAGCCGCGAACTCCTTCGGCTCGAGCCGCACGTCGTCCAGCTTGTAGTCGGTCTCGGGCTTGGGCCCGGCCTCGGCGATCCACTGGAAGGTCAGACCGCCCAGGGCGCCCAGCGCCCCCTGTCGGAGGGCCGGGAAGTGCTCCACGGCGTCGGGCGCCTCCGTCCCGGCCGGGATCACGGTCGCCCGCGGCATGACGACCTCCATCTCCGGCTGGATCATGAGGATGTCCTGGCGCCACTTGTCGGGGGTCAGGAGACCGCCCTCCTCGCCGACGCCCATGGACAGAGCCCGCTGCTCCTCGGGCGTGGAGGCGTGCTCGAGCGCAATCTTCATCGCCAGATCCGTCCGACCCTCTCGGATCGCACGGACGAACCGGCCGAAGTCCACGATCGACCGCTGGTCCATCTGCGCGGGCGCCGGCGAGCCCTTTGCGCGCTCCTCCTGGTCGCCGGTCGCCGGCGGCGGGTCGGTCCTGCCGAGTTGGAGGTCGCGCTTCTCCTTCTCCTCGAGCTGATTCAGGACCTCGCCCTGGGAGCGGAGCTCCTCCGAGAGCCTGTCGGACTGCTCGTGCTCCTCGGCGGTGAACTTCCCGTCGCGGTCGGCGACCGTCTTGAGGAGCTCGTCGAGCTTGGCCTTCGTCTCGGCCATCCGCTCCCTCTGCTGCTTCAAGAGACTCATGATGTCCTCCTGTTCAGTCCGAACAGCGCGCCGAGATACTCCGCCTCGATCTGCGCTCTCCTGAACGCGACGTCGGCGTCCTCGCGGCGGTTGGCGGCCGCGGCCTCCTGGCCGCCGGCCTCGGGGTTGTCGTCGTCCCTCTCGTCCTCCTGGCTCTCGAGGGGGTGGTCGGATCGGTAGCGGCGGAACACGCGCTCCGCCGTCTCCCGGATCTCGGTGTCGGTGTTCGGGTAGGCGGGCTGGACGACCGGGCTCACGTCCCAGATCTCACCGTCCAGGAGCTCGCGGAGCGGGGGCTCGCCCTCCTGCTCGGTCCACCGCTCCCGGGTCGGAGCGAAGGCGAAGCTCGCGCCGTTGATGTCGCGTCGCTTGATGGACTCGACCAGGTCCTCGACCCACGGCCTTGCCGGCGGCGTGGCGATCGCCACGAGACCTCGAGCGGTCTCCGTCAGATCCAGGGTCCCGGATCCGACGCGTCCCAGCGGCAGGCGACCGCCGTCCCCATGCTGGTACCAGGCGACGACGTCCTGCTTCTCGGCGATCGCGCGCGCGAAGAACCCGGGCCGGACCACCTCCCGGAACCAGAACACGTCGGTCTCCACGTCATATGGAATGAACATCCGGATCCGAAGGGGCTCGCCGTTCGCCTGGCGGACCTCGAGCTCCGCGGGCACGAATCGTCGCTCTCTCTCGTGATCGTTCATGACTGGACCTCCCCGACGACCGGAAGCGTGAAGCAGTCGCAGCCGCCGTGAGCCGGTTCGTGGAACACGTCGAAGGAGGGGATCAACGGACCGTCCTCCAGGTCGGAACCGAAGGGATCGCCCTCGAAGATGAATGCCGTCGCCGATGCGACGATCCTTCCGTGGAGCCTCTGACAGTAGGGGCAGGAGTCCCCGAGCGCGTGCCAGCGCCAGTGCTCAATCGAGAAGAACTCGGTGTAAATGAGGTGAAAGAACGCTCCGCCGGCGCGGACCGCCTCAAGCTCGGCCCACTGATCTGGCCTCCGCTCCTTCCACTCCTCGAGCCGTGCGTCGATCGCCTCAAGTGGATCGGTGCCCTCCCGAAACGCCTTCTCCAGGAGAGCGAAGAGCTGGGCGAGCGCGTGGTCGGCGTACCACCTCGCACGGCCCTTGTCGCCCGCAAGGTAGTCCTCGACGAACTCCTCGAGCCGGGCCTCGTCGATCTCCTCGCCCATGTGATCCTCGCCCAGGTCGCCGAGGGCGCAGGCGTAGGCGAGGAGCATCGGGAGGAGCTTTTCGCGGATGAACGCGGGATGGTCCCGGTAGAACTCTGCGAGCCACGTCCGGAAGTCCTCGGCGTCCCGAGCGAGGAGCTTCTTCGCAGCGCGGCCGATATCGGCGGCCTCGCGGTTCACGACGGCCTGAGCTCCCTCACGGATCAGGGGACGGAAGCGGTCTCGGAGGCGAATCCGGAGGTCGACCAGGCGGCGGTCGACGTCGGAGAGCTCGTCGCCATCCTCGTTCTGACGCCGCTCGAGCTTTCGGAGGAGCTTCGCAGTCCTGCCATCGTCTGTAGCCGTACCCGAGCCCTTCGCCGGCGGAGGCGAGGTCGAGAGGACGGTCCAATTCCAGGGGACGTGTCGGACATCGCCCTCCGCGCCGATCGGATTCCGGTTCTCGAGCTCGAGGAGGTCGTTCACCGTGTAGAGCCCGATCTCGCGACCGACGCGGTAGCCGTCCATCCGTGCCTTGAAGTCCCCACGGAGGAGACCCTCGACCTTGTGCTCGAAGAAGTACTCGCCCTTCTCCCTCTCCGTCAGGAGGTCGGCGCCGAGTCGCTGCTCCCATCTGATGTTCCAGGGGAGCAAAGTGTCGACGACATACTCGAGAGCCTGGTGCTCGATGTTGGAGAACGTCGATCGCTTCAGATGGCCGACCTTGTGGGGAGGCATCCGAACCCATCGGCACATGTCCTCGACGGAGAACTCCCGGCTCGCGATCAGGAGGGCCTTCTCCGGGTCGATACCGATCGTCTTGACATCCATGTCCTCCTCGAGGATCGCGATCAGATGATGTCGATCGACTCCCCGAAAGCGGTCCTCCCAGGACTCCCGGAGGTTCTTCCGGGCATCCTCCTTGAGGGTCTTTGGATGCTTGAGGATCGTCCGCGGCGTGGCGTCGTTGGCGAAGAAGCTCGAGGCGTGCCTCTCGGCGGCCACCGCCAGGCCGATCGACTCCCTCGCCTGCGAGTGGAGGTTGTAGCCCATCTCGCCGTCGAAGCTCAATCCGCGGAGATGGATGATCCGTTCGGCGGAGATCCGCTCGGTCAGCCCGGTTGGAAAGGCGTACTCGAACACCGGGACGTCGCGTCCGTCGACCGTCTTCTTCAGTCGCTTCATTCGATCCGGGCGGAGCGGCCAGAGTGCGGCGACCCGTCCTTGGGAGGTCTGCTCCTTGAAGATGTAGCCGTTCCCCCATGCCACCATGTGAGCGGTGACCGTCTCGCGGAGCTCGAACGAGGTCATGTACGGGTTCGGGGCTCGGTGGATGAGATCGTAAAGGGGATGCTCCTTGGCGACCGCCTTGCCCCGAGGCGTCAGCCGCCGGTAAAGAAAGAGCGGGAGCTTGGCGACATCCTCGGCGAGGATCCGGACCAGGTCGTAGAAGACGCCGAGCCGCATCGCGACCTCCGGCGTCACCGAGACGCCACTGGAGGTCCTGAGCTGCGCGAGGATTCCGTCGATGTACTTCTTCCACCCGGCCGACGCCCCGATCACCTCTCGCCGCTCGACGATCGCGCTCGCGAAGAGACTCACCGGCGCCTCCGTTCAGACTGCGCGCGCTCCTCTCGAATCCGGTTCGCGCGCTCGAGCAAGATCCCGCCGGCGATCGCCAACAGCCCGCCGCCGACCAGCGAGACCCAGGGTTCGAACCACCAGAGACCGACGGTGATCGCCGCGGCGCCACCGAGAAGGAACAGATCTGGGAGGAGACCTCTAGCCAAGGCCCCGAGTTTCATAGACGCTCCCGGACTCGAAGGTCAGCATCGCCCGCGCCAGGGCGACGATGGCGGCCACCACCAGGTCGATCCTCCCGCCCGAGCTCTTCCGGCTGGGCTTGATGTTCTGGTTCGGGTCCGTCCAGGTGGCCACCACCGAGCAGGAGTACCGCGCGAGCAGGTTGTCACCGTGGCGCAGAGCCTTCCGGAGCCAGAGACGCTCGAACTCCTTCGACGGTGCCGACATGCCGGACACGCCCTGGACGATCTTCACCATCGTGAAGCCGTGGATCTCCTGGAGCCGATTCACGAGCGCCTGGGCGTTCCACGGATCGAAGCCGATCTCCTGAATGTCGAACTTCGCGGCATCCTCGAGGATCTTGGCCTCGATCCACTCGTAGTCCACGACGTCCCCGGGCGTGGTCTCGATCCATCCCTTCGCCTTCCACTGCTCGTAGGGAACCCGGTCCTCGCGGCTGCCGCGCAGGACCCGCTCCTCGGGGAGCCAGGAACGCCAGAGCAGGAGGTGGTGATCGTGCTCGTCCTCCGGCAGCGGCGGGAACCACCAGCAGCACGACGTGATGTCGGTCGTGGACGAGAGATCGATCCCGCCGAAGCAGGGACGCCCTCGGAGGAGTTCCTCGTCGATCCCGCCGCCCATGTCCTTCCAGTGAGGCTCCATCGGGAGCCACCGCTCCACCTGCTCGGTCCACTGGTTGCACTTGAACCGGCGGAACGAGTTCTGCGCGGACGGGAGGACGAGAGCCTGCGCCGCCTCCCGGCGAAGGTCCTCGCGATCGACGGCGATGTCGATCGAGGGATTCCCCTGTTCCCAGGTTTCCTCGGCGGTCCAGTCCGCGTCGGGATCGGGCGACGCGATGAAGGCGAAGTAGCGGTCATCCTCGAACGATCCCTCGAGCAGCTGCCGGCAGTACTCCCGGATGTCCCAGCAGAGTCCCTCCTGGCCGGCGCCGGCGGTGGTGATCTGGAGGGCGAGCGGCTGTCGCCTGGCGCCCATCTTCCGCATGAGCACGTCGTAGAACTCCCGCTTCTTCCAGCGATGGAGCTCGTCGATCAGCAGCCCGTGCGGGTTGATGCCGTCCGCTGTGTCGGCGTCCGCCGCGATCGGCTCGAACTTCGCCGCCAGCAGGTCGCAGGCGATCACGTTGGTCCTGCTCTGCGGCTTGCCGCCGAACACCTCGAGGAACTGACTCAGAGCCGAGTGCTTCGCCATCCAGGCCGCAACGTCGAACCCGAGTCGGGCCTGCTTGAAAACGGTCGCCGCGGAGTAGACCTCGGCACCGGGCTCGCGGTCGCCTGTCAGCAGGTAGAGTCCGAGCGGGGCGATCCAGGTGGTCTTCCCGTTCTTCGACGCGATGTCGACATAGCCGAAGTGGAACCGCCGACGCTCCTCCTCCGTGAGCCAGCCGAAGAGGCTCCGGGTGCAGAACTCCTGCCACTGCGCCGGCCGAAACGGCTGACCCGCCCACTCCCCCTTCTGGTGCGGGCAGAGCGCCATGAAGCGGATCGCCCGCTCCGCGGCCGCGGCGTCGAAGTGGAGGCCCCGCTTGTGTCCCGTCTCCCGATCGCGTCGGTGCCGATCGTAGGCGAGCGCCTCGAGGCGACCGATCGAGCGGTTCCTGGGAGGGCGCTCCCACGGCTCCAGCTTCACCCTCACGCACGGTCCCTACCGCTTCGAGAACGACACGACGTTCTCGTCCTCCGCCTCCTCGTCGGGGAGCTCCTCGCTGAACAGGAAGTCGCGGAGCGCCTTCGCCTTCTCCTCGTCGTCGTCTCCCGGAACGGGGATGTTCCCCATGGAGGAGGGCGTCAGGCCGAACTCGATCATCCACCGCCGGTACTCCGCGGAGAACTTCAAGGCGGTATCCAGCTCGGGCCGCGTCTTCACGCCACCGGTACCGGTGAAGAGGCACATCTGCTCCGGGCGATCGTTGTTGAAGGCCACCATCGACCGAACGAGCCCCGAGTACGCGTTCACCAGGGCCGCGACCGCCCCCCTGGTCTCGGGAGTCAGCATCTCGAGACGCTCGAGGCAGGGCTTGAGGCGGTTCCACTCCTGCCGAGCGACTGGATCCAGCCACCCGGGGAGGGTCGTCTTCCCCTTGAACGTGGCCCGCGACGGCTGCTTCCGGTGCCCGGGGTTGCTATGTAACTCGTGCAACTGTGGAGGTTTACGCTTGCGTCCCATGATCCCTCGACCCTAGACGGACGCCCATCGGCGCCGGCGTTTGTCTAGGTATTGTCCGGAACCGCCCACGAACCCCTCTTGTCCTCAAAAATGGACGTTGGATATCGCGTCACAGCGCGCTCCCG
>Ga0180433_10006576_pt1 | contig 15163 bp, 17 predicted proteins | sample SS_ome_8_FD_132980 | JGI IMG/M metagenome (GOLD analysis project Ga0180433, IMG submission 132980) | Hypersaline lake sediment archaeal communities from the Salton Sea, California, USA - SS_1_D_1 metaG | ecosystem: Environmental > Aquatic > Non-marine Saline and Alkaline > Hypersaline >... | reverse complement strand
TCCGGATCACTGGAAATTCTTGACCCGTTCCCAGACCGCCCGCAGGGGCACCTGCAGGTCCCGGGCCAGGAAAACCGGCAGGTTGTCTTCGTAGGGCATGCAGTAATCGCACCGGTGGGTTCCCACCCGTTCTGATTTTTCAAATACCGCCAGCAGCTCTTCCAGCCCGCCTCCCAGCACGATCAGGTGGCGGACATCCCGGTTATTGTGTTCCCGCTCCCACCAGATCCAGTAATTGTTGTGACCGCAAATCACCGGGGGCAGGTCGTATCGCCGGGCGTAGTACTCCAGGGCCCCGGCTTCCCCGTAATTGAGGACGAAAGCCACCGTCCGCATTTTTTCCTCCGGTGTCAGGGTGCGGTACACCGCGGCCAGGTCCCGGGCCTTGTCCTCCCAGCCAAATCGGTCGGCGTAAAACTGGGGCAGGGCGCTGAGCTCCTTCCCCTCGTACCCCCCGGGTCCGAGATTCAGGCTATGGTTGTAGGCAACGAAGGCGTTGACCGGCAGGACGGGCAGGGCCAGGGGGGCGGCTGCCAGCCCTCCCGCCAAGACCAGCGCCGGCAGGGCATATTTCAGCCAGGCCAGGCCCCGGCGGCGAAACTGTCCCTCCCACCAGACCGCGCCGCCGGCAAAAAGCAGGGAAATCGCCGGGGTCATGTACTCGGGCTTGCTGTGGCCGTTGATGGCCAGGATCAGCAGGGTGGTAAGATAGATGATTCCCAGGGGACGGTATTCACGTCCCTTCTGATGAAAAAAGAAAAACCAGATCCCCCCCAGCCATACCGGGATGGTCAGGGGATTGAACAGCAGCACCTGGCCCAGCAGAAAGTCCTTCAGGGTAACGCCGGCGTATTTCATGGCCGTGGCCCTCTGGATAAATTCCAGGTGGGCGAAATCATGGAAAAAATTCCAGATCACGAAAGGCAGGCTGATCAAAAAGGCAACCAGGGCGGACAGGTAGGGCCAGGGGGTTTTGAATGTCCGCCGGTGGCGGGTCAACAGCAGGGCCAGGAAGAACCCCACCACGAACCAGGCCATGCTGATCTTGTTCATCAGCCCCGCCCCCATCAGAACACCCAGCAGGATCCACCGGCGGGGCCGGTCTTCCGCCAGCAGGCGGACCGCCACCCAGGCGGACACCACCCAGAGCAGGATGTCCAGACAATTCATGGAATAGATCCCGCACATGCCCAGCAGGATGGGAGCGGCGATCACCGAGCAGCCGGCCAGAAAGACGGCCGTCACCCCTCCCTTCATCCGCCGGACCAGAAGGCCGGTGAACCACACGGTCAGGGCGCCGAAAACCGCCGGCAAAAACCGGAGGGCGAAAAGGGAACTGCCCAGCAGCTGCCGCACCCCGGCCAAAAGAAAGATGGACAGGGGCGGCTGGTCGACGTAGCCGGCGTCCAGGCGGTGGGAACAGGCCAGGTAGTAAAACTCGTCCCGGAACAATCCGTAACTGTCAAAAAAATTGGTCAGCAGGTGAATCACCAGCTTGAGCAAGGCCAGTCCCAGCAGTACCGCCAGGGCGGCGTCAATTCCACTGGGCTTTTTCACTTCTTTTTCCATGGCAGCTTCCTTTGCGCAACTCAAAATCCCACTCCTCTGGAAACAATATAGGGAGTAACCGGAAAAAAAGCAACCATCGGCAGCGGATACCAGAGGAGGGGGTCCTTCCGGTCACGGGGCGAAGGGGGACAGCTCAAAGACGGTGTCAAAGGGGAAGTTGGCGATGGTCAGGGTCATCTTCCGGCGGGGCTCCTCCCGTTCGGCGGTATCGTACCCCTCGTAGTATCCCACCAGAACCGCCCGGGAGATCACACCCTTCACCCGCCCCCCGATGCGGGGTTCCAGCCGGTCGAAGCGCACCTGTAAACTTCCCCCGGCCCGGCGGGTGGAATAGGCCAGGATCTTTCCCTCGGTTACCCGGTGCCCGCCGGCGGGGTGGTATTCCAGTCCCAGGGGGTGGGGCGGATCGTCCCCCTCCAGGGCGTATTCCATGCCCGGGCGGATTTCAGTAGGACCGAAAAAGAGTACGAACCCCCGCTGGCCGGTGGGATTGAAACGGGCCAGGGGAAAGATCACCGAGAAGCCGTAGTCGGTGGAAAAACCCGCCCGGTATTCCCGGATCCGCCCGCGGGCCGGCGCCAGCTCCACCGGATAGGCCGTCCCCTTCTGCCGGATGGAAAATTCCCCGTCTCCCGAACCGCAGGCCGCCAGGAGAAAAAAGGCGAGGATTCCCGGCCACCGCCGACCGCTGCTCACGGCCGCCCCCCGGCAGGGGAAAGAAATGTCAGTGCATCCAGAATCCCACCCCCAACAGGCCGGTCAGATCGGAAAATCCGCCGTTCACCGGGTATTCCAGGGTGCCGGTGACGATCAGCCGGCCCAGAAAGCCATCCTCCCGGTGAAAGGGACACAGGTCCGCCGCCAGGGCCGGCACCACCGCCAGATGACTCTGCAGGTCCCCCGGGTAGGGATTCTGGAGCGCATTGGACACCCTGAAGAAGTGATTCACCAGGCTGACCCCGGCCCGCAGGTTCCACAACCGCGGTTTCCATGTCCAGAGGGCATACTGGATGCCCCCGCCCAGGCGGATCAGCTTGAAGTCGTACCGCCCCCCGTACATGCCCAGGTAATCGCTCCAGCCGGAGGCGGCAATGCCGGCCTCCACCGCCAGGTGAGGGGTGATCCCCAGCCGGACCCCGCCCCCCATCAGGGGCAGCTCGTCGAAGGGCGCGTCGGTCGGGGCGATCGGGTTGATCCCCACCCGGGCAAAGATGGCAAGGGGGGTATCCCCGGCCATTCCCGGGGCCATTCCACAGAAAAGCACCCCAATCAGTCCGGTAATGAAAATTGCGCGCATCATATCTCCTTATACTCCCAGATTATTGATCATGCCCGGATACCCGGGCCGGGTCGGGTGTCCCGAATCGGATGGTTGCTCAGTTCGAACGCTTCCTCCCGGGATTGACCGGCAATCCGGTTTCCAAAAAAAAACCCGCAATCAGTCCCAAAAAAGCGACATTTTCGCTTTTCACCGTCCTGTTTCAGGGGACCGACCCTCTGTGGCGGGCAATCACCCGGGTACTGCAGGTGACCCGCTTTTCCAGCACCTCGTTTTCCTGTGCCTGGCGGCGGATATAATCCTCAAACAGGTCTTTTCGTTCCGGGTGTCGGGCCGCCGGTTCCCGGCAGCGTTTCCGGATGGCGGCAAAGATCTCCCGGTCCGATGCTTCGATGGCCGTCACCACGCTGTTCTTGAGAGGTTTCATCGCCTTATTCCCTGCGCCGGGCGATGACCAGCATCTCGTAATCCTCCGGGGTCAGGGGATCCCGGCGGGAGAAGGCCCCCAGCCGGGCCCCGAAGATATCCACCTGCCGGAAGCCCAGGGATTTGAGCAGCCAGGTGATCTCGCTGGGCAGGTAATACCGCTCGCTGCATTCCAGCCGGTGTTCCCTGCCCCCGTCGTCGGTGAAGGTGGTGATGTTGCGATCCCGGAAGGTCATCAGGTCGAAGGTCTCGCTGTGATACCGGGCCCCTTCCCTGTGGTCGTTTCCGGCATGAAAATCATTGATGGAATGGCGGATCGGGAACAGTCCGTTCAGGGTGGTGAAGATAAAGGTGGCGGCGGGTTTCAGGGCCCGGGAGACGTTCTGCAGGATCTGGAAATTCATCTCGTCGGTTTCCATCAGTGGGAAGGCGCCCTCGCAGAGCATGATCGCCGCATCGAAGCGCCGGTCAAAGGGCAGGTTGCGGGCATCGCATTGAATGAACTCGATGTCCAGCCGCTGTCTCGCCGCTTTCAGCCGGGCCTGCTCCAGCATGGCGGCGGACAGGTCGATCCCCGTGACCCGGTACCCCCGGGCCGCCAGTTCGACGGCATGGCGTCCGGTGCCGCAACCCACATCAAGGATCTGCCCCTCCTTTGAAAAATCCAGCTCCCCCTCGATGAAATCGCATTCCCCCGCCGTGCCGCGGGTAAAGACCTCCCGGTCATACTGCCGCGCGTTCTGTTCAAACAGGATCTCGTACCACTGCTTTCCCTTCATCATCGTCTCCATTCTGCGGGCCCACCGCTCTCAGTACGGGGATTGGGTATGGACCCCTACGAAAATACCTGAATCGGGAAGAACAGTCAACCGGTTCACCGGTCCCCCCCCGGCCCGGGGAGGGAGGACATGAGATTTTTTTTTTGATCTGCTACAATGAATCCGGCAAACCGCGCCCGTCCAAGGAGAAATCAGATGGCAAAATATACCTACCTGCTGCTGGATTCGGCGGTGTTTCTGATCCCGCTTTTTTTCGCCCTGCTGCCCCGCTATCCCTTCCTGAAACACCGGCGGCAGATCTTACTGTCCATCACCGCCGTGGCGGTGCCCATGATCCTCTGGGACCAGCTGGCCGCCCACGCCGGCCACTGGGCCTTCAACCCGCAGCGGGTGGTGGGGATCTACCTGGGGGATCTGCCCCTGGAGGAGCTGCTGTTCTTCATCGTGGTGCCCTTCGCCTGCCTCTTCGGCTACTTCGGCTTTCGACAGCATTTCCAGCCCCGATCCTTCCCGGCGCTGCGGCCGGTGATCCTGGCCGGAGCCGTCGGCCTGACGGTCTATCTGGTGCTCGGGGAACCGCCGGCCTACACCCGCATCGTTTTGCTGGTCACGGTCCTGGTGGTCCTGGCCGACCAGCTGACCGGGCGGCACCTGATGACCACCACCACCTACTGGATCGCCATGCTGGTGGCCTTCGCCGGTTTTTTGATCGGCAACAGCATACTCACGGGCATCCCGGTGGTCACCTACGGGCCGGCCCACCACCTGGGCATCCGCATCGGCACCATCCCGGTGGAGGATTTCTTTTACAACTTCGTGCTGATCAGCGCCAACATCATGATCTTTGACCGGCTGGTGTATAAGGAGACAGGAGGCAGGAGACGGGAGACAGGGGTTCGGGAATAGAGGTTTTGGGTTTTGAGTGCGCGGACCCAACCGTATTCTCATCGGCCGTTCCCCCAATCTGGTGACGACCGGGTGCTGATCAATCCGCAAATTGGTCATTTTTTTTCGGCTCTCGTGATACGATATATTTTGAAGGAGAAACAAAGGAGGAGGCGCAATGAAGAGGAGAGATTTCACCATTGGATCCGTTCTGATCCTGGTATTCTGCCTGGCAACGCCTGGGTTTATGACCGCGTCGGCGGATTGGAAGAGAGTGGCCCAGAGCGAGGCCCTGGCGGATCTGGAGATACGGGGGATCACCGGCCTGGCCGTCGGGAAGGACGGATCCGTGTATTTACTGGACAGCAACCGCCGGCGGGTGACCCGGCTGGATCCCCGGCTTCGGAAAATCAACGCATTCGGCGGTCCGGGAGAAGGTCCCGGCGAATTCAACCGACCCTTTTCCATCGGCATCCACGGGGAAGGCGAAATTGTGGTGACCGATGCCCACAAAAAATTCACCCTTTTTGATTCCCGGGGTAGACTGGTGCGTGAGATCCGAATGCCTCCGGGCTGTCATGTGATCGAGGGCTACCTGCTGGATTACCCGCTGGCAATCGGGACCAAAATGAACACCGCCCATCCCCGTGCCGGATACAATGCCATCCTGTTCCACCTCGAGGAGGGCAAAGTGCTGGCTGAATACCCGCTGCGTTTTTCCCCCTTGGCCGGGATCCGGACCCGTCAGGGCGGTTTCATGGCCCCTTCCCTCCCCGGGGTGGGGGGACACTGCTGGATCGAGGCGCGCGGCGGCCTTTGTCTTCTGGGAGAAGGAGAGCGCTGGGATGTGCGGCTGGTGGCTGTCACCGGAGAGTACCGGGCCCGGGTTTGCAAAGAACTGCCGGCCGATGAACTGACCCCGAAGGAGTGGGATTATCTGGTGAAAAAAATTGAAAAGCGATTTCCCGGAATGTTTGCCGGTACCGATATCCGCCGGGCGGTGAAACACTACCAGACGCGCAATCCCGTTTACGGCCTGAGAATGGATACCGATCGTTTCTATGTTTTTTTGGGCCCGGCAGATCTCACCCGGGATGATATCACCACCGCCGAGGTGTACGATCTGGAGGGAAAACACCAGGGCTCCCTGGATTTCCCGAAAATCCCCCTGCATATGAACCGGGGCATTGCCTACTGGATCGAAACCCGGGAGGGGGACGGAGAAACCACACGCCACCTCTGCAAAGTCCGGATCCCGGATCAATAAGGGACGAACCTGGCATTCAGGGTTTTTACTCTTTAATCCGTGAGTTTTTTCATCCGGGAATTTCAGGTGGGATCCGGTTTCCGCGGGACATTTTATTTAACCTGTATTACAATGACCGCAGGGATCTTTTGATGGACAAAGAACGGGGATGGTTCGGCATGAGATTTTTCCTGGGGGCCGTTTTCCTGAATATTCTGTGGCTGGTACTGGGGCTGGAGGGGGTGGTCTTTTTCTGCTTCAGCCTGCTCAGCCTGCCCTTTTACGCCGGGGCGGCGGCCCGGGTCCTTTCCGCCCTTCCGGGGGATCAGTTTCGCAAAGATTTTCTGCTCCAGCGGTACGCCCTGCACCTGTCGGGGATCCTGGCCGTGGGAATCATCCTCACCGCCTGGCTGGCCGGGGTGGCGGTGGTGACCGATATCCTCCGGGGAGAACTGACCGATGCCCTGGCCGTCAGAATGGTCATCGGGACCGGGATCGGCTGGCTGGCCATCTGGCTGGGGTTGTGGGTGTGGGCGGCGCTCCCCTGGCTGGCCCGCTGGCCGGTATCGGCGTGGGTCTGGTGGGAGATCCACCACCTGCAGCCCGGTCTTCGGGATTCCCTTTCCGCCTCCCTGGGACGAAGGTCCAGTCTGCCGCGCAGCCTGGTCGGCGCCCTGACCGGCCTGGCCCTGACCACCGGTCTGGTTCACCTGGCTGCCCTCTCGGGTTCACCGGGTCATCCGCTGGTCTGGGGGTATATCCTGCTGCTGTTTCCCCTGCTGCACCTGGCCTGGTTGTCACTGGCCCGGCGGGCCCTGGCCGAATCCAAAAGAACCCCGGTAGGGAAAGCGGGAACAGAGGCCCGGTCCGATAAAATGGATGCCCATCTCCCGGCGGCGGGAAAAGTTTCGGTCTCTTCGCCCGCCGCCGTCCGGGACCGATCCCGGCAGCCGATCCTCATCGCCTTCCGGGACGGCTGCGGCATCGCCTACCACCCCCAGAACCCAGAAAGGCCCATTGAACTGTATTCCGGTCCCCGGGGGGACGTGGGGATCATGCTGACTCCCCACGAGGCCCTCTTTTTCCGCTGGGAGGAACACTTCCGTCGCGCCGGCGCCGGGTGGTTCCGTCCCTACATCGTCCACCTGGCCCGGGAGGGCAGAATCGACCTGGAGGCCCTGGACGAAGACATCCGCCGGCATTCCGGTTCCCCGGCAAACGGATCCTGATCCCGGGGGGACTACTCAAAAAAGCGGTTTCCGCAGAGGTACAGGTCCGCGTCGGACCGCCAGAGGCAGGCCGAAGCGCCCTCCCCGTCGCTCCAGGCGATCACCTGGGCCAGCCTCATCTGAGGGCGCACATGGACGGTAAAGTAATGAAAACCCGGGAGGGCGGCCGTCCGGGTCAGGTTGGAAAGCACCCGCTCCCGCAGAAGGGCGGCCGTCCCTTGGATCAGTTCCCTTGATCCCCAGGCGTTGACAAACCCCCGGTACTCCCGCTGGATGTCGGCGGGATTGGTGATCGGGACCTGGTCCAGGGCCTGATCAAAGAGCACCTCGGTGGCTTTTATGGCGGAGGGGGTCTGGTAATCGGCAAACATCCTCTGCTCTCCTCACGGCCGGATCCGGCAGGGATCGTTTTTCAGACGCCGGCCGAAAAAACGGGAGTTGATGAAGCCCTTTTTCAGGTAGCGGATGCGGTAGGTGCCCAGGGGCTTGATGCCGAAACCGAAGGTGACCCACTTGGTCTGGATCACCGATCCGCAGCGGGGACAGGGATGCAGACCTTTCTGGGACCAGCGGGTGCCCATCAGCATGGTGCCGATGCCGTTGGTGGCGCTGACATTGCCGGGCGACTCGTCGGTGGTTTCCCGGATGCACTGCTCGCAAAATCCCTCCAGCTCCATCACCGCCCGTTCATCCTGCGATTGACCGGGGGCGGATGATTCATTTCCGGCCGGGGGCGAATAGGGAGCCGGCGCCGGCGCCGGCTTGGCCATCCCCAGGGCGATGGGAGAGATGAAGGGAAGAAAGATGTTGGCCAGCACCCAGCCGCCCGCCGACCGGTTCAGCCGCCTGGCGTAACGGGCGCTGATGACGGCGCAGAGAATGATGGACCCGTAGATCACGGCCAGGGTGATGCCCATCATGGTCCGGGATGTGGCGGTGGCGCTGCCCCCGGAAGCGGCGCTGACCGATGCCAGCACGATGATGCTGCCAAAGGCGGCCAGGGGGATGATGATTAACGACCATTTCATTTTTTTCATGGGATAACTCCTCCTTTGTATGGTATGGTTACCTGCTGCTTTGCAGGGCGGTCTTCAGGGTGTCGACCACCTGGCGGTGGCCGAAATGCCGGGCGATCATCAGGGCGGTGACGCCCCGGGGATCGGCGGCCCGGATATCCGCTCCCAGCTGGATCAGTCGTTTCACCAGACGGTGATGCCCGGCCGCCGCGGCGGCCATCAGCGGGGTTTTGCCGTCATCCGAGGTGACGTTGACGCTGATCCCGGCCCGGATCCACCGCTCCATCCCGGGAAGGTCTCCCGTAACGGCGGCGGAAAAGAGTTGAAAAATCGGATTCATTCCAGGTGCCTCCTGAAAGAGGGAGGCAATCCGGATGCCATCGGGAAGATTGTTTCAGAACGCTTGTCAGTAAAGGATTTCGGGGATTTGGGGGGCGGGTCTCAACGGCAGGTCATACCTTCCCGGGGATGGCAGATACCCACAGGGGTATTTTGAAGTTGTGAAAAACCCGCTTTTGGTTTACAATCAGTGATTGTTTTGATACCGGAACCTCCGGTAAGTTGACGGTAAGGTGAGAAGGATGAGGAAAAAAATCGCGGGCGGGGTGTTGATCATCCTGTTCCTGGCGGCGGGAATAGCCGGGGAAAAGATCGAGGAGAAGATCCGGAAACTGGAGGAGCGAGCGGCGCAGGCCGTCGGAACCGGGCAGGTGGACCTTTACAACGAGCTGGCCTACCTGTACCTGTCCCGTTCCCCGGACAAAGCCCTGGAAAATGCCGCGCTGGCCCTGAAACTGGCCAAAAAAGCAGACTATCCCGAGGGCATGGCCCGGGCTCTCCGTTTTCAGGGCACCGGGTTTTTTCGGAAGGGAAACCGGGAAATGGCCCTGGAATCCTACCAGGCTTCCCTGGAGACGGCCGAGGAACTCCGGGAGCCGGGGGAAAAAGCCGGCACCCTCAACAGCCTGGGCAATTACTATCTTCGGACCGGCGAAAAAGAAACGGCCCAGAAATACTACCAGCAGTCCCTGGCCATCCGGGAGGAAATGAAGGATCCCGCGGGGATTGCCGATGTCCTCAACAACCTGGGAAACCTGCAGGCCGACGGGGGAAACTTCGATTCGGCGCTGGAATTCTATGAACGGTCGCTGAAAATACGGCGGGAACTGGGAAATGAGAAGGATATCGCCGGTTCGCTGAGCAACATCGGCAATATATACGAACATACCGGGGACCTGGACAAATCCCTCGGGTTCCAGGAAGAGTCCCTGCAGATTCGCAAAAGAATCGGGGATACCCGGGGGGTGGCCATCTCCACCAACAACATCGGACTGATCCACTGGCGCAAGGCCCGTTACGACCAGGCCCTGGAATATTTCCTGGATTCCTTGAAGATCACCGAGCAGATGGGGGATGACCGGAGCACCGGGATCCGGTACCACAACATGGCCCTGATCTGCCGGGAGACGGGGGATTACCCGCAGGCCCTGCAGTACAATGAAAAGGCCCTGGCCAGCTTTCAAAAGATCGGCTTTCAGTACGCGATCGGGGCTTCCCTCAACAACATCGGCAATGTGTACGATGACCTTGACCAGGTGGAAAAATCCCTCGAGTATCACCTGCAGTCACTGAAGATCCGGGAGGAGATCGGGGACCGGGAAGGCATCGCCACCAGCGCCGGCAATGCCGGCAACCGCTACAAGACCCTCAAGCGGTATCCCGAGGCCCTGGAATGTTATCGCCGGTCGGTGAAGATCAACCAAAAAATCGGAAGCAAAAGCGGACTGGCCCACAATTACACCAATCTGGCCGGACTGTATACCGTGCAGGGAGATTACAAGACCGGCTTTGAATACCTGGAAAAGGCCCTCTCCCTGGCGGAGGAAGTGCAGGACCACTCCCTGATCCGGATCATCACCAGGGGGTATTCCGATGCCTACCGGGACCTGGGCCGATTCGAACCGGCCTACCGCTGGCTGGTCCGGCATATGGAAATCAAGGACCGGATCATCAACCAGGACACCCAGGACCGGATCGCCGAACTGCAAACCCGCTACGAGACTGAAAAGAAGGAAAAGGAGATCGCCCTGCTGAAAAAGAACACCCGGATCCAGGACCTGGAGTTGAAACAGGAACGGCTCAAATCCACCCTCTTTATCATCGGGTTCACCCTGTCCCTGGTTCTCCTGGCGGTTCTGGTCGGGTTTACCCTGCGCCTGCGCAAATTCTGGAAAGGCAAGAACTACATCGGGCACTTTCGGATCCAGAAGAAACTGGGCCGGGGGTCCATGGGGGAGGTGTACCAGGCGGTGAAAATCACCGAAAAGGACCGCCCCCTGGCCCTGAAGGTGATCCACGAGGAACACCAGGACGATCCGCAGATCCGCAGCCGCTTCAAGAACGAGGCGGTGATCATCGATCAGCTCGATCATCCCCATATCGTCAAGGTATACGAACGGGGGGAGTTTGAGAACCGGCCCTATATCGCCATGGAGCTGTTGTCCGGTCGATCCCTGGAAGAGGTCATCAACGGGGGCGAGCGGCTCCCGGTCAAGGAATCTTTAGAGGTAATGCACCAGATGGCCCAGGCCCTGAGCGCCATCCACCAAAAGGGGGTCTATCACTGCGACATCAAGCCGGGAAACATCATGCTCACCCGGACCGGGGACGACCGGGTGCTGGTCAAGCTGCTGGATTTTGATATCGCCCGCAGCCGCTTTGTCACCCGCCACACCGAACCGGGGTACCTGATGGGGACGCTCTACTACCTGCCCCCCGAGTACATCGCCCACCGGGAAAAATCGGCCGCCAGCGATATCTATTCCTTCGGGGTGGTATGCTACGAGCTGCTGACCTTCGAACGCCCCTTTCTGGGGGAGGGGCCGGGGGACATCCTGCGGCAGATCCAGGACGCCGATCCCCTGGAACCCCGCCGTTTCCGCCCGGACATTCCCGAGGAACTCAATCGCCTGATCCTGCGGATGATGAGCAAGGGATCGGACGAGCGGCCCGGGGAGGAAGAGCTGCTGGAGAATATCGAGTCCATCTGGCGGGAGGTATAGGGTGATCGGGGAGATCAAGGACAGACTCTGGGATTTTCTCCAGGGGAAGCAGGTTTCCCTGGCGATGCTGTTTGACGCCTCCGGACGGATCCTGTGGAGCCGGGGACGTTCGATCCGGGGCCGGCAGGTCCGGGAGGGGGAGGGCTTCTCCCGGACCCATATCCTCCGGGTACTGGAGGACGCCCGGCTGCTGAAAGACCAGAATATCGTGATCAGTTCCCGGGAGGGGGATCTTCCCCGGTCCGCCCGGATTCTGGACATCAAGAGCCTTCTGATCCAGCCCCTGGGGCAGGAACTGTTTCTTTACGCCGACAGCGGGAACCGGGAGTATTTCACCGAGGGGGACACCGCGGTGATCCGGATGCTGGGGGACCTGCTCTCCTCCACCCTTCGACGGATCGACGAGAATGAAAATCAGGTGGAGGGGATCTGCGGGGAGAGCGAGGCCATCCGGCAATTGAAAAAACGGGTGCTGAAATACTCCCTGGAGGAGGACCCGATTTTCATCCTGGGGGAGAACGGCGCGGGCAAGACCCATATCGCCCGGCTGATCCACCGGTACTCGGGCCGCCCGGGGGAATTCGTGGTGGTCAACACCCCTTCCATCCCCGACAACCTGCTGGAAACCGAGATCTTCGGCTGCCGGAAGGGGGGACACTCGGAGGCCAAGGAGGACAAGCCCGGGCTGGTGGAACGGGCGGAAAAGGGAACGGTTTTTTTCGATGAGATCGCGGAGATCTCCGTCGGTCTGCAGGCCAAGCTGCTGCAGTTCATCGAGACCGGGACCTTCCGGCGGGTGGGGGATATCCGGGACCGCCGGGTGGCCGCCCGGATTCTGGCGGCCACCAACCGGGATCTCAAAGAGGAGATCAAAAACCGGCGGTTCCGGGAGGACCTTTTCTACCGGCTCAATATCCTGCCCCTGCGGATCCCCCCCCTGCGGGAGCGCCCGGAGGATATCCCCGGCCTGGTGGAGATATTTGCCGATCACCTCAAGGGCAAGGAGCTCAATGACGAAGCCCGGGACCGGCTGTTGCGCCACAGCTGGCCGGGCAATGTCCGGGAGCTCAGGGCGGTGCTCAAGCGGGCGGGTCTCTGCCTGGACGGAGAGGTCATCGGCGGGGAGATCGCCGGGATCATCGATACCATGGGAGAGCCTTTGGCGCCCGGGGAGACGGAGACCTGGGAGGAGATCCGGGAAGGCATCCGCAGGGGAGAGAGTTTTTTTGACCGGGCCTGGCGGCTGTTTTTAAGCCGGGACCTCAACCGGCGGGAGATGACGGCCTTTCTGAAAGAGGTGTACCGGGAGAACGATCGATCGTTGAAAAAAACCGCCCGGGCCCTGAATATCAAGGATCGGTACCGGCTGTTCGTCAAGTACCTGCACCAGTACGATATCCATCCGGATTCCTGAAAAAAGAAGAATCAATCGGGGACTGGATTGAAGGCCGCCCCCCTTCCCGATTGATCTTCATCCCCCTCGATGGTGATGTTCACGCCGAAAAACCGGTACTGACTGAACACCGATTCGATCCGGGCCCGGGTTCCAGGATCTCCACCCGGGCATAGGGAACGGGAGCGGATTGCCCATCGGTGACTTTGACCCGCAGTTGGAAACCGCCGGCGGGAGCGGCCGGAAAGGGGAACAAGACAAAGGCCAGCATCGCCCAGATCAGCAAGCGGGGGCCGGAGTTCATCGGTTTCCCTCCCGGGATCTTTTGTCCCCACCGTTGGCCGGCAGATCATCGGGCAGGCCCAGCCAGGCCCGGGCGGCATCGATGGCCCGAAAGACGGTAAAATCCCAGGGAACGGCGTCGGAGAAGGCCGCGTACATCCGGGCCAGGCCGAAGGAAAGGTCCCGGGGCGCCACCACGGCCACCTTGGGCCGGGCGGTCAGGTCACGGTAGGATTCAAAGACCAGTTTGGCCAGCCGGCGGAGCATGCGCGAACTCCTCGGGCTGCTGTCCGCCTCCCGCAGGTCCACCAGCAGGTTCTGCGAGGGATCAAAATGATCGGAATGAAAAAACTGCTGGTAAAAGGCGATAAACTCGGCGTCGGAGACCGGGCCCACGTGGGCCACGATCACGACCTTCTGTTCGGGACAGTCCCGCCGGGTGATGGGCATGGGAGTACCTCCCCTGGGAATTGACGGAAGAGAGTCGGGATGTTTGCCAAAGCGTCCCGCCGCCGGGCCATGGAAGCGATCCGGCAAATTCCCTTCCCGTTGCGGCACAAGAATAGATCCATGTCATTCCGCCTCTCCGGATTCTAAACAAAACCGGAAAATTAATCAAGAACCGCGGGGATCTTCCGCTTACGCTCCGGCGCCGTCCCTTTCTGTGCCGGCAAAGCGGCCTGCCCTGTTTCACCCCCCCCACAGCTTTTCATTCCGGCGATGGAAGGGCGCTGATCGTTTTTTAATTTGAAATTTTCAATCTGCAATTGGGTATCTTTGCCTCTGCCCCCTGACCCCTACCCCCGGACCTGGTTTCTTCCCTCTTCCCTTGACAATCCCACCTCCATCACCAGCCGGTATTCCCCCTGCTCATCCGGGCTTTCCATCCGCAGGACCACGGAATCCTTCCCCGTCTTCTCAAAGGTCTGGCGCAGGTGACTGTCCTGCCAGGTCATGAAGAGAAGGCCGTCATTCAGAAAGCGGCAGTCGGCCCGGGCATAATTCCCCGAGCTCTCAAACCACCAGTAGCGGTAGATCCCCTCCTGCCGGTCCCGGGCGAAGATCCCGTGGGCGGAGCCGGTCTGCCCCTCGATAACCGAAGTATAATCAAAGACCACGTACCGGTCATCCAGGATCCTTTTGAATTCACCCTCCCCGCTGCCGGTGGCGGCCCGGTGCATGGGACTCTCCGGGATCCGGTAGTCCAGCTCCCATTTCCCGATCAGAAAACCAAATTTTTTCATGTTTCCCCGCAAAAGATTCCCCCTGCAATCTACCATCCAGCAAATAATTTTGCAAAAAAGTGAGAAGCTTCGCCTCTCAGTAAACAGGTGATGGAAGTCAAGGAGGTGGGTATATATCTTTAAAAAAAATTCTGACCTGTTTTTTTGGAATGAATCTTACTCTGCCAAGTCTTAATATGATCGGATTTTTCCGGAGCCAAGGTAAACCGAAGAGATTTATTAATGCCTGATTGACGGTAAAAAACGGTAAGAAGGATCTTACCCTTGTTTTTAAAAATATTGATATCTTTGATCTGGCTTCGATGGATGGTCTTGCCAAAAAGTAGAATGCCCCCGGAGGCAAAATGCACCTTACAAAATGGCAAGTAGCCGATAAGTATGAAAATGATCCCCAGATCCTTGTATTCATACTGTTTGGTTACCAGCAGGGAAACTGCCAGGAAAGCCGCTGCTAGAATCAGCCCGATCAGCAGATAAAACAGGCCAATCCGGGTTTTCGCAAATGACCAAAAACCACCGTTTTCAATAGCGGGTCCGATTTTTTCCAAAGCATTTTTTCGGATACCGAAACCCACCCCGGCAAGGAATACCGCAAGCAAAAAATAGATCATTAAGGCAAAAAGTGACTCACTCATGTTTCTCCTCACTGCTCATTATAAATTATGCGAAATTTCTTGTTTCGAATTTCGGATTTGCGCCCAAAGAACTGGTTCATTAAATCCTGTTCCTTCCCGGCCTATTCATCATATCTCC
>Ga0180433_10006575_pt1 | contig 15163 bp, 12 predicted proteins | sample SS_ome_8_FD_132980 | JGI IMG/M metagenome (GOLD analysis project Ga0180433, IMG submission 132980) | Hypersaline lake sediment archaeal communities from the Salton Sea, California, USA - SS_1_D_1 metaG | ecosystem: Environmental > Aquatic > Non-marine Saline and Alkaline > Hypersaline >... | reverse complement strand
TAACCCTTGAGGTGGAGTTGATAACCAATGTGGCCATGGAGAAAGGCCAGAGGTTTGCCATAAGAGAGGGAAGCAGAACCGTTGGAGCCGGAACGGTCACCGAAGTCGTCGAATAGTCACTTTAGGCTGATATTTACGAGGAGTTGAGAGGATGAGAGACATTATAACACTTCAGTGCACAGAATGCGGCAGGAGGAATTATACGACCACAAAAAATAAAAAAATAAATAAAGAAAAATTACAAATAAAAAAGTACTGCAAATTCGACAGAAAGCATACGGTTCATAAAGAGGTGAAATAGTAAAGAAAAGATTTTGTTCTTAGGAGAAGGGGAGACACGACAGAGAAAACAGGTGAGTAGCTCAACTGGCAGAGCATCGGTCTCCAAAACCGAGGGTTGCGGGTTCGAGTCCTGCCTCACCTGCCATTGATATCCTGGGAATAAGATATATTTCAGAACAAAAGAAAAAAGAAAGGATTTTTAACAATAATTGATGTAAGGGAAAAGAATGAATAAAAAAGACAAATGGTACAAACGTATTTTTCCTTTTCTCAAGGAGGTAAGAGCCGAAATAAAAAAAGTCACATGGCCTTCCCGCAGTGAGATTTACAGCACAACCATAGTTGTGATTTTAGCGACCATATTTTTTGGTTTTTACCTTTATTTTATGGACATAATTTTTTCGTTTGTCATAAAAAACATACAATCATTGTTTTTATAGAAAACAGAAGAGATGAAAATGGCAAAAAATTGGTATGTCGTACATACGTATTCAGGATTTGAGAAATTTGTTGCTGAATCCATACGTCAAAGAGCCGCAGAACATAAAATAGAGGACCAGATAGGAGAAATCATTATTCCCACTGAAGGCGTTGTAGAAATAAAGGATGGGAAAAAAGTAGTGTCTACGAAGAGGTCATACCCAGGGTATATTTTGGTCGAGATGGAAATGAGTGATGAAAATTGGTTGATTATAAGAGATACGCCGAAAGTGACGGGTTTTGTCGGTTCAGGAAAGAAACCCTCGCCGTTAAGCAAAGAGGAAGTGAGCCAGATTGTGGAACATATGGAGAGTACTTCTGAAAAACCCAAACCCAAACATTCGTTTGAGAAAGGTGAGGCAGTAAGGATCATTGACGGACCTTTCTTTAATTTCAATGGAATTGTGGAAGAAGTGAACCATGAGAGAGACACGTTAAAGGTTATGGTCACCATATTCGGCCGGTCAACCCCGGTTGAACTGGAATTCTTACAGGTCGAAAAAATATAGGAGGCACTATGGCAAAAAAAGAAGTTGTGACAGAAATAAAGCTTCAGATTCCAGCCGGTCAGGCAAGTCCGGCTCCTCCTGTTGGGCCTGCCCTCGGACAGAATAATATTCCCATCATGGATTTTGTGCGCCAATTTAATGAGAAAACAGGAAAGATGGAAGCCGGTTCCATTGTTCCCGTTGTCATTACTGTATACAAAGACAGAAGCTTTAGTTTTATAGTCAAGTCTCCCCCAGCTGCCTTTTTGCTCAAAAAAGCGGCTGGAATTGCAAAAGGTTCCGGAGAACCAAACAAGGAGAAAGTAGGCAAGATTACCAGATCCCAATTAAGGGAGATAGCCCAACAGAAACTGGCAGACTTAAATGCATATGATATTGATGCAGCGGCAAAGATTATTGAAGGAACCGCAAAAAACATGGGATTGGAGATAATAAGTGGCTAAAAGAGGCAAAAAATACATCAAATCAAGAGACTTAATAGAAAAAGAAGAATATGTTTTAAAGGAAGCGGTCGCTCTCGTAAAAAAGTCTAGTTATGTGAATTTTGACGAGTCTGTGGATATCTCGATGACTCTGGGAGTTGATCCCAAGCATTCGGATCAAATGGTGAGGGGGACACTCGTACTTCCCCACGGTACTGGAAAGAGTAAAAAAGTCTGTGTCATTGCGTCCGGCGAGAAAATAAAGGAAGCTGAACAAGCAGGAGCTGACCATGTAGGAGGAGAAGATCTTGTTGAAAAGATATCAAAGGGATGGATAGATTTTGATACGGTTGTTGCCACTCCCGATATGATGAAAGGAGTTGGAAAGCTCGGTAGGGTGCTGGGGCCCAAGGGACTGATGCCCAATCCAAAATCCGGAACCGTTACTTTTGAAATAAAAAAAGCTGTTGATGAGATAAAAAGAGGCAAAGTTGAGTTTAGAGTGGATAAGACTTCAATCGTTCATTCACCGGTGGGGAAAATTTCATTTTCTGAAGACAAATTAGAGGAAAACATTAATGCCTTTATTCAGGCTATTATTCAGGCCAAACCTGCTTCCAGTAAAGGAAAGTATATTAAGAGTGCTTATATTTGCTCGACTATGGGGCCTTCTATAAGAATTGATGAGAGCGATCTTGATAAATAGGAGATATAAAAGTGAGTTTGAATCGTGAAAAAAAGGAAAAAAGGGCGAAGGAAATCCGTAGGGAATTTGACAAAAATGACGCACTGTTTTTAGTGGATTATGTGAATATTCCTGTTTCTAAGTCCATTGAATTGAGAACGCAACTTAGGGAGAAGAATTGTTCTATAAAGGTTATCAAGAATCGCCTGGCTTTAAAGGCCCTTGGAGATGATTTTGCAGATGAATTGAAAGAAAATTTTAGGGGCCCTACGGCCCTTGCTTTTACATCCGATGACCCTATAAATTTAGCTCGGATCTTAGATGATTTTATAGGCAGTAATAAAATATTAGGTATAAAAGCGGGTATTGTCGAAGGCCAGTTCATAAAGGGAGATAGATTTAAGGACGTTGTGAATCTGGGATCTCGCGAGGAATTGATGGCGAAATTCGTGTATTTAATGGCAGCCCCGTTAACTAAATTATTAAGGACTTGGCAGGCCCCCTTAAGTAGTCTTGGCAGCATGTTGAGTCAATTAAAAACAAAAAAATAGAGTTGGAGGTAAACATGGCTAAAGAACAGACGAAACAGTCTAGTGATCCTAAAAAGGGAAAAAAGGAGACAGCAAAAAAAACTGGAGAGTCAAAGCTGACTAAAGAACAATTTTTTGAACATCTTGATAATCTCACTGTATTAGAGCTTGCTGATTATATCAAGGAATTTGAAGAAAGGTATGATATAAGTGCATCTGCTGCTGCTATGCCTATAGCTGCTGCAGGAGCCCAGGCTGCAGGAGAAGCTCCGGCTGAGGAAGAGAAGACTGAGTTCAATGTTGTTTTAAAAGAAATAGGCGACAAAAAAATAAACGTAATCAAAACTGTCAGAGAAGTGACAAGTTTAGGATTAAAAGAGGCAAAAGACCTGGTTGACAGCGCCCCGAAACCAGTCAAAGAAGGTGTTTCCAAAGAGGAAGCCGAGGAAATGAAGAAAAAATTCGAAGAAGTAGGGGCAGTTATAGAATTAGAATAGCATTAAACAGAGCAACTGTCTCTTTTGAGAGAGAAAAATATGCATACGGAATTGAAAAATATTTATCGGGAAAGGGTTGATTTCTCAAAAATCAAAAGTACTTTTCCTATACCAGACATGCTGGCTATCCAGAAAGAATCCTATGCACAGTTTCTGCAAATGGAACTTCTTCCGGAAGAAAGGGAAGACACCGGTCTGCAGGGTGCGTTTAAGGATATTTTCCCCATTTCTGATTTTAAGGAAACGACCCAATTAGAGTTTATTAGTTATTCTATCGGTGACTGGGAATGCAAGTGCGGGAAGCTCAAAGGTGTGGAAAATTCGCGGCGTAAGTGTACGGCATGCGGTACCTTGCTGCCCGGGAATATAGAGCTTACTAACAAAGAGATTTGCCCTTACTGCGGGACAGCAGGGAAAATCGAACTTCCTATTTGTGAGCACTGTGGAGACCGGGTCAGACTTAAAATGAAATACAGCCCTACTGAATGTCTTCAAAAAGGGTACTCTTACAGTGTGCCCTTGAGGATAAAGATCAGGCTGATATCATGGGAGAAAGACCCTGAGACAAAAGCGAAGCGTCTGAAACATATAAAAGAGCAGGAATCCTATTTTGGTGACATTTCTTTAATGACAGATAAAGGCACCTTTATTTTCAATGGGATCGAAAGGGTCATTGTCAGTCAGCTTCAGAGGTCGCCTGGTGTGTTCTTCAGGCCTGATAAAAGAAAAAAAGACTATTTTGTCGGAAAGGTGATACCGTATAGAGGTGCCTGGGTTGAGTTTGAATACACCAAGAATAATGTGCTCTACGTGAGGCTTGACAGAAAGAAGAAGTTTCCTGCGAGTGTCTTTTTAAGGGCACTCGGATTTGGCTCAGATGAAGAGATATTGAGGCTTTTTTATAGGTCCCATAAAGTTACTCCTAAAAATGGAGTTCTCTTCTGGGAATTAACCGAAGACCTTATAGGCAAGCTGTTAACTGCGGATATTGTAGATCCTGACTCAAAGACTACAAAAGTAATTGCGCCTGCAAAAAAGAAGCTGACAAAGGAGCTATACAATAAGCTGAAAAGCCGCGGCATGGATATGATCCCGGTTTCAAAAGGTCAGTTAAAAGGGGCTTATTCCATAGGCACGGTTCCTGAAATCATAAAATCCAACGAAGAGATCGGAGATTCCCAATTAGATAAACTTATTGAATCCGGAATGACCTTTGAAGTCTTTTTTCCTTCCAAAGATAAAATAGGGAAAATCGTATCCAATACCCTGAAAAAAGATAAGAAGAAGGACACAAATCAGGCCCTTGGCGAAATTTATAAAAAATTAAGGCCGGGTGAACCGCACACTATGGAAAGCGCTCAAAATCTTTTTCACAGCCTTTTTTTTAATCATCAGAAGTACAATTTTTCCCGTATCGGCCGGCTAAAGATGAATATAAAATTAGGCCTTGACAGGCCTCTTGATGAGAAAACTCTGTCTCCCCTGGATTTTGTGGAAGTCATAAAGTATCTGTTAAGGCTGCGAATGGGAGAAGGGGAGATAGACAACATAGACCATTTGGGAAACCGCCGTGTCCGATCTGTCGGAGAGTTGGTCGAGAACGCGTTTCGTATTGGATTGACCCGGATGGAAAGAACCATTAGAGAGAAAATGACCGTTGCCACGGATTTGGCATCGTCCATGCCTCAGGATCTCATTAATTCAAAACCTGTTATAGCCGCACTCAAAGAGTTTTTCGGCAGTTCTCAATTATCGCAGTTCATGGATCAGATAAACAGTCTTGCGGAAGTCACGCATAAGCGCCGATTGAGCGCTTTAGGACCGGGAGGATTGAGCAGGGAGCGTGCGGGATTTGAAGTGAGAGATATTCAATCCTCTCACTATGGGAGAATTTGCCCCATTGAGACCCCGGAGGGTCCTAATATAGGGCTTATCTCCTCTCTCAGCAGCTATGCGAGAGTCAATGAATTCGGATTTATTGAGACTCCTTATAGAAAAGTCAAAAACGGAAGAGTTCTTGATTATTACAGGATCATCCATCCCGGAGACAGCCGTTTTAAGATAGGCGATACGGTTGAAAAAGAAGAACTGGAGAAGGAACTTGAAGGAATAAAGAAAGCAAAAAACAAGAGTCTTCCGGTTGCTGAGCCTTACTGCTTTTATTTAACTGCCTGGGAAGAAGAAAATTATATCATTGCCCAGGCAAACTCGCCCATTGATGAAAAGGGAAATCTTCAAAGAGATCTTATTAATGTAAGACAAAAAGGAGAGTACAAAGTCGTTCCAAAAGAAAAGGTGGATTATATCGATGTTTCACCCAAACAGCTGGTTTCTCTTTCTACCTCGCTGATCCCCTTTCTTGAGCATGATGATGCGAACCGTGTCTTAATGGGATCTAACATGCAGAGGCAGGCTGTTCCTTTGTTGAAGCCGGAAGCACCTAGAGTAGGCACAGGGATCGAGCATCTTATTGCCAAAGGCTCCGGTGATGTGGTGACATGCAGTCGCTCCGGAGTGGTAGAGTTTGTAGATGCTGAAAGAATCCTGGTTCGTATTGATGAACAGTCTGATGGAGAGACGTATGATGTGGGAACGGACCTTTACTTGTTGACAAAGAGCCTAAGGACCAACCAAAACACATGTTTGAATCACCGCCCTATAGTAAGAAAGGGAGACAGAGTTCAGGCAGGGCAGATACTGGCTTACAGCTCCTGTACGGATAAAGGGGAGCTGGCTTTAGGCAGAAATGTTCTTTGTGCGTTTATTCCCTGGAGAGGATACAATTTTGAGGATGCCATTATTGTCAGTGAAAAGCTGATAAAGGAAGACATATTTACCTCTTTGCACATAGCCGAAGAAACCTTGGACGCCAGAGACACAAAGCTGGGTCCCGAAGAAATTACCAGAGATATTCCTAATGTCCCGGAAAAGTTACTCCGTAATCTTGATGATAACGGGATCGTTCGAATAGGGGCCAAAGTAAAGCCAGGAGATATCTTAGTGGGAAAAGTCGCCCCCAAAGGAGAGACGCAGCTCTCTCCGGAAGAAAAACTCCTGAAAGCCATATTCGGGGAGAAAGCCCTGGATGTGAAGGACGCTTCTTTATACTGTTCACCCGGAATCGAAGGGACTGTGATAGATGTAAAGATATTTTCAAGGCGGGGGATAGAAAAGGGACCCAGAGCCAAAGTGATTGAAAAAGAAGAAATCGAGAGGATGAAACGAAACCTTGATGATGAGATAAGCATATTAAATGCGGCAAAACTCAGAAGGGTCAAATCAATCTTGAAAGACGCTGTTGTTCAAAGTGGAGTCAAAATAGGCGATACAAAACTCAAAAAAGGGGATAAACTGACGGCCTCTGTTTTAAATAAATTGACGCTTGAACAAACAGCCAAGATAAAGGTCAAAGTAGCTCATGAAAAGGAAATTTCAGATATTAAGAAAAAGGTAAACCGCCAGATAGAAGCCTTGAAGTCTGTCTTTAAAGAAAAATGTGATGCTCTGAAGAAAGGAGATGAGCTGTCTCCGGGTGTTATTCAGACCATAAAAGTCTATATAGCCATGAAAAGGAAGCTTTCAGTAGGAGATAAGGTTTCGGGGAGGCATGGAAACAAAGGAATTATCGCAAAGATCGTGTCTGAAGAAGATATGCCTCATATGCCGGATGGGAGAACGGTTGAGGTGATTCTAAATCCACTTGGAGTCCCCTCCCGAATGAACGTCGGACAGATTTTAGAAACACACCTTGGAGGTGCTGCTGCGGAACTTGGGATGTGGGTATCAACTCCCGTGTTTGACGGAATATCTGAAGGAGAGATCAAGGAGCTTTTAAACAAAGCCGGGCTTCCTGAGAGCGGTAAATATCCTTTATATGATGGAATAACCGGTGAATTACTGGACAGTGAAGTCACTGTTGGCTATATGTACATAATGAAACTGTACCATTTGGTTGAAGATAAGATACATGCCCGCTCAACAGGGCCTTATTCTTTGATCACCCAGCAGCCGTTGGGAGGAAAAGCGCAGTTCGGAGGTCAGAGATTCGGCGAGATGGAAGTGTGGGCTCTGGAGGCCTATGGAGCGGCCTTCACGCTTCAGGAGTTATTAACGGCCAAGTCAGATGATGTGGAAGGAAGAGCAAAAATCTATGAGGCGATAGTAAAAGGTGACCTTGATTTTAAGCCCGGTCTTCCAGAGTCAGTCAATGTTCTCATTAGAGAGCTCCAAAGTCTGTGCTTGAATGTGGAGCTGGAAAAAATAGAAGAAGAGGAAGTCCTTCCTTGGGGTATTGATGTTCCCAAGATCCTTAAAGGAGAAAAATAATGGAGACAAGGCATTCAATGGGAGGAAAACCTAAAGTAGATTTTGATCAGGTGAGAATAAGCATTGCATCTCCAGAAAAAATACTGAGCTGGTCTTGGGGAGAAGTGACCAAACCGGAGACCATAAATTACAGGACCTTTAAGCCGGAAAAAGACGGGCTGTTCTGTGCAAAGATATTCGGCCCTATTAATGATTATGAATGCCTTTGTGGAAAATACAAGCGCATGAAATACAGGGGAATCATATGTGAAAGATGCGGAGTTGAGGTCACGCGTTCCAATGTAAGACGAGAGCGTATGGGACACATAAAACTTGCATCTCCTGTAGCTCATATTTGGTTTTCCAAGAGCCTTCCAAGCCGGATAGGACTTTTGCTAGACCTGAAAATAAAGGACCTGGAAAAAGTGCTTTACTTTGAGTCCTATATTGTGATAGACGCCGGGGATACCCCACTTAAGGAAAGGCAGGTACTTTCTGAGGATGAATACAAGGAAGCACAGTCAAAGTACGGAGATGGGTTTAAGGCTTCCATAGGAGCAGAAGCGATCAAGGCTCTGCTGGAACAAATTGATATTGACAAGGAAAGCGCTTCTTTAAGAAAAAAGATGAAAACAGAGACTTCAAAGCAGAGAAGGCTTCGGGCTGCTAAGCGCCTTAGAGTTTTCAAAGCATTGAAGGATTCCGGAAACAGGCCGGAGTGGATGATACTTGATGTGATTCCTGTTATTCCTCCCGATCTGCGGCCCTTGGTCAGACTGGATGGAGGTCGTTTTGCCACTTCCGACCTTAATGACCTCTACAGGAGGGTAATCAACAGGAACAACCGTTTGAAAAAATTGATCGAACTCAGAGCTCCTGAACTGATTATCCGGAATGAGAAAAGAATGCTTCAGGAAGCTGTCGATGCCCTCTTTGATAATGGAAGAAGAGGAAGAGTGCACTTGGGGCCTAACAGACGGCCTTTAAAATCTTTGAGTGAATCTTTACGGGGGAAACAGGGAAGATTCAGACAAAACCTCCTCGGGAAAAGGGTCGATTATTCTGGCAGGTCAGTAATTGTCGTGGGTCCTGAACTCAGGCTTTATCAGTGCGGGCTCCCGAAAAAGATGGCCCTGGAGCTTTTCAAGCCCTTTATTTTTCATAAATTAGAAAAAGAAGGTTTGGTCCCAAGTGTCAAAGTAGCCAGGGAGTGGCATGAACAGGAAAGGCCTGAAGTTTGGGATTATCTGGAGCAGGTCGTAAAGGAACACCCTATCCTTCTCAACCGAGCCCCCACACTTCACAGACTCGGAATCCAGGCCTTTCAGCCAATTCTGGTTGAGGGCAAAGCGATACAGATACATCCTCTGGTCTGTGCTGCTTTCAATGCGGATTTTGACGGTGACCAAATGGCCGTGCACGTGCCTCTTTCTGTTGAAGCGCAGGTAGAAGCCAGGAATTTGATGCTTTCCAGCAGGAATATTTTGTCCCCTGCTCACGGTCGTCCTCTGGCTATCCCCAGTCAGGATATGGTTTTGGGCTGTTACTATCTCACTCTTTCCCAAAAAGACAAAAAAGGAGAAGGAAGAATCTTTTCTTCAAAGGAAGAAGCGCTCGTTGCTTTGGAAAACAAGGAAGTCGACCTTCACGCGCATATAAAGACAAGGTTGAGAGGGAATTTTATAAACCTGTCAACTTATTATGATGACCAGGATGTTCTGACATGTCCTGTGAAAAAAATCACTAATGAGCTCATAGAAACGACTCCGGGCCGCATCATATTTAATGATATTTTTCCGGATGAGATACCTTTCGTAAACGGAAAATTAAAAAAGAAGGGGATCGAGAATCTCATATATTATATCTATCTCAAACTGGGCAGGTCAGGGACCATAAGAGTCTTGGATGACATGAAGGAGGTTGGTTTTAAATACGCAAGCAGTGCCGGATTTTCCTTGGGGATAGATGATTTTGTCACTCCTCCGGAGAAATCAAAGCTGGTTGACAAAGCTCAAAAACAGGTTCAGGAAATCGAAGGTCTTTACAAGGAAGGCGTTATTTCCGCGAGAGAAAGATTCAATAGAGTCGTGGGTGTCTGGGGCAGCGTTACAGATAAAGTCTCTCAGGTCATGATTGAAGATATGCAAAAGATCAGCTTTGAAAGCAACAAGATCAATCCACTCTTTGTAATGGCTGATTCTGGTTCCAGGGGTAACAAACAACAGATCCGTCAGCTTGCTGGGATGCGCGGCCTTATGAGTAAGCCATCGGGAGAAATTATAGAAACTCCTATCATTTCAAATCTACGGGAAGGTTTAAACGTTCTGCAGTATTTTATTTCAACTCACGGAGCGAGAAAGGGTTTGGCTGATACAGCATTAAAAACAGCGAATTCGGGCTATCTGACCAGAAAACTTGTGGATGTCTCTCAGGAAGTCATAGTGGACGAATATGACTGCGGCACTTTGAAAGGAGTTCAAGTATCAGCCATTGTTGAAAACGGGGAACTCATCGAGCCCTTTATTGACCGGATTGTCGGGAGAACATCCTTAGAGAAAGTGACTCATCCTGATACGAATGAGGTCATTGTTGATGTGAATGAGGAAATAACAGAGGATGTAGCGCAGAGACTGGAAAGCATGGGAATCGAGAAGATTAAAATCCGGTCTCTTTTGACATGCGAGTCAAAGAGAGGCGTATGCCAGCTTTGTTACGGCCGTGATATGACAAGCGGGGAATTGGTTGAAATGGGAGAGGCCGTAGGAGTCCAGGCTGCACAGTCTATCGGGGAACCAGGCACACAGTTGACTATGAGGACTTTTCATGTGGGCGGAATAGCCATGGGCGGAGCAGAGAAGTCCAGACTCGAAGCAAAAAACGACGGGGTTATTAAATTCGATAATTTAATGTATGTGGTTAATAAGGAAAAGAAAATCATAGTCGTTAATCGAACAGCCCGGATCGCCATTCTTGACCACCGGGATCGTGAGATAGAACATTACCAGGTACCCTATGGAGCTCAAATACTTATAAAAGACGGAGAGGAAGTCAAAGAAAGGCAACAGTTTGCTGAGTGGGATCCCTTTAATACTTACATAATAAGCGAAGAAACCGGAAAGGTTCATTTCCACGATGTCGTGCTGGGACTGACAATGGAAGAGGTTCAGGATGAATTTACCGGATTGATCACTCAAGTTGTCACAGATCCGAAAGACGATAAAATGCAGCCTCAGATTTTGATACTTGATGAAAAGAAGAAAGATGATAAGGGAAAACCGGTTTTACTAAAGAAATATTTTCTTCCCTCAGGGGCTAATCTCGAGAGCAAAGATGATGATAAAATATTTGCAGGCGATGTGCTTGCGAAGATTCCGAGAGAAGCAACCAGAACCAAAGATATCGGTGGTCTGCCCAGAGCTGAGGAACTGTTTGAAGCGAGAAGGCCGAAATCTCCGGCTACCATTTCCGAAATTGACGGTGTGGTGAGTTACGGAGGCTTGGTCAGAGGTAACAGAAAGATCACGGTCGAAAATGAACGTGGAGGAGAGAAGGAATATTTCATTCCTAAAGAATCCCATGTCATTGTAGGAGAAAAAGAGAGGGTCAGAGCAGGCACTCCGTTGATGGACGGCCCTGTGAATCCCCATGACATCCTGCGGGTTTTGGGAGAAAAGGAGCTTGCCGAATACTTATTAAGAGAGGTACAGGGAGTTTACAGACTTCAGGGTGTGTCGATAAATGATAAGCATATGGAGATCATTATCAGGCAGATGTTGAGATGGATAAAGGTGGAGGAAGTGGGAGATACGGATTTTCTCATTGATGAGAAAGTGGATAAGTTTGTCTTTCAGGAAGAAAATAGAAAAGTCATAGAGAAAGGCGGCAAGCCGGCTAAGGCACGTCCGCTGCTTCTCGGAATAACCAAAAGTGCTCTGAGTACAAGCAGTTTTATAGCTGCCGCATCTTTCCAGGAGACAACACGTGTTTTAACAGAGGCGAGCCTTTACGGCAAAGTCGATCATCTTAGGCGCCTTAAGGAAAATATAATTATGGGAAGATTGATTCCGGCTGGCACTGGATATAAAGCTCACCAGCGTATAGAACTGGTGGAAGAGAAAGAGGGAAAAAAGCAGGAAGAAGTGGACCTTCAAATCAGCCAGTAAAAATCTTTCTAAATATATTAAAAACCTTGACATAACAGACTAGGTTTGCTATCATCCGAACATTCATTTTAGCGGATTTTAGCCGAATTTAATGACAACATAATAATTATTGAAAGAGGAGTAATCTATTGCCTACTGTAAACCAGTTAGTGAGAAAAGGACGTAAGAGCAAAAAAAGCAAGACGAAATCTCCTGCTCTGGAGAAATGCCCTCAGAAGAGAGGAGTCTGCACAAGAGTTTTTACGACCACGCCGAAGAAGCCCAATTCTGCCATGAGAAAAGTCGCGCGAATCAGATTGACCAACAACAAAGAAGTGACCGGGTATATTCCGGGAATCGGTCACGACCTCCAGGAGCATTCGATTGTTGTCATAAGAGGAGGCCGAGTCAAGGATTTACCTGGAGTCCGCTATCATGTGATAAGAGGTGCCCTTGACTGCGAAGGCGTACAGGACAGAGGACAAGGACGTTCAAAGTACGGGGCTAAAAAGCCGAAACAGAAAAAAGTTGGAGAATAAGGGAGTGTAAGATGCCCAGAAAAGGCAAAGTTAAAAAAAGAAGTAAAACAGCTGATCAGTTCTATAACAGTACCCTTGTATCTCAGCTCATTAATGGTGTTATGGTCAATGGCAAAAAAAGCCTTGCTGCGCGTATCGTATATGAATCACTGGAAAAAATAAAAAAAGTCACCAAGGAAGATCCGTTAAAGACTTATGAAAAAGCCATTAATAATATAAAGCCTCTTTTGGAAACAAAATCGAGGAGAGTGGGAGGAGCCACTTATCAGGTCCCTGTGGAGGTCGATGAAAAAAGGGCGACCTCGCTGGCCATAAGATGGCTTTTAACCTACTCGAAGCAAAGGCCCGGAAAATCTTTTATGGACAGATTGTCCGGAGAGATAATGGAAGCTGCCGATAATAAAGGCGGAGCTATTAAAAAAAGAGAAGATACCCATCGAATGGCAAAGGCTAATAGGGCTTTTGCTCATTATAAATGGTAGTCTGATTCGCATTAAGTTTAGGATTTAAGAAATTAAGATGGAGTTCAAGTTTGAAGAGAAGAGATCCGATAGAGAGAGTCAGAAACATTGGGATTATGGCCCATATCGATGCGGGGAAGACTACCACGACAGAGCGTATCCTGTTCTATACTGGCATTACCCACAAGATGGGAGAAGTTGATGAAGGGACTGCGGTTATGGACTGGATGGCTCAGGAGCAGGAACGCGGTATAACAATCACATCTGCAGCAACCGCATGCAGATGGAAGAATTGCCGGATCAACATTATTGATACTCCTGGGCATGTGGATTTCACCGTAGAGGTCGAACGTTCTCTCAGGGTTCTGGATGGAGCCATAATAATACTGTGCGGCGTCGGAGGAGTGGAAGCTCAGTCTGAGACCGTTTGGAGACAAGCAGACCGGTATAAGATACCGAGGATAGCTTATATAAATAAAATGGATAGAATCGGAGTAAACCCTGAAAGGGCGATCAAACAGATGGAAGAGAGATTCAATATAAGGTCTCTGCCTGTTCAGATCCCCGTAGGAAGAGAGGAGGACTTTCGGGGAGTCATTGATTTGATTCATATGAAAGATATTCAATACGGTGATGACGTTCTTGGAGTGAAATACAAAGTCAAAGAAATTACTCCGGAATACAGAGAGCAAGCAGAACAAAAAAGAATGGAGATGCTTGAAAATTTGAGCGACATCAATGATTCCATCATGGAGAAGTATCTGGAAGGTCAGGATATACCGGCAGAGGAAGTCTTGATGGCGATCAGAAAGGCAACCCTCTCACTTCAGGTCGTCCCTGTTCTGTTCGGTTCTTCCTTTAAAAACAAAGGAGTCCATCCCCTATTGGATGCGATCGTCGATTATCTGCCTTCTCCTGCTGACGTTCCTCCGGTAACAGGATACCATCCCAAAACCAAAGCTGTGGAACAGAGAGGACCCTCTGATGACGAGCCTTTTTCGGCTTTTGTCTTTAAAGTAATGAATGATCCTTATACAGGGACTCTGGCGTTTTTTCGTGTGTATTCAGGAAAAACCAAAGTGGGCTCATCTATATATAATTGCACAAATGAGGAAGAAGAACGGATCAATCGTCTCTTAGAGATGCATTCTAATAAAAGAAGGGATATCGAAGAGGTCTTTACAGGTGACATAGCTGCTTTGACTTCAACAAAAGTCATTTCAACAGGTGACACCTTAAGTGTGAGGCACAGACCGATTCTTTTTTCATCCATTGAGTTCCCTGAACCCGTGGTTTCGGCCTTTATTGAGCCAAAGTCCAGAAGCGAGCATTTGAAATTAAGCGAATCTCTGAATAAGCTGGCTAAGGAAGACCCCACATTTAAGATCAAAAAAGACCCCATGACAGGGCAAACACTTGTTTATGGAATGGGGGAGCTGCATCTTGAGATACTCATGGAACGCATGTCCAGAGAGTTCGGAGTGAAGGCGAACCTTGGGAATCCGCAGGTTGCATATAAGGAAACCATTACTCAGGAAGCAGAGGGAGAGGGAAAATATATCAGACAGAGTGGGGGGCGCGGTCAGTACGGTCACTGCAAGATAAGGATCGAACCTTATAAAGAGGGAACAGGTTTTGACTTTACAGATGAAACAAAAGGGGACCTTATACCCAAGGAATTTATTTCTCCCATTAAAGATGGAATTCAAGAGGCTATGGAATCAGGCGTTCTGGCAGGGTTCCCAATGACTCATATCAAAGCTGTTGTAACTGGCGGTTCATTTCACGAGGAAGATTCTACCTCGATAGCGTTTAAAATAGCCGGATCCATGGCCTTTAAAGATGCTGCCAAAAGAGCTCAGCCAGCACTCCTTGAGCCCATAATGAGCCTGGAAGTACTTACTCCGGAGGAATATTTAGGGGATGTTGTCGGAGACCTTAATTCAAGAAGGGCCAAAATAGCAAATATGGAATCCGCAGGAAGGACCCGGACCGTCAGAGCTTTTGTCCCAATCTCAGAAATGATTGGATACGCGACTGACCTTAGGACAACGACTCAGGGCAGGGGGATGTTTTCTATGGAATTTTTTGAGTATAGGCCTACAGCTCCTTCGATAATGGAAAAAATAGTAGCGAGAATAGAGGGAAAGATATCTTATTAGTTTTAAGTTGCATAAAAAGGAGAATAACTAGGAGGTAAATCAATGGCGAAGGCAAAATTTGAGAGGAAGAAGCCGCATTTAAACATAGGGACGATAGGGCACGTGGACCATGGGAAGACGACGTTAACGGCAGCGATCACGAAGGTACT
>Ga0180433_10006574_pt1 | contig 15163 bp, 23 predicted proteins | sample SS_ome_8_FD_132980 | JGI IMG/M metagenome (GOLD analysis project Ga0180433, IMG submission 132980) | Hypersaline lake sediment archaeal communities from the Salton Sea, California, USA - SS_1_D_1 metaG | ecosystem: Environmental > Aquatic > Non-marine Saline and Alkaline > Hypersaline >... | reverse complement strand
TAGTTGGTGTAATTGCATTATGGTTTTAATTTATTTAATGCTCTAATTGTAGCCCGAGCGTTGTTTAATTTATTATTAGTTCGTCCTAATATTTTGGCTGTAATATTATCAATACCTCCTAACAAACAAATAACTCGGATTGTTCCTCCCGCTATAATTCCACGCCCTTTAGCCGCAGGTTTTAAAAAAACACGCGCAGCCCCATATTTGGCCTCAATCTGATGAGGAATTGTTTTAGCATCAGTTAAGAAAATATCAATTATATTTTTCTTAGCTTGTCTAACCGCTTTATCTACAGCAATTGAAACATCTGATCCTTTAGCTACACCAACGCCTACTCTGCCTTTCTTATTACCAATTACAACAACCGCGCGAAAGTTAAAGCGCCTACCGCCAGCTACCATTCTAGCTGTTCTTGTCACATCTAAAAGCTTTTGATCAAATTCGGGCTTAGCATCTTCTTTAAATGATTTTATTTTTGGTGGCAATTTTTTAGACATTTTTTTAAAATTAATCCATCCGACCATTCGACTAGCTCATGGTGGTGAGCCGAGTCGAACCACAATCTCAGAATTAATATTGAGTAATGTCGAAATATTAAATATTAAAAATTAAAACTCAAGTCCTCCTTCTCTTGCTCCATCAGCCACAGCTTTTACGCGACCATGATATTTATATCCCCCCCTATCAAAAATAATTTTCTTAATTTTTTTATCTATCGCCCTTTGAGCGATAATTTCACCAACTTGATAAGCAATAACAGCTTTCCCGCCAAAACCTTCGGATTTAGGCGGGCCCGCCTGCTTGCGCTTCGCGCTTGCGGCGGGTATGTCCAAGTCGCTAGCCGATATTAATGTTTTTCCCTCCCTGTCATCAATTAACTGAGCATAAATATGTTTATTGGAACGAAAAACGCAAAGACGAGGAATTTTGACTGTTCCAATTATTTTACCTCTAACTCGCTTATGTCTTCTTTGACGTTTTATTTTTTTATTAATCATGATTTTTAATTTTAAAACTAAATCTAATTTAAAATTATTAAATAATTTAAAACTGGATTTGAAATTTGAATTTTGGGTTTTGAAATTTATTTTCTATTCTGTTCCTACTGCCTTCTTACCAGCTTTTCTCCTAACAATTTCTCCTCTATATCTTATACCTTTTCCTTTATATGGTTCGGGTTTTCTTTTTTCTCTAATTTCAGCAGTAGTCTGACCAACTAATTGCTTATCTGCCCCAGAAACCTTAATAGTATTTTTTTCAATTTCAAATGCAATGCCTTCCGGAGCATTTATACGTATAGGATGGGAATATCCTAAATTAAGAACCAAATCTTTCCCTTCCAGATTGGCCCTATACCCTACTCCTTCAATTTCCAGCACCTTTTCAAATCCCATAGTTACTCCCTGTATCATATTGGCTATAAGTGAACGATACGTGCCCCAAAGTGCTTGAGTTTGGTTATTGTTTTTCTGGGGTTTTAAAATAATTTCTTTATCGTTTAGTTCTACCTTAATTTCTGGTCTAACTTGATTTTTTAATTCACCTTTCGCTCCTTTTACAACAATAAAATCTCCATCGATTTTTACCTCGACTCCTTCTGGAACTTTGATTGGTTGTTTGCCTATTCTGGACATTTAGGATTTAGGATTTAGATTAGGATTTAGGATTTTTAGTTCCTATATCCTATCTTCTATATCCCATTTTTACCAAATTTCACAGATTACTTCTCCTCCTAAATTTTTCTTTTTTGCTTCAGCATCAGTCATAAGACCTTCTGATGTAGAGATAACGCTTATACCTCTTCCCCCCAATACGGGACGAATATCTTTAGACTTAACATATTCTCTTTTTCCCGACTTACTTATTCTCTTAATTTGAGTGATTTTAGGAGAAGTTTTTTTTGCATCTGTATATAATAATTCTATGGTAATTATTCTTTTATTTCCCTTGCCAAGTTTATCGACATTCTTTAGAAAACCTTGCTTAGCTAAAATTTTTGCCAAAGCAAATTTATTTTTGGAAAAAGGAATTTCAATATTTAAATGCCCCACCATTTGAGCATTGCGCATTCTTGTTAGCATGTCACTTATTGGATCAGTCATTTTTAAATTTAGGATCTAGGATTTAGGATTTAGAATTTTTAATCTCTGTAACCTACCCCCTATAGCCTAATTTTACCAGCTACTCTTCTTAATACCGGGAATTTCTCCTTTATTTGATAATTCCCTAAAACAAATTCTACACAAATCAAAATCGCGCATATAACCCCTTACACGGCCACAACGAAAACAACGCCTAACTTTTCTGGTAGAAAATTTTGGTTTTCTTTTAGATTTAGCTATTTGTGATTTTTTCGCCATATTGCTTTGCAACTCCGCTGAATTCATGCTGATTTCTACGCCGATTAATCGCTGAAACTTTCAGCGTTGGTTCAGCGTAGTTCTTCAGCGTTTAATCAGCGAACTTAATAGGAAGGCCTAATAATTTAAATAATTCTACCGCCTCTTCACGTTTTTTAGCGCTAGTTACCACAGTAATTTCCATTCCAAAAATAAGTTTTACCTCTTCATGAGAAACCTCTGGAAAAATTATATGTTCTTTTACTCCAATCGTCATATTACCTCCTTTATCTATTGATTTTTCCGATAAGCCCCTAAAGTCTCTGATGCGGGGCAGCGCCGCTCCAATAAGTTTGCTTAAAAAATCATACATTCTTTTCCCTCTTAAAGTAACCTTTAATCCCACGATCATCCCCTCTCTTATTTTAAATCCTGAAATTGCCCCCCGGGCTTTAGCCTGAACCGGTCTTTGACCAGTGATTATAGCAAGATCGTTAGTAATTATTTCTTGCACTTTTGGATCCTTTAATGATCTACCTATACCGGTATTAATTACAACTTTTTTAATTTTAGGAATAGCAAAATTATTTTTACAGCCAAAACGTTCCCTCATTTGAGGGACAACTTCCTTAATATATTTTTCTTTTAATTGCAACATGCGTAAAATCTAAAATTGAAAATTTAAAGTCTAAAATTCATATGCTAAATTTAAAATTTTAGTTGTAATTTTTATATTTTCTATTTTATATTTTAAATTACTTAAATTTCCTGTCCGCATTTTCTACATATTCTATATTTGTTTTTTTCTGCTACCTTATATCCCACTCTTACGGACTTTTTACATTTAGGACAAATCAATTTTACATTAGAAACATTAAGAGACATTGGAACCTCTACTATTTGTCCCTTTTCCCCTTGTCGTCGTGGTTTTACATGTTTTTTCTTGAGATTAACACCCTCAACTACAAGCTGGTTTTCTTTAGGAAGAACCTTTATAACTTTTCCTTTTTTATTTTTGTCTTTTCCAGCCAATATTAAAACTGTGTCACCAATTTTTATTTTCATATAATACAACCCGATGCTAATCTACAAATAAGATACGAATGGCACAAATATCTGTAGATTAATATAAAATTAGTATATTAATATTCTTTAAATAACTTCTGGGGCTAACGAAACAATTTTGACAAAACCTTTATCTCTTAATTCCCGAGGAATTGGACCAAATATACGTCCCCCTTTAGGATTTATGCCTTCTAAAATAACAGCTGCATTTTCATCAAAACGAATATAAGAACCATCAGTTCTTCTAAGAGATTTTTTCTGACGAACAATTACAGCTTTAACAACATCTTTCTTTTTAACTAATTTTCTTGGTTCAGCTGATTTTACAGAGGCAGTAACAATGTCGCCAATTCCAGCATAACGTCTTCGAGAGCCGCCCAAAACTTTAATAACCCGAATGAGTTTTGCTCCTGTATTATCAGCTATTTTTAAATTTGTTCCTACTTGAATCATATTAATCCGATGCTAATCCACAAATTCTATGCTAATCTACCAATATTTGTATTATTTGTAAATTGGTATCGGGTTTATAATACCACCCACTTTTTATCTTTGCTTATCGGCCTATTTTCTTGAATGGTCACTTTATCTCCTAACTTATATTTGTTTTCCGGATCGTGAGCCTTATATTTTTTATTAATTTTATAACGTTTTTTATAATGAGGATGTTGTTTTAAGCGTTCTACTAAAACAACAACGGTTTTATCCATTTTATCTGAAACAACAATACCTTTAAGGGTTCGTTTACTAATTTTATTTTTATTTACCATAAAATTATATTAATTTATTCGTTTTTATTATTCTTAAGTAGTGTCAATATTCGGGCAATATCCCGTTTTGTACCCCTAATTTCTTTAATGTTTTTAACCTTTCCTCCCGCTAAATTAAATCTCAGTTCGCGCAACTTATCTCTTAAATTAATTAGAGTTTGTTGAAGTTCCTGATTAGATTTTCGTTTTAATTCTTTTATTTTCACAAACAAATTAATTTAAACGAATTTAAAACAAATAAATAATTAGTATTTTATTAGCAGTAATTCGTTTTTTATTAGCGTTTAATAAATTTTGTTTTAATTGGTAACTTGTGTCCGGCTAATCGCATAGCCTCCCTCGCTATTTCTTCAGATACTCCATCCATTTCAAAAATAATCCTACCGGGTTTTACGGGCGCTACATAAAAATCAACGCCACCTTTGCCTCCCCCCATAGGAACTTCCGCGCCTTTTGTTGTTCTGGGTTTATCAGGAAAAACTCGTATCCAAATCTTCCCTCCCCTTTGAATGTATCTAGTAATTGCTCGACGGGCAGCTTCAATTTGGCGAGCAGTCAACCAAGCCTCTTGCTCTGTTTTAAGTCCAAAACTGCCAAAACTTAATTCCGCTCCACCTCTGGTTAGCTTAGCCCGTGAATGTCCTTTATTCCATTTTCTATGTTTTACTTTTTTTGGTTGCAACATATTTATTTAAGTTTATTCAAATTTTTCTCCTTTATATATCCAAACCTTTACTCCAATCGTTCCATAAGTAGTACGCGCATTTATATGATCGTAATCAATATCAGCTCTAAGGGTTTGCAACGGCATTTCGCCCACTTTTTGCCATTCGGTCCGAGCCATTTCCGAACCACCCAATCTTCCGGATAAAGAAATTTTAACTCCTTTTACTTCTTTATTATTCATAACTTTTTCTATTGTTTGTTTCATAACTCTCCGAAATGGCATTCGGCGTTCTAACTGTTCTGTAATATTTTGAGCAACAACCATAGCATGAATTTCCGGTTTTTTAATTTCTTCTACATCAATCTTTATATTTAAACCTTCAATTTTTCCTCTAAAAATCTTATTAATTATTTCTTTCTTAATGTCTTGGATGCCAGAACCTCCTCTGCCAATAATAATTCCCGGCCTAGCCGCATGTATTATTATATTAACAGAATTAGCTGAACGCTTGATTTCTATTTCTTTGACAGCGGCCTGCTTAAGTTTGGCAAATATAAGATTTCGCAAATCATAATCTTGCTTTAAAAACTCTTTATATCTTTTCTTGTTAAACCACGAAGATTTCCAATTTATGGTATATCCTAATCTAAGTGATTTTGGGTTAACTTTATGAGACATGGACTAAATTAAAAATTAAAAATTAAATTTCAGCTTTCCTGACCTCGTCCGACTTCGGCCAAAGATGAGCTAACTTTTGATTTTAGACTAAAATGACTTTCTACGAAATGCTTTTTTTATATTGCCAAATGTTTGGCGACTCCAGAATTTCTTTTTTGATTTAGAGGTGGCATCATAAGGACGAGGGGGTTGAACCATTTCTGGTTTCTCAACTTGACTCCCTTTTTCTTCTTTTATTTTTTCTTCTGGTTTTTCTTTATCTTTAAGCGCATCAAGCGTATCAAGCTTAACAACTTCCGGCTTTTTTTCTTCTTTCTTTTTAACTTCAACTTTCTTTTTTGTATCTAAAGTTATGATTATATGGCTGGTTCTCTTCATAATAGACGCGGCCCTTCCCATTGCGCGAGCCCTCCATCTTTTTAAAACCGGACCTTCATTAACTTGAATTTCTGAAATAAATAAATCTTCTTTTTCAACGCCAAAATTATTTTGAGCATTAGCTATAGATGATTTTAATAGTTTTAAGACAGGCCCGGCCGCTTTCTTGTTTAAAAACCTAAGTTGAATTTCTGCTTTTTCAGCATCCATTCCCCTGATACAATCCGCAACCAACCTAGCTTTTCTAGGAGATATTCTAAAATAATTTAATTTGGCTACTATCTTCATTTTAGGTTTTAGGATTTAGGTTTTAGGACTTAGGATTCCTGCGCCCTACATACTATATCCTAATCTTATTTTCCGAATTCTTTTGTTTTTTGTTCTAATCCTTTCTGCATTTTCCCGCCATGTTTAACAAATTTTCGGGTAGGAGCAAATTCGCCTAATTTATGACCAACCATATCTTCTGTAACAAAAACTGGAATATGCTGCTTGCCATTATGAACGCCAAAAGTAAACCCAACCATTTCTGGAGCAATGGTGCATGCCCGAGACCAAGTTTTAATAACCGTATTATCTCCGGGTCTTAGATTTTTAATCTTTTTTAATAATTTTTCATCTACATAAGGACCTTTTTTAAGCGATCTAGCCATTTTAATTAGGATTTAGGATTTAGGATTTAGGATTTTTAATTCCTACACCCCATTTCCTATAAATCTATCTTTTTTTCTTTTTTCTTCGCCTGATTATAAATTTATTTGAATATTGTTTCTTTTTTCTTGTTTTAACGCCATATGCCTTTTTCCCCCAAGGCGTTTTCGGACTTTTCAGACCAATCGGAGATCTCCCTTCTCCTCCACCATGAGGGTGATCCACCGGATTCATAGCCACCCCACGAACCGCTGGTCTTTTCCCCAACCAACGTGAACGCCCGGCCTTTCCGATGTTGACAAATCTATGTTCGGGGTTACTCAAAGAACCAATACTGGCCATTGCTTTTTCAGACACCATCCTTACTTCTGAAGAGGGTAGAACAAGATGAGCGTATCCGCCTTCAATAGCAGCTAATTGAACACTTGTTCCTGCAGATTTTGCAATCTGGCCTCCTTTTTCTGGAAAAAGTTCAACATTATAAATAAAAGTTCCAACCGGAATATTTTTTAACATCATTCTATTCCCTTGTTTTAAAGCAGCCTTTTCTTTTGTTACAATCTCATCACCTACTTTTAATTTGTTTGGTGCTAAGACATATCTTTCTTCTCCGTCTTGATATTTTATAAGCGCAATAAAAGCTGATCTATTAGGATCGTATTCAATAGATTCCACCCTAGCTGGAATATTCATCTTCTCTCTTTTAAAATCAATAATTCTATATTTTCTTTTATGACCGCCCCCTTTATGCCTTACCGTAATTCGTCCTTGTTTATTTCTTCCTGCTCTTTTTTTTATTGGTTTAAGAAGAGATTTTTTGGGCTTAGAAGAAGATAATGTTTTTTTATATTCTATTCCGGTCATTTTTCTTCGCCCAGGTGTTGTTGGTTTGTATTTCTTCACAAATCCCGTAACTTGTAATTTGTAACTTGTAACTCAAGAAATCTCGGGTTATAAGTTATAAGTTATAAGTTTTGAAAACTAACGTGGTATTATTTCAATTTTTTCCCCTTTTTCCAATGTCACAATAGCTTTTTTATATCCTGATTTATAACCTTTTATATTGCGTAACACTTTCATTTTCCTATGAACATTTATTATGTTAACATTTTTTACCCTTACACCATAAATGTCCTCCACAGCTTTTTTGGTCTCATTTTTATTTGCATTCGGATATACCTTAAAAACGTATTTATTGTTATCGGTAAGTACAGTGGCCTTCTCACTAACATGGGGCTCCTTAAGAATTCTAAACGCTCTAACAGTCACTTTTTTAGGTGAACTAACCGGCTTTTTTTCTGTTGTTTTTTTCTTTTTTTTATCAGATTTAATCTTTTCTTTAGGAATAATAGATTTAGTTTGCTGAATCGTTTTTTTAAGCTTATCTTCCTTTTTAAGTTTTTCCGATTTTGGAGTTTCTTTTTTACTTGTTTTCTTTTTTTTGAAAATATTAAATATGGCCATAATTATTTTTTATTTTTTTTAAAATAAGTTTTTTCTATTACCTTAATTGCTTCCTCTGATAATAAAAAGTGTTTAAAGGATAATAGATCCAACATGCTTAAACTATCGGCAATAACTGTTTTAGTATTAGTAATGTTTCTGTTAGCTAAAATTATATTATTATCTTTCTTGGCAATTGCTACTAACACACTTATTGGTTTGTTTTTTTTAATTTTATTATCTTTTTTAAATAAATTATCTAAAATATTTTCCATTAATTTTGTTTTTGGTTCATTTAATTCTAATTTGTCTAATATTTTTATCTCATTGTCTTTTACTTTAGAAGTTAAAACCATAAACAACGCTTTGCGTTTCATTTTCTTGTTAATTTTTTTACTATATACGCGCTCTTTTGTCGGCCCAAAAGTAACACCACCACCAACCCAAATAGGAGAACGACTAGAACCATGACGAGCCCGACCAGTTCCCTTCTGGCGCCAAGGCTTTCTGCCTCCACCCCTTACCTCGCCCCTATCTTTAGTAGAAGCAATGTTTTGACGCTTATTAGATAGCTGAGTAACCAAAACTTGATGAACTAAATCGGTATTGATTTTAATATCAAAAATCTCAGGAAGTAATTTGATTGTTCCTGTTTTTTCTCCTTTTATGTTATAAATATTGACATTAGGCATAATATATGAAAGGATTAAACATTACCAATTATAAGGAGTTTCTTAAAAAATGAATGATAATGAAAAAAAGAAATGGATAGACGAACTAATAGGATTGGTTAGAAAAAACCTAGAATTAGTAACAGATAATTTAGATAATTTGAAACAAAAAACAGACCGAAAAAAGACGTACTATCAAATTAAAAGAATTATATCTTGGAAAACATATAGAAATTCAAGGATCGGAGTTGAAATAATTATAAAATAAAAAAATAAAAAGCTGTAAAAAGGCAATAGGCTGTTGTTTTAGACAATTAGCCTATTTATTTTTGTAATAAAATCTCTAATAGTCCTTTTTTTGGCCCTGGAACGGCCCCTTCTAAGGCCAGTAAATTATTTTCTTTATCTATTTTTACTATTTTTAAACCACTAATTGTTGTTTTTTGGGCTCCGGCGTGACCAGGCATTTTTCTTCCCTTAATTACTCTTTCTGGAAAAGCAGAACCAATTGAACCGACTGTTCGTAAAACATGGCGATGACCGTGTGTGGCCGGACCACCACTAAACCCGTGCCTTTTAACCGCTCCCTGAAAGCCCTTACCTTTGGAAATTCCTGTAATCTTAACAATGTCTCCTCTTTCAAAAAAATCTACAGTAATCTTGTCACCTATAGCATATTGTTTGTCTTTATTAATTTTATGACAAACAGAAAACTCTCTTAGGTGCTTATAATCTTTGTTTTTTTGTGTTTTTTTAACTTTATTTGCAGATAATTTTTCAAAACCAACTTGGATAGCTTCATAACCGTCTTTTTCGCTAGATTTTACTTGAGTAACAAAACAAGGGCCCGCTTTTATTACCGTTACGGGAATAACGTTTTTATCTTCATCAAAAATTTGACTCATTCCTACCTTTTTACCAAGTATAAATTTCGTTTTATTTAGTATTTTTTTTTCTTCTGACATTTTTTACAATTAGATAATTCTATGAAAAAACCAGGACTAAGCCCGGTTTTTCAAATAAACAGACTCGTGTCCAATAATTTTGTAAATTAGTTATAAAATATTTTCATAATTCGCATGGGCGCGTTCGTATTATTGCTAAAGCCCAAAAGGCAAAAGCAGGTTATTCGCATGCTACATTTTAATTTCTACATCAACTCCGGCGGGCAGGTTTAGATTCGTCATCGCATCTATAATCCTGGAGCTAGGATTATAGATATCAATTAGACGCTTGTGAACTCTCATCTCAAATTGTTCCCTAGAATCTTTATGAACAAAACTACTCCTATTCACAGTATATTTATGAATTTGAGTAGGCAGGGGTATAGGCCCTGTGACTTCGGCGCCTTGACGTTCAGCACTTTCTACTATTTGACGCGCTGATTGATCAATAATTTTATGATCATAAGCTCTAATTTTTATTCTGAGCCTTTGTTTCGCCTCGCCTTCTTCTTTTTCCTCTTTCTTCTTTTGAACTGCCATAAAATCTGCCTATAAATTAGGCTAAATATTATTTTTTAAGTTTGCAAGAGCAACTCCCGATTTTATTTGATAAAATCGGGAGTTATATATGTCTTACTTAAAAATCTTTGTAACAACACCGGCCCCTACTGTCTTACCTCCTTCTCTAATAGCAAATCTTTGTTTTTCTTCCAAAGCAATTGGAGCCACTAATTTAACTTTTAGATTAACTGTATCTCCGGGCATAACCATTTCAGTTCCTTCGGGTAATGTTACTTCTCCGGTTACGTCAGTGGTTCTTATATAAAATTGAGGTTTATATCCTGCAAAGAAAGGAGTGTGACGACCACCCTCTTCTTTGTTTAAAATATAAATCTCGCCTTCAAATTCTGTATGAGGAGTAACGCTTCCTGGTTTGACAATAACCTGGCCTCTTTCTACATCTTCTTTTTTAGTTCCTCTTAAGAGAATACCAGCGTTATCTCCGGCCCTGCCTTCATCTAAGGATTTATTAAACATTTCTATTCCAGTTATAACAGTCTTTTGAGTATCACGTAAACCGACAATTTCAACCTCATCATTAAGTTTAACAATTCCTCTTTCAATTCTTCCAGTTACCACTGTTCCTCGTCCTTCAATAGAAAATATATCTTCTATTGGCATTAAAAATGGCTTATCGGTATCACGTTCTGGTTCAGGTATGGTTTCATCAAGGGCCTTCATTAGGTCGTCAATGGATTTAAGGTCTTCTTCGGATCCTTCTAAGGACTTTAATGCTGAACCGCGAATAATGGGAGTTTTATCTCCATTGAATTCATATTTATTAAGAAGTTCTCTTACTTCTGTTTCAACCAAATCAATAAGTTCTGGATCGTCTACCTGATCTGTTTTATTTAAATAAACAATTATTTGAGGCACACCCACTTGTCTGGCAAGAAGAATGTGTTCACGAGTTTGAGGCATAGGGCCATCAGCAGCTGAAACCACTAATATGGCTCCATCCATTTGAGCCGCGCCGGTAATCATATTTTTTATATAATCAGCGTGCCCAGGAGCATCAATGTGAGCATAGTGCCTTTTTTCAGTTTCATACTCAACATGAGCTAAGGCAATGGTAATGCCTCGCTCTCGTTCTTCGGGTGCATTATCAATTTCATCTACACCCTTTGTAGACGCACTTAGCCCCTTTTCTTTTTGCCTCTTTAAAATAGCGGCCGTTAGTGTGGTTTTCCCATGGTCAACATGACCAATAGTGCCAACATTAACATGGGGTTTTGTTCGTTCAAATTTTTCTGCCATATTTTTTTGAGAAAACAAGCAATAATAATTAAAAAACAAATTGGATGTTGCCTAAATATTACTACTTGAATATCGTTATTGGCTATTTTTAAATTTCAATGCTAATTTTAACTCTTATTTTAAATTTTGTCAAACTAAATAATGAATTTTAATAAATTTTGTCTAAAATATCTTATATCAAGGTAGTCAAGCGTAGACCAATAATTTATTTATTTTTTTCTACCCTCAATTATTTCTTGAGCAATATTCTGTGGTACTTCCTCGTAACGATCAAATTCCATTGTAAATGTTCCCCTACCTTGGGTCATTGAACGAAGTTGAGTAGCGTAACCAAACATCCCCGAAAGAGGAACCTTGGCGCTAATTACTTTCATATCATTCATTCTATCTTCCATTTTTTCAATCCTAGCTCTTTTACTACTTAAATCTCCTGTAACATCGCCAAGAAATTCTTGAGGAATAACCACTTCTATTTTCATAATCGGCTCTAATAAAACTAAATTTGCTCTAATGGCAGCTTCTTTAAGGGCCATTGATCCCGCAATTTTAAATGCAGCTTCTGAGGAATCTACCTCATGAAAAGATCCATCATATAGAGTTGCCTTCACATCAATTAATGGATAGCCAGCTAAAACGCCCTTATTAGTCGCTTCTTTAACACCTTTTTGAACTGCCGGAATAAATTCCTGCGGAATTATTCCTCCTTTTATAGCATCAACAAATTCAAAGCCCTTTCCTCTTTCTAATGGTTCAACCCTTAACCAAACATGGCCATATTGACCCCTGCCACCAGTTTGACGAATGTATTTTGCTTCTGCCTCTGCTAATTTCTTAACTGTTTCTTTATAAGCAACCTGCGGTCTTCCAATGTTGGCCTCTACTTTAAACTCTCTAAGCATCCTGTCAACTAAAATTTCTAAGTGTAATTCGCCCATACCCGAAATTATTGTCTGTCCAGTTTCTTCATCTGTTCTCACTTTAAATGTAGGATCTTCATCTGACAACCTCTTGAGAGAAAGACTCATCCTTTCCTGATCCGCTTTACTCTTGGGTTCAATTGAAATAGAAATAACGGGCTCAGGAAAAGTAATTTTTTCTAAAATAATAGGATTATCAGGATCACAAAGAGTATCTCCAGTGGTAGTGCTTTTTAATCCCACCGCCGCGCCAATATCGCCTGCGTATATTTCTTTAACTTCTTCTCGTTTATCTGCATGCATCCTTAAGATTCTTCCTACTCTCTCTTTTTGACCCGTTGAAGAATTTAAAATATACGAACCAGCTTCTAATGTTCCGGAGTAAACTCTGAAATAAGTTAAGCTTCCCACATAAGAATCGGTAGCAACCTTAAAAGCTAAAGCGGCAAAAGAAGTATCATCTTTTGCTTCGCGCGTTATTTTTTCTTCTGCCTTAGGTATAAGTCCCTCAACTGGAGGCAAATCAATTGGGGAGGGCAAATAATAAATAACAGCATCAATTAAAAGTTGGACACCGCTATTCTTTAATGCGGAGCCGCATAAAACAGGAACTAATTTATTGTTTATAGTTGCCCGACGCAATACTTTTCTAAGTTCTTCCACGCTAACCTCTTGAGCATTAAGATATTTTTTCATTAGCTCGTCGTCTTGCTCAACTGTTTTTTCAATAAGAATGTTCCTATATTTTTCCATTTCTTCCTTTAATTCGTCGGGGGTTTCCTTATTGATCACCTTTTCTCCTCGTTCACCCTCAAAATAATATGCCTTTTTTTCTAAAAGATCTATTACCCCCTTATGATCTCCTTCTAAACCTATTGGAATTTGAGTAGCTACCGCGTTGGGAGTTAAACGTTTTAAGATAGATTGAAAACTTTTTTCAAAATCAGCGCCTGTTCTATCTAGTTTATTTATAAAACACATTCTTGGCACTTTAAATTTGTCGGCTTGACGCCATACTGTTTCTGACTGTGGCTCAACTCCTGCTACTCCATCAAAAATAACCACTGCCCCATCCAAAACCCTTAAAGATCGTTGGACTTCAGCAGTAAAGTCAATATGCCCCGGTGTATCAATAATGTTGATTCTATGCTCATTTGATTTATCTTCGCTTAAATATTTACCCGGAGACCAAAAACAAGTGGTAGCAGCTGATGTAATAGTAATTCCTCTTTCTTTCTCCTGTGCCATCCAATCCATAATTGCTTCGCCTTCATGAACCTCGCCAATTTTATGGGAAATCCCAGTATAAAAAAGCACCCGCTCGGTGACGGTAGTCTTACCGGCGTCTATATGTGCTATGAATCCTATATCGCGAGTTTTCTCTATTGAGTACTGCCTCATAAAAAATTTAAAATTAAAAATGCAAAAATTAAAATGATAATGTAAAATTTAAAGTTGGTTTTAAATTTGAACGAGCCCTGCATAAAACAGGACAAGCGAACTACCAGGCAAGGTGAGCAAAGGCCTTGTTTCCTTCGGCCATTCTATGAACATTCTCTCTTTTCTTCATTGCGTCTCCTTCGTTTTTTGAAGCATCCATAAATTCTTGAGCAAGTTTTTCTGACATTGACTTACCCTTCTTTTTATTCGCAACTTCTATTATCCAACGAATAGCCAGGGCCTCTTTCCTTTCTCCTCTAACTTCATAAGGAACCTGATAATTAGCTCCTCCGACTCTTCTAGATTTGACCTCTAATATAGGAGATACATTTTCAATTGCTTTATTAAAAACCTCTAAGGGATTATCGGACTTTGTTTTATTTTTCACTATATCTAACGCGTCATAAACTAATTTCTGGGCAATAGATTTTTTTCCATCTTGCATTAAATTATTGATAAATTTAGCTAATCGTAGATCGTTATATTTCGGATCCGGAATTATTTCTCTTTTTGTAGCTCTTTTACGTCTCATGGATTTGAATTTATGAATTATGAATTTGTTTAAGATATTTGCGATTTGTTATTTGGGACCTTATTCTAATTTTTATTCTTCAGCTGATTTTTCTTCTCCGCCACTTTCTTTCACTTTGGATTTAGCTCCTGTTTCCCCGCTTTTTTTGGCTCCATATTTAGATCTTTGCTGCTTTCTGTTTTCTACGCCCCCTGTATCTAAAACCCCCCTTACAACATGATAACGAACGCCAGGTAGGTCTTTTACTCTCCCTCCTCTTATTAAGACAACAGAGTGCTCTTGAAGATTGTGTCCCTCTCCCGGAATATAGGCAGTAACCTCCATCCCGTTTGTTAAACGAACTCTGGCTATTTTCCTAAGAGCAGAATTGGGTTTTTTAGGAGTAACCGTACTTACCTTAACACAAACTCCCCTTTTAAAGGGAGAATGATACTTGGTGGGTCGGTTTTTTAGTAAATTAAAACCCTTCCTTAAAGCTGGTACTTTCGGTTTCTTTTTGTCTTTCTTTCTCGGTTTTTTTACTAATTGGTGTATAGTAGGCATTTTAGTTCGCTGCGCTCACGTTAGAAACGTTCAAGGCGTTCAAGATGTTTAAGATGTTCAAAACGTTTAAAGCGTTTAAGACGTTTGAGGTGTAGAATATTGAACAAAAGAAACAATCCAACAGGCGAAGCTACGTCAGACGCAGTAAAGCAATCAAATATATTTTTAATATGTATTTCCTAAATTAACAAATATTTTGTTTTATGTCAATAAGTTTTTTAAAAAAATATTTATTAATCAATCTTAGATTATAAGAATAAATTCAATAAATCAATATTTCTTAAATAAAAAATTTGGATTTACC
>Ga0180433_10006573_pt1 | contig 15163 bp, 13 predicted proteins | sample SS_ome_8_FD_132980 | JGI IMG/M metagenome (GOLD analysis project Ga0180433, IMG submission 132980) | Hypersaline lake sediment archaeal communities from the Salton Sea, California, USA - SS_1_D_1 metaG | ecosystem: Environmental > Aquatic > Non-marine Saline and Alkaline > Hypersaline >... | reverse complement strand
AATTTGACCTTCAAAATTTACGTTAGACCTATGACCTGAAAAATTTTGCATCCACTTTTACATGTTGGTCTCAATCGATAGCTAGGATTCCCAATCGTCTAGTTCCTGAGTTTCACGGTGAAAGGAGGGTGAGAAGGAAAATGAGAAGGAAAATAAAGACAAAGAAAATTTCCAAGCTTCCAAGTTGACCCCTTCTTCCATGCTTATCTTGTGTGAGGAGGTCGTGAACTCATTTTGGGTCATTTTTTACTCAAGTGCTCTACTTCCATACTCCTCTTGAGTGAGAGACCCGTAAACTCAATTTGAAAAATCGACGAAAAGGAGTGTCGAAGAAAATTGGTACGTGGGAATTTTCCCTGGAGGACACAAAATTTTGTTCGACCTGAACACAAAAACAAAAAAAAAGTCATGGCTTCGGACAAAGATGTGGAAGTGTGTAAGATCTTTACTGGCAGGGCAGCACAGGAACAAGTGCTATTGCGTTTCAAGTGGACAGAGGACGTTCTCAAGGGTGATCCAGGTTGTTCGGTATGTATGGAGAAGGGGCAGAAACTACTGGTCGTGGAGGGCTACTCCAACCACTGCAAGAACCTGACCTGCCAAGAGTGCTTTGCCGAGTGGTCCAAAACCTGTAAAGAGGAGGGCAAGAAGATCACCTGCCCCTGCTGTCGGCGTGTGGCTACCCATACCAGAGAGGCGGACAACATCCTCGAGCGCAAGAAGGTCACGCAGCCCATCATCCACAGGCGCGCTATCCCCATTGGCACCATCCAGTTTGGCCCCATCTCCATTGTGATCCAGATTGGCTTTGGTGACAACGAGGAAGAAGAGGAGGAGGAAGAGCCCACCCAAATCGTCATCAGCAGTGACGAGGAGGAAGAGGAGGAGTAGAGTGTCCGTAGTGACGGAGTAACCCCAATAAACCTTCTTCTTTCATTGTTCGAGTGTTTATTTTCTTGCAAGGGGCAAACGGACTGGAGGCTGCTCCAGGCCATAGGGAACCAAGAGGAACCAGAGCGCACAGAGTTCAACAGTGATCAACAAGGGCTTGAGGGCAATGGGCATGCTCTCCGAGACCAGGAGAAGGGCCACCACGATCAAGAGGGCAAAGAGCGCAATGAGAACGTTCGCTTGCCTCTCCTTGGGCACAAAGGGCGCCACAAAGAAGATCGTGGTCATGCAGTAGAACACCGTGTAGAGGGCAAGCATACTCACGTAGGGGTGTGCGAAAGGAACACTGATTGCCACCACCCAGCCCCCGTAAAGAGCCAAAATCAAGGTGAAGAGGGTGATGGGCAGTCGGTACCTCTCCACATGGGGCAAGGTGATCTCCTGTATCTTGGTGGAGCAGTTGATTGCCATGCACGCACCAAACACAAAGGGAACCAGGATGAAGAGCACGCCTACCCCCTTTCCAGTTAGTTCGGAAGAGTAGGCCTCTGCGTAATGACTGTACCACTCCCACATGGCAGGCTGGCCCACGGTGTAAGCGTAAAAGTGCCAGGGCTTGGCCGGGCCCATGGTATAATGAATCACCTTGGGGCGGTCTCTCTCCATGCGAGGGTCCACCTCCCACCGATTTCCCCTCACCACGTACAGGCCCAAGTCCCCGTTGTAAAAAGGAGGCAATCGCAGACACTGGGGCAACTCTTCTTCCTCCTTGATCGGATGTCGGTCTCTAGGATCGTGGTAGGGACACCTCTGGAACTCGGGAAACACTCGATTCAGGAAGCCCTGCTCTCCTTGATTGTAACTTGGGGTTTGTTGGTAGGTGTCCAGCATGTACTCCTTCAGGGAGGGGCTTGGGGTCAGCACCATCACGCCTGCGTTAAAGTACACATCTCTCGTGACTGCACAGAGTCTGGCCTCACAGTGGCAAAGCTCATCGATCCGCTCGGTGACGATCGTGTCCCCATCTAGGTAGATCATTCTCCGAACGGGCTCTCCGTGCTTGGTGTGGGTCCGCCCCCACACCTCCAGCTTGGTAAAGACCATGTTCAGGCGGGAACGAGCCCCTCTCTCGTGGTTATGGGGGTTCACGTGCGCCTCGACCACCTCTGTACTCCATCCGTTCTTCTCAAGCGCCTTAATCGTTGCCTGCGACACGTGCGAGGTCACTAGGACAGTGCGAGGGAGGAAAATGCCAGTTCGATCCAATGATGATCCAAGGGTCCTCACGCCCACCTCAAAGTCGTCCGAGTAGAGCACAGTGACCACCTCGCAAATGCCACTTGCGCCCACCAACCCCACCAGGAGCAAGAGAAGTAAAAACCTTACCATTGTTTGGCAAGCAGAGAGAGAGGGAGGTTATTTATTTGCGAACAATGTTCCCATAGAAGTCAATTCTCATCATGGTCCGTCCCGAAGTCTTTTGTTTCTTCTCCTGTCTTTCTACCAGGGATAATTGAGCCCTCTCCCTCTTCATTCGTTCGTTTTCTCTCTGCGTCTTTTTCCGTTTGCGCAACAACCTTTCAATGTCCTGTTGTCGATGACTGTCTTGAGGGTGTGTGTTGAACTTGGTGGTCACCTGGGAGGAGAGGTCAATCGGCTCGCCAGGGGGAAGGCTCATGTCGTCCACACTCTCCATCACCAAGTCAAAGCGGTTGTGATACATCTGCATGATGTCTCCTCCCGCTCCATCCATAAACGAGGAGGAAGAAGAAGAAGAAGAAGAATTATCGGTTTGATTATTGAAGATGGTAAACATCTTCAAAATGCTGTTGGTGTCCCCATTGATCGCTGCTTGCATGACTGCCTGATCCTCCCCATCCTCTTCCGGATCGTTACTTGATGGTGTACTGTGTTGATCCACCGAGAGGATCTCACGGAGACGGCCTGCCGACATCTTGGCCCGCTGAATGGCTTTCTTCGAGGTGATCCTCTCCAACATCCGTCCATCAACGTCTCCCTCCAGCAACCGAGTATTCAGCTGGTTCTTGTAGTAGGCCATCAGGTCAATACCCTCCTCCACCGTGTCCTTCATCACAAAGGAGACCCAGCGAATGGCCTTGGTCTGTTGAGGGCGGGTCAACCTTCTCATGGCTTGCTCTGCAATGGTGGGGTTCCACCATGGCGAAGTGAGGAGAGCATGATTCACAAAGTGCATGTCCACGCCCAACGACATGATCTTCATCGTCACTAGGTACACCGCCGACCCCCGACAACGGGCCACCTCGTTCACCATAGTCGTACTCCTCTTTTTCTGGTTGGTCTTTCCCGTGACCACCACCAGCTTGAGGGTGGGAAAGCGCTTGCGAATGGCCTCGCCCAGCTGGTAGGTGTACTCAACAAAGCCCGTAAAGATCACTGCCTTTTCCCGGTGAGCCACCACACAACGCTCCAGGTAGGAAAGGATAGCATGGGTCTTGGCAGGCCCATCGCACATTTGGCGGAGCTTGGTTGTTCGCGCAAAGATGCTCTTCTTCACACTTCCATCTGCCTCTTTCAAGTAAGCTTGTCTTTCGTCCTGGGTGAGGGGCACATGGACCAAGATCGAAGTGGGTTTGTACAGGCGCTCAATCGCCTTGTCCTCCTCCAGGGGACTATAGACCACACAACGGCACTTGACCTCGTTCATGTACTGAATGCACCGATCCACGTTGGCGCACAGCTTCCTCCATCCATGTTCGGGTGTTTGGCTGATCAGGTCCAGCATGGAGATAAAGTCGGAGATCCCGTTACTGCAGATGGTCGCGGTCATCGCAATCCGTCGGTGTGCGTTGACTGCCAGTAAAGCACGATGAAGTTGGTTGTATCGGTTTCGCCCCTCGTGCGCCTCGTCCATCACCAACCAGCCCCATTCTCGTCGAAAGAGAAAGTCAGTTGCACGATCCCGGCTCTTTCTCCGGCTTTCCTCCTTTTCAGCTAGGTCGGGAAAGGGTATGGGCAAGTGAATGGTGGGCGAAGACTGTTGCTCTCGACAGTAGAGCAGTATTTGTTGATGGCGGGCTCTCGCCTCCTCAAATCTTCGCTTGTCCAGGTCTGCCAGGGCCGAGGAGTTCTGCCAGGAAGGATATCGGGCAGAGATATGGTCCAACTCTTCCCTGAGCACTTTTTGTCGAAGCTTGCACGCGTGATCGTAAGCGCCAGTCAGGGTTTCAAAGTTGACCACCACCACTTGGTATCGGTCCAGTGATACGTTTAGCAGTTGGTTCTTGCTATTCTTGTCCAACTGGATCACTTGCACTTGGGGGGAAAAGTGCACTTGGCCATTGTAGGTCCAGGCCTTCATGGCACTGATCGGCGCCACGACAAGGGCCTTCTTGTCGCACGAAAGACCCTCGGAAAGAAGGTAAGTGAGAATGGCCAGGGTCTTTCCGCTCCCACAGAAACGACTGTAAATGGCTCCCTTCTCCACCTGAAGGGTCTTTCGGAGGTCCCGCACATTGTGCTCCTGTGTTTCAGTGAGCACGGTCTTCAGAGAGGACACATAGAAACTGTCGTCCATAGTGAAGAGTGTGGAGAATTTCGCTTTTAACTCTCTAAGGGATTTTTGCTTTTTTATTGTCGTGAGAACAAGGGTTTCTTTCCGTAGAAAAAAGCAATTTAGAGCGAGAAAAGAGTAGAAGGAATAAACAAACCGAGTGAAGATGGACCAAAGAACGGTGATGGATCGGTTCGCCGATCCCTTGGACAGTTCCTTTATTCCCTTTGTCTCCCACCCAGTGGGGGAGAGCGGACAAAGTGCCAAGGGAGACTTTGGTGGGCTTCTAGAACGCTTGTGTTTGTTCGATTACCAAGACTTCATGCCCAATGCAGTGTGCAGAGGGCTCCAGTGTATGTTGACGCCAACCAAGGACTACCTTCCCAATGTGGATGCCCGCTTCATTTTCATCGTTCTGCTGAGCATGGAGCGCTCTGTGCAGGACCTCATTCAGCAAGATCTGGAGGAATTTGCTAGAGAAGCCTCCTCTCCCCGAGAAAAGAGAATGAGAGAGGAGAAGGCGACCTTCTATCGAGAAGAGTACTTGCACTATGTAAAACAGACTGTCAGTCGGTTGCTGGAGAGTAACTTTGATCACCGGAACGCACAAGACCTTCTCGAGATGACTCTGACCAAGCTCCAGGCCACTTGGCTTCGAGAAGACATGGCCGAAATCCTTTCAGCCCGAGCTCACTGGAGCCAAGTGGACCAACAGGACTCTCGAAAGGTTCGAAGATCCACAGCAGAACGATCCTCGGAAAAGAAACGAACAAACAATCAACGGAACCAGGAACGGAAAGACTTTAACCGACGGCTCATGTCTGGAGAAGCAGAGTACTGGAAAAAGACCCCAAGCAAAAATAAAAAATAAAAAAACCCGCCAAAATTCAAAAATTTAAAAATTCAAAAATTTAAAACGAAAAGCCCGCCAAAAGTACACTTTCCATAAGAGTTTGTAAACAGTTAAAAAAAAGTATAAAAAGGAAAAAATCGCCTTTAAATAGGGGGGTTTCTTACCCTAAAACTCCCCTACACTTATTTCTTTTTCAATATAGATACTACCATTGAATAGGTGGGGTTCCTGGCTACCGATTGAAGTGTATGTTGATAGAAATTGAAGTAAATTTAGTTTTGATATGGTATCAGGTACTCGAAATAATTATTTTTTATTTTTTATTTTTTTTCTTCACAATTCAAATCCACTTGTCGGCGCCGACCGTGTACTCATCGATTTGGTCGAGGTAGTACTCGGGTGAGCGGGTGGGGTAACCCTTGTCATTGGGGAGCTCGGTCCAGCCCAAGAACTTGCCCAGTTCCTCTCGGTACTTGTCCATGCACGCTTGGTTGAGGAGGGGCTTGGTTCCGTCCCCATAGAAGAACTCCTGCCCAATGAACTTTCCATCCTTGACCAGAGAGTCGGGAGTCTCACGCCACACCCCTTGTGCAGCAGTCACGTACGAGTAATCTCGGTTAAAGAATTGCAAGGTCTTGGTTTTGGGATCGATGATACACCCATAAGGCATGTCGCGGCGGAATTCTCCCCAGGTTGTCTTGGCCATTTTGTTCACGTTGAAAAGTTTTTTTTTTCGTTTGGTCGAAAGTTTTTTTTTGACTGTGGTGGTTTTTGCTTTTTTTTTTTGCGCCCGACGAAAAAAATTCATACGTATGAGAGTTCTTTCGCCCTTCTCAGTGCGTGTTTGCATGGCTACCCAAGGACCAGTTCGTTTGGATAGGTTAATAAAAAAATCAAGAAAGAAATTAAACGAGTCCTTGAAGAAAGCACTCGAAAGAAAAAAAAATGAAAGTTCTACTCCTCTTTTCCTTGGTGTTTGTGTGTTTGTGGAGTGGAGTTTCACCTACTCAACAGGGAGAGCCCAAGCACGGAATTATATTCAACAAGGAGGGAGAGGTATCCTACTCCCTTCCCAAGTATCAGGGACCTGGACTCACCCAAGAGGTAGAAGTGAGTGATGAGGTTAGTATTTTGGCTAGTGCCGCACTTGGGATAGTGATAACGATGATTTTGGGGTTAGTTTGGTTCACCTGGAACATAGGAATGAGGCCAGAGTGGAGGGCTCAACAATACATACTGAGAAGAGCCCAGCAAGGCACGCAAGTGGGGGAGGAAGAGCGAATACCGGATCACATTCAAAACGGAAACCAATCCGTCCTCCAACCCTCTCGAGGAAGGTATGGACACCAACCAGCCACTTCTCAGTCCTTGGGAGTGGACCTCTCCTACCAGGCTCAATCGCAAATATACGAAACCATCCAACGGAATCGAGCAAGAGTACTCGCCCAACAGGTCGCTGCGCAAGCCTCCGCTCCTCCTGAAAGCTCTTCCGATGAAGAAGAGGAGGAGGAGGTCACTTGCAAGCCCGAGTTGGAGGAGGAAGAATCTTTTGTTACAATGGAGACCAATGATGACATGGTGGAGGAGGATGATGACCAGACCGAGGTTGATACGGATGTGGACTGGACCACGGACGAGGAAGCTCTTTGGGAACCAAAAAAGGAAAGATAGGAAAAATTGGTACGTGCCAATTTTTCCGGTGGAAATAAAAAATCGAAAAAAGTTCGAGAGAAAAAGGTTGGTCGAGTGGTCATTTGGGCGAGAATGAGTGTTCGGGAGCTTAGCTACCAATTGTATGAGGAGGTTATTGATTCCAATTCTACCGCACAGGAAGTGGGGGAATTAATTTCACAAGGGGCCGAACCATGGATGTTTGTGGATACTTACCATAGTATCTTTCACATTGCGGTGGATCGTGATCGGTTGGATTTGGTCAAAGTGATGGTGAAGCACGGAAGTCCTGTTGTCTCGACAAGAGCACGTTCCACTCAACCGGTCGCCCTCTCAAGGTCTGAGGAAATGGCAACCTATCTGTGCGCAAAAGGAGCAATCAATGTACCTGAACCGAAGCGCAAGTACATAGAGGAGAGCAATGCCTACGACCCACCACTGATTGATGCGTGCACAAAACAAAATATAATTGCTTTACGTGCCTTGCTTGCCCATGGAGCAAATGTGAACGGGGAACCGTGGTGTTGTCACTCCCTATGGGTCGCTGTTGGCACGGGAAATGTTGAACTTGTCCGCATTCTGCTAGAGCATAACGTGGACGGGCGGTTGGGAGAATGGAACGAGGAAGGGCGCCTTGTGCAAGTGAGCGATGAACCAACAGTCATTCACTTGGCCGCGAGAGCACAATCACCTGAAATACTCACCATGTTATTGTGGTATTTGAAAAATCCAAACATGCACAAGTACATCAACCACAATTCAAGTATGGGCACTCCACTGTCTAACGCTCTGAGTTCCCTTTGTCCGGAAACCGTAAAAGTGTTATTGCTAATGGGGGCCGGATCAACAAATGCTGAAGTGTATAATTTAAATTGCATTTCACAGGCTACACGCCAGCAAACGAAAGCAGGGTTTTATTTTGATGAGAATGAGCATAAGGCTTTCAACATCCACCGTCGTACAGCCAACGATATTTTGGATATCTGGTACAAAGTCTTCAACGAATATCCTCACATTTGGTCACTGAAGACCCTATGTCAACGGGCAATCATGTCCAGCGACATTGACATTTCTTTCGTATCGAAGATGTTCTTCCAATTTACAACTGAACTGGATCTTCCCTCTTCTGCGCGCAAACGGCAAAAATAAAATAGAAAAACAAGAGTAATTTTTTTTATGAGTTTATTGGCTTGAGGGCAGGTATGGGTCGGCGAGCGGGGGCCTCAAAGCACCCATGGCGAAGGAAGAAGCGAGCAATCTTGTACACCTGCTTGTTTGTACGGGTCGCTGGAGCGGTGTCGGGACACAAGATGTAGCCAGTTCGTCCCACGATCTTCACCATGATCTTGTTCTTCCTCAGGATCCTCCTGGCATCCTTAAAGGTGACAAAGGTCCTTGTCCACTTTTTCTCGGCCTCCAGAAAGGCGTACGCTGGGTCGTCCTTGTAGATCTTGCACAGTTCGGCCAGCACATTGCTTTCCTTGATGTACTTTGATTTGGTGCACACAATCATCGCCAGCATACAAATTGCAGTTTTAAACATCCTTGTTCGATCCCCCTCCACATCAAAGAGCCCCACCATCTCATTCCCTGGGAATTCTCTTCTTCCAATTGCTTCGCGCAAAACCTTCAGTAGTGTAGCGTATCTAGTCAACATACTTCTATCAGCCGAATTCTTTTTTTTTTTGTTTTTTTTTCGGACACAATTTTTTGCGCTCGTTGAAAAATTATGACGTCATAATTTTCCCAGGATCAACAAAAATTAGTACGTCACAATTTTCTCCGCTGAACACAATTTTTCGAAAGGAAAAAAAATGTCGAAAAAGAGAGAAAGAGAGGAATACTGTTCGGATGGAGAACTGGGGAACCCATGGAAGTTGAGAGAGAGGAAGCCCCTAAGGGTACTGTCATTGATTGAAAGAGTACTCTGCGATGAGTTGTTGGTCGAGATTTTCTCCCACTTATCGGCAGAAGACTTGAGGAATGTGAGAGGGGTGTGCAAGTGGTTCCGAACGTTTGCTGAAGATGTGCTGGAGAGAGTGCTTCCCTATGGGGAGAGGTGCTGGATGTCAGTGGCCCGTATGCTCACCTTCAAGGGCGTGAACCCCCTTCCGAACCGTTCCACCGAGTTTTATCGGAAGCTCAAGGATATGGTCATCTCTGAACAGGTGGATATACCCGAACTACTGACTGCCGAAGTTGTGGATATCGACTTGTACACTACACTGGTACATTACGCGGGATATTATACCCACCACTCGGATGTGTGGATACGTGCTGGAAAGCAAGCCACCTCCCGCAACGCCGTCGGGCAGGGATGCCTGCGTTACGATGAGGACGTGAATGGGAACGTGACAGCAGTTCCCCGACTACTGCCCAATGTGGTTGGAGGTGATCCTACCAAGTGCATTCACCGCAAATGCTGTCAACACCGAGACTTCAAGTGCTGGAGACTGGCCTATGGTGATGCAGGATATTGTCAACAATGCAAGCATACGGTCAGCTACACGCTCAAGAGTAGGGGGGAGTTTGGCAATAACGTCGTTCTCAACTTTATCGGAGATCGTATAGACACTAACTACGTTGCGCATTCCGATTCAGACACAGATCCGGACTTCACTGGCTCTTCTGACTCTGACTCGGACTTCACTGACTCTTCCGACTCTGAATCAGAGTTCGATGAATCAGAGTCGGAAGAAGAAGAGTCCGATTCAGACACAGATCCGGACTTCACTGACTCTTCTGACTCTGACTCGGACTTCACTGACTCTTCCGACTCTGAATCAGATGACGATGATACTGTCACACAACACTTACCCAATGGAGTGGTTGTTCAAAGGCCCAGGGTAGGGGGAGGAGATGTGTTTTTCGGGAACATGATCGCTCGTAGTCACTACTAGAACAAAATAAACCTCTTTATTAACCAACAACCTTGGATTGACAAGCCAGAGAGTGTCCTGCCACATTCTCAAGGTGCTCTAGTTCTTCATAGTACACATGCACACAGTTAAGGTCCTCGTAGTAGCAGAGCTCTCGTAAGTCTTGAAAGTAGGTTTCAGTCATCCTCCGATAGGCCTGGTAGTCCACCAGGTTCACTGACACACCCAAGTCTCTCTTTTGCTCAGCACTCATCCCATGGGCCAGGTTCACTCCTCGAAAGGCTTGGGGATTCTTTCTTGCATTTTCTAGGTTCTTCCAAGAGTAGTACTGTTCCAGGACCACCTTTCTCTCCAGAATTACGATCAAGAGAGACGAACGATCGTGGTGGTGGTGTTTCAGGTAGTACGAGATGAAGGGGTAGTGGCGATAGAATTCCACTCGCTGTACCTTCAAAAACTTTCCTCCTCTCTCCAGGCGATTGACAAACTGTTGGTAGGTGGGCACTGGGATATCACCAAACAACTCGAGAACCATGTCTCCCCGACACCCGTTAAGTTTGTCCACAAAGAGAGTGCTTCCCGAACGAAAGTCGCTCAAGGTGACAATGGTCTGGTAAGGGAGTGTTTGTCGGGTGTTCAGGTTCCTTTCGTTCTGCCTTCTCCAGTAAGCCTCCTCCTCTCCCTCAGAGAGTCCCTTGCTCAATCCAATGAATAGAAATAGAAGGAAGAGAAGTTTGGTCATTTTATTTTTGTCTGGTTACTCTCAGCAGAAGTTCTTCGCTCTCCTCTCGCTTGCGCTTTCTATAGGCTTGCTGAGTGCTTTCAATTTCGTCCAAGTACTTCTTCTCCAGCAATTCATCGGGATACTCGAGGACCTTGGGAGGGAGAATGCCTTTCCAGGGCACTTGGTTACGATAGATCACTCGGAGAATGAGAGTGCGGAGAGTAGGTATCCGTGGCCACTTGCACATGTTTATGCAAACCTCACAACCCTCCAATCCCTGGCAACGGGGGTGGAACGGAACTTCATTACGATCGTACAAAGGTACTTGAGTGAGCTCCTGAAGGTCACAACGGAAGTGAGGGGCTCCTGCCAAGAGAAGGGGTTCGATCAGTTCCCACTTGTGCCATCGCAATGCTGTGTGAAGCAGAGTACGTCCGTGGTTGGTTATTGAAGTTGGGTTTGCGCCATTCTCCAACAATACAACAACCGTTTTGCTTGAACGGCTATTGATTGCGTACGTGAGAGGAACGTCTCCACGCCCATTTGCCAAATTCGCCAAAGAGTGATTTTGAGTGAGCAGGGCTTGTACATATTTTGGTTTGTTCAGTTGAAACGCACGGTGAATGGGATGACAGTTATCACCCAGATAAAGGGTCGGAGAAGTGCCCACTCCATGCTCGATAAACAGGCTTACCATATCATCCCAACCGCGAGACATAAATGCCACAAGACTGGATACGTGTCTGATATCATCAGCAATCTTGGCCCCATGACCAAGCAAAAAGGCAGCCATTTCAACTTGATTGTCGTTGAGAGCCGCGTCCAATGGAGTTTGGTGATAGTTATTCACTCGGTCAACAGGCGCGCCCTTTTCCACCAACAGCTCCAAAATAGCAGGCTGGTTGTTTCGAACTGCTGTATGCACAAGTGACTCCCCGCAAGGGCTAATCACTTCCATGTTCACTCCCTCCTCAAGTAACGTTTCCACCTCCTCCCTATTACCATTCCATATCGCCTTTCTCAATTTGATATCACTCATCTTTTTTCTCTCAACTGAACTTTTTTCTTTTGTTTTTCTTTTCAAGTGAAAATTGTGTCCAGTGGAAAAATTGGTACGTCACAATTTTTTATTTTTCCTTGTTTTTCAGCGATCGTGTAAAGCCAGAGTGAGGAAGTCAGCGAGTATCCGATAGATGAAGAAGTGCCAAGATGAGTGAAAGAGTACATAGATGGTGTAGAACTCGGGCTCTCGGGTAGCACGGAGCTTGACCGAGCAAAAGTTGAGCAAGGCTAGGAGTAGTGTGACCACCACCAACCCCCAGTTATCCAAAAACAATTGCCCGACCGACACTTGGTGTGCAAAGCCCAATCGCAGAATGACCAGTGCAACCAAAACCCACTGAAACACTCGATCCACTTGATTGGCCCTCTTGTAGAGATGATGATCGAGAAAGTTCGAGAAAACTTCCAAAACGTGTGAGCCCATGGAAAGTAACATCATGGTGAACACACCAGTGCCTATCCAGTAATCGTGTGCCTGGACTGCCCAGAAGGCTTGAAGGGCCGTAAAGTTACTCACGACCAGGCAAGTAACGAGAAACCCCTTGGCGTTCTCGTACAGCCACACACAAGTGTCTCGAAAGAGCACCAAGGGGTATAGACAGCACATTGCCAGGAGCGTTTGAGAAAGAGGAACAGGCGTGTTCATCGGAACGAGAGCAAAAGTAAAAGTAAAAGTACAAACATAGCATAAGCAGGGGGAAGGTAGTATAAATTGATTTTTTCTTTAATCATTGGTATGGGGGTGTGATTGGGTTGGGTATGATTGGTATAGGGGTTTAAGTTTGCATGGGGTGTGATTTGCATGGGGCAAAAGGGGTTTAAGCACGTTTGCGCTTAGTGGAGGTACGCTCGTGGTCGTCCTCCATGGTAGGGGTGCTCTCGACCTTGGGGGTGGGCTCGTCGTCAGCCAAGAACTCGCTGATCGCCTCCTTGGAAGAGCTGGCCGAAGAGGAAGAGGAAGCACCACTCCAGTCATCGAGAACCTGTTGCTTGGTCCGCTGGGCCTTGCGGATACGCTCCCTCATCTGCTTGGCAACCTCGCTCTCATCGTCCTCGGCGGGCATCACGGGCCGCTCAACAAATCGGTTCAGGTCCTTGTTGTTGCGCGAGCGAGGGGACTCGTACTTGCGACGAGACACTTGAAAGAGAGCGATCTCGAAATCGGGAGCTCGTCCGTTGCCCAGAACCTTGGGCCTGAGGTACTCGGAGACCTCTTCACACATGGTTTGCACGGTCTTGTCCATGGCGTGCCTTTGCTTGCTGCTCGGCTCGTTGTAGTAGGTCTGGTACAGTTCGCGTGCCTCCTTCAGCTTGCCCGACTGTTCCTCGTGGGGGGCAAAGGCGTTGCACACCACAAAGTAGAGGTTGTTCTTGTTGCGCTTGGTCGACCCACTGGCGATCACACCCTTGCTCTCGGTGAGGTTCTTGATCGTGTTGTCCGTAAAGGCGTGGTAGGGGTTCTCCTTCATCGCAAAGGCCAACTGCTTGCGCCGTTCAGCAGAGAACCGGGTAGCCTTACGCCCATCGCCAGCGTCCATGAGGATAGTGGTGTCGACTGAGTTCTCGTCGTCCTCATCGTGTTCTCCGTAATCGGCCATGTGCTGCTGCATCAGCTCAAAGGCAAACTTGGGAGTAACCTCCCAGCCCACTTGGAGGAGGGGGCTAAAGGGGTCCATGGTTAAGATGTCAAAGGTGCTCGCATGCCAACCAGTCACCCGCTCTCCGTCCGCCATCTGCACACTCCCCGAAACGGTGTTGGTGGGCAGACCAATGGTGTCCTTGGCGTTCAGTCCACATTGGAGAATGGCTTGGGTAGAACGGAACAGGCGGGGGAAGAGAGCCTTGGCCGTATCCACAAGCCCGATACCGCACAGTTGGTGCATTTGCGAATGCCAGAGGGTGGTCGTAAAGGCCACGTAGGAGGTTTGACCGTCTGCCGAGATGGCACTGGCCTCTTGCATGAGGTTGCACGAGAGAATTTCCCCTCCGACAAAGGCGGGGTGCTTCTTCTTGAAGGCGTCGGAGATCTCGCGGGTGATGGTCCCGTTGGCGATCTCTGGAGCCTCTTGCACCACGGCCATGCCATCGTAGCCCATGCCCTCGCACGCACCAATCTTCTGGTAGAGCGTGTTGTACAAGAGAAAGCGGTGGGTATCGCTTGTCATCTTGTCGTAGAAGCAGCGGGTGTAGCTTCGGTCACGGTTCTTCTCCTCCAACTCCTTGGTGGCCTTCTTCTTCAGCTCCTCGTACTTTTGCAGTTCTTCCGAGAGCTTCTTGCGCTCATCGTCTCCGCACGTGGAGAGGAGGTCAGCGATCTCTTCGTCACTCATGTCATCGTACTTGGCCAGCAACTGGCCGTCGTCAAGGGGTCCTGAGCTCGAGGAGCTGGAGGCTGCTTGTCCCCGGGAGTAGGGTTTCTGTCGCTGGAGAGCGGCAAAGTACTCGTCGACCTCATCAGGCGTGGGCAGTTCCGAAAAGGGGATGGAGCGGAGCGGGGTGACGTTGAACACCTGGGAGAGGGTGTGGTACATCTCACGGCTGCTCGAAGGCACATTGCCAATGTACTCGAGTCCATTCTTGACCACGTTGACGTTCATCCAGTACTCGACCTTGCCGGTGATGGGGTCGTTGCCCTTGCTGGTGCCCTTCCTCAGCCAGATGGACAGTTGCACGATGCCTCCATAGGTGGGGGTCTCGTAGACGTTGAAGTCCACCTTGCCTCCAAGCGAGAGCTCCTGGGTGTGCCCGTCCGTGGTGCGGAGGAGCAGGGAGGTGCCGTTGTTGAACACTTGAGCGCTGTTGGAGTTCTGGACCCCGTGAAACGGGAAGACCAGTCGTCCTCTCAGCTTGTAGTAGGTGTTTCCGTTCTTGGAAGTCTTGGGTCCTTGCTTCTTGTTCCAGTCTTCGTCCAGCCAGAGGGTGATGGTGGTGTTACCCGGGCTGCCTCTCTTGAGGGAGGTCACCAGCTTCTGGTGGACCGATTGGCTGGTCTTTGCTCTCTTTGCCTTGAGCTCGGCCAAACGTTGCTTCATCTCTTCGTTCATCGTAATGGGTATCGGTATTCGAAATAGGGTTCTGGGGGTTGGTGGTGGTCTTGAAAAAGTTGATCGGTCATGGCGTTTTTTAACTTTTCGAGGTCTTGATTTTTTTTCCTCCGGACTTTCCACGTACCAATTTTCTTCGACACTCCTTTTTCCCCAATTTTCAAATTGAGTTTACAGGTCTCTCACCCAAAGGAAGCATGGAAGTAGAGCACTTGGGTAAAAAATGACTCAAAATGAGTTCGTGACCTCCTCACACAAAACGAGCATGGAAGAAGGGGTCAACTTGGAAGCTTGAAAATTTTCTTTGTCTTTATTTTTCCTCTCATTTTCTTCCTAGGTCATTTTTCACTGGGAAATTCAGGAACTAGACGATTGGGATTCCTAGCTATCGATTGAGACCAACATGTAAAAGTGAGTGCAAAATTTTTCAGGTCATAGGTCTAACGTAAATTTTGAAGGTCAAATTTTTTCATACTTGGGCTTCTGTTGAATATTTAGGCCTTATTT
>Ga0180433_10006571_pt1 | contig 15174 bp, 18 predicted proteins | sample SS_ome_8_FD_132980 | JGI IMG/M metagenome (GOLD analysis project Ga0180433, IMG submission 132980) | Hypersaline lake sediment archaeal communities from the Salton Sea, California, USA - SS_1_D_1 metaG | ecosystem: Environmental > Aquatic > Non-marine Saline and Alkaline > Hypersaline >... | reverse complement strand
CGGAACTCCAGTGATATATTCTGGTATTTATTTGGTTTTTGCTCCCTGGGCAGTTCAATGTTGCAACCTATGGAAAGGCCTCCGGCTTTATATGCCCCCTTGTTCGCAGCTTCCATTATGCCCGGTCCGCCTCCCGTAATAACTCCCAGGCCGTTTTCTACAAGGAGCTCTGCAGTTTTTTCAGCAGCTTTGTAATATTTATCATCGGGGCCGGTACGCGCAGAACCAAAAATAGCAATACATGGGCCAACCTCTGCAAGTGCATCGAATCCATTGATAAACTCTCCCTGGATGCGCAATACGCGCCATGGGTCTGTATTTACAAAATCAGGCGACTGCAGTCTGGGAGTCTGCAATAGTCTCTTATCCTCGTTCTTTCTATAATATTTTTTATTCATAACATATATCCCTTTATTTGTTATATTTTTTATGTTTCTAACATATCATATCAAATTTAAAAGTGGAACTGTCTAGTTTCCATTACCTTTTTCTATTCTGGTTAGCTTTATCTCCATGATTATTTTCCTGATTATTATCATTCCCATTCTGGCTGCTTTCACTATATGCATCGGATTCTTCCGTATCCTGGGAATCCTGCCTGTATTGGTTGCGGTACCTGTTCTTTATTTTATTGATCGTGCCGGCTATTTCTTCTTCATTTTTATTTTTAAAGAAATTATATTCTTTGCATTTATAATATTCTACATCAATTTCGGTGATTAACTCTCCCATCAACTCACTATTGCCATTTGCTTCAAATTCCATCAACGTCTCAGCTTCATATATCCTATTATTCAGGAACTTGAAATGGAGCTCCCCTTTTCTTGATTCAGGCCATAAGAATAACTGCACATTCTCTCCCACCCTTTTAATAGGATAAAGGTCTTCTCCGGGAATGCTATCCTGGGAGGCATATAAAGTGCCTGCGAAAGAAAAGATTATAACTGCCAGGACGGAAATGAATACCATAGTGGGCTTCAGGAAAGAGCTTCTTCTGCCTTCAGGAGTAGCTTTAGCTTTATCAATTGCCGGCTCCGTAATATTTTCGTCAGAATTATATATCTCATCAAGTCTTACAGCCATATCCAGACCTTCGGGTTCTACTTTTTTTAGATTATTCAAGTATTCTATGGTATTGAAGTATTCCTGGAGTTCTGATTTATATTTACAGTATTTTTTCAGGCAATATTCCATGCTGTAACCTTTTTCTATCAATCCCAGGCACCTGTTAAATATTTTTTCAGTTTTTTCTTTCATATCTAAGAATGTTTATATACCTTCACATGTTGTTATCTTTAAATTCATCTTTTAGCTTCGTTAGAGCCCTGAATGCTATTCCTCTTACTGATAATTGTTTCCTGCCGAGAATTTTTGATATAGTAACATAATCAAAATCTTCTACAAATTTAAGAATAACCACATCTTTCTGAAGTTTAGTCAGTTTCTCTATCGCCTCTATGAGCTTTATATTTTCAAAGCTCAGCTCTTTTTTCAGCAAAGGGCTATTCTTAATAAACATATCACTGCTGGCCAGTTTATTATCCATTTCTTCAAGAGGTTCATCCTTGCTATACCGCTCATTTTTTCTAAAATGGTCTATCAGCAGATTGGATGCGATCCTGTAAATCCATATGCTGAAAGTCTTCTCATTCAAACTGGTTTTCCGCAAATTTTTATATACTTTTATAAAAACTTCACTGGTAAGGTCTTCCGCCTGCTGGTGGTCGAATAATCTAAGGTAAAAATATCTGTATATCCGCGGCAAGAACAGAGTATAAATTTTTTCAAACCATATATTACTGCCATCCTTTTTAAAATTTTTAAGATATAAATTAATGTCTGCCATTTATGCTCGCTGATATGAATTCAGTAAATTGCTGCCTTGAACATTAATTATATACCATTTATATTTTAATTTTCATAACTGCAGCTCTTATCCTGCTTCGCAATGTTTCTATTTATGCTTTTAATATAACAGAGTACCGTAGGCCAGTTTAATATAAGATGAATAACAACCAGCAGTACAAGTATGATCGAACTCCAATCATGCAGAATCTTTATATATCCTCTGCTGGTAAGACCAAAAATTAATTCACTTGTTTTAAGCCCCCTGCTAATTCCAGCGCCGGACGGGCTTAACAGAAGCACTATCCCTGTTATTGCGCTGAATAAACCTGAAATAAGTAATAATATATCCACAAAGATTTTTGATTTAATTTTAATTTTCACTTTTTTATTTCACTCCCAATATTTTGTTTTTATTTGCCATTCATATTATTGCGGCAGTTCTGCCTATTAGAAAAATTGCTTTCATTTTCGGTGCTTGATTTCTGGTAAGAATTTTTGTGCTCGTGATTATATTCCAGGCAGTTTTCATCACCGCAATTTTCGTTGTTATAATTATAACCATACTGCCAGGAGTAATTTTTCTCTTCGGGCTCGCAACCGTTATTTTCTTCATTGTCCCTGAAATTATTATTATGCTGGTATCTGTTTTCCTTTGCCAGGCAATCATCATTATTCTTGTTAGATGCAGGTTGCGCAGCATAGTCTTTAAGGCCGGAGTATGAATTTGAGATTGCCTCTTTTCCCATATCCATATTCAAAGTATCCATTTCCGGTTGTTCTTTTTGATATGCATAAATGGAGCCCGCGCCGCCAAAGACAAGAAAAGCGGTAATTGCTATCCAGATAGTAATTTTTTTAATCATATAAAATCTCCTTTAAAATGTTTTTTTATATATTAATCCTTCTTATATATAAACGAAATAATTTGTTATTTTGTTATTTTTAGAAAAATTAAATTATGGGTATGGGGCTATTAAAACTGGAGCTATAAAAAAGTCACGAAATATCTTTAGTGAAATAGAAGGTTCCAGGAGCATTACATCTGGGTCCCCTTACCTGAAAGGACGATTTTTTCTTTCGTAAGAAGCGGCAGGAAACAGAGAGTTATTATCCAGAATATTATGACCCCTACAAGGTACCATAAAGAAAAGGACCAGGAGCTAAGGTCTATTTTACCTGTTGCCAGTCCCAGGGGAATTCCCATCATCAGACCGAAGCCGATTATAAATGAAGGGGTTATTGCTATATCGGGATTGCCTGCAAGCGAGAAGAGAACAAGCAAAAATATAAGGCCTAAAAAGAGCAGGGGATTTAAAATAAGGCCCGTAAAGAGTGCAGGTGCTGGTAATATGAAGGCCCCCGTAGCCGGTAATATTGCAATGAGATTAACCGTAAGAAGGACAATGGAAGTGAAAATGGTGGAAATGACAAACCCCGGAAAAAAAATATTAAGACTTTTACCTGTAAGCAGCTCTGCCGGCTTGAGTGGAGTGGCGAGCAGGGAAGTGATAGCCCCGCTTACTTTTTCTTTAATCAGGGGTAAGCTGGCAAAAGACCAGATAAATGTCATTAAAATAAAGACAGGCATAAAGTAAGCTGTAACACTTATTATTAATTCAAGTATGGGCCTGGACGCAGGATGCGATACCCATTCCCTCTGCTTTAAAAGAATACCTATGGTTAGTGCAGCAACAACGGTTATAACGGCGAACACTATGATTATAATGAGAAAAGCATTTGTTTTTTTTAGTTCTCTAAAATCCCTTTTTAATATAATATTTATTCTTCCCAATTCGAAAGCTCCTAACCTGAGAGCACTATCCTTTCCTTTTTAAGGCGGCTCATAAGGAATACAGAAATTATAAAAATTGCGGCAGCTACTCCGAAATTGGCTGCAGCAAAAGTCCAGGAAGTGATTTCCAGAACATGATGAATTGAAAGGTTAATCATAATATTTATAAAAATCGGTAGAAAAATCTGGACGATTATATTAGCACTGGCAGCTTTACCGGTCAGTCCAACAAGATGGGAAAGCAGGCTGAGAGCCAGGAAGACAAGCGGGACGATTATAAAACTGCTGAGAGCTGCCCAGGGATTCAATATAAAGCCAATTTCAGGAATAAAATAAATATAATTTAGTATGATCATGACCAGTACACCAAGAAATTCCCCAACGACAAGTCCCGGTATAAAAATAGCTATACTCCTGGCTATCCAGATGCTTTCTGCTCTGAGCGGTGTGGCAAGCAATGATTCTATTGTGCCACTTGTTTTTTCCCTGATTATAGAATTGAATGCAAATGCATTTAAGTTTACGCCAACCCCAAGAGTGCATGTGGCAAATATAATAACGCCAGAAAGAAGCTCGATATAAGCTATGTCAGGTGGTTCCTTTTTCAATAATGGAAAAATAGAAATTATGAGAAAAATTAATGTAATACCTGTAACACTTAAAATTGTAACGATAATATACACAATTAGCGGGATCTTAATGCGTATATTATTTTTAATGCTTATCTTTATTATTAAACCCGTATCTCTCAAATCCATATCTCTCATGATGGCTCTGCCTTCTTTAAAATTTCAGAGTATATCTCCTCAAGTGACGCTTCTTTCTTTACTGCTCCCTCAATTTTTACCCCTCGGCCTGCAAGAAAACTTATTATATCCGATATGGTGGTGCCTTTACCTGGTGAGAATATAAGGGTTTCATCTATTTTTCCCTGCAGCCCCAGCGCGGGGGCGCCATTTATTTCTGACTCAAGTTGTTCCGTGATGGGTTGGCTTAACTTGATTTCAACTATGCCCTTTCCCATTCCCTGGCGAAGGATTTTAAGCTCGCCGTAAAGTTTTATTTTACCCCTGTCTATCAGGGCAATCCGGTTACAGATACGCTGTACTTCATCAAGATTATGGGAGCTTAGAAAAATAGTCTTGTTTTTCTTGCGGGCGATGTCAATCATTATATGCCTTATTTCTATCTGGCCTGAAGGGTCAACTCCTGCGGTCGGCTCATCAAGGATAAGAACTTCCGGGTCGTGGACCATTGACCTGGCAAGAGCCAGCCGCTGTCTCATCCCCCTTGAATAGGTTTTTACCATATCGCCGGCCCTGTCATAAAGATTCACTATCTTAAGAAGCCCTTTTATCCTTTCTTCAGCTTCCGGAACTCCGTAAATCCTGCCGTAGAATAACAGGTTATCCTCTGCTGTCATATTGTCGTAGAGGCCATCAGTATCAAGCACGAATCCTATTCTCCTCCTTGTTTCGCTTAAATTGATATTTTCCCCAAGAACTTCTACGCTACCTGAATCTGCCTGCAGGAGGCCTAAAAGTATCCTTATGGTCGTTGTTTTTCCTGCGCCGTTGGGACCGAGGTAACCAAAAATGTCGCTTTTTTCCACTGAGACACTTATATCTTTCAGGATTTCACGTTTATCGAGGGCCTTGATGACATTTTTTATACTTATTACAGATTGCATTTTAATGTCCTTATTTTGTATTTATTAAATTTAATTTTTTATTTACAGTTAATCACCATATACAATGAGATAAATAAATTCATACTCTGTATAAGATACTCTTTAATTAAAAAGCTCCGGCTTCTGAAAATTGGAGCGCTTTTTAGTCAGTGTTATCCCGGACTTTATTTTTTTTGTTTTTAATTATCGGCTTTATTTCACTGAATAAATCTGCGGTGCTCTGCATGGTCCTCTGTATGATGTCAAAGGTGGCAATACCCAGGCCCTTTTCCATATCCCCAAAAAAAAGCAGCTTGTCGCCGGTCTTTATATTAAAATCCTTCCTGGCATCTACCGGTATTACTATCTGCCCGCGCTCACTTACCGTTACCGAGCCGTAAAATTTTTTACCTTCCGGTGCTTCCATAAAAATTCTCCATATAGTTTCTATTATACAAGATGAATCTTATTTGCAAGATATATCATACCGAATGGTTAATCTATTGTCAATATTGCTAATAGTTTTCTATTAAATGTTATCAGTCTGGTTTACTATAGAGTATTTAATTTTTTTTATCCTATGTTAGGAAAGAATGTCAGAATGTTTGACATGAAAATCAATAATTCCTAAAATTAAAATTTAAGTAATATAAATGAATTGGATAATTAGATTGTAAGTATATGTCCATTATTACAATTAAAAACCTTACCAAAATATACAGCAGCGGGAAGGGTGTTTTTGACCTGTCATTTAATGTTAATGAAGGCGAAGCATTCGGCTATCTTGGCCCCAATGCGGCCGGTAAGACTACAACCATACGGGTCATGTTAGGATTTTTAAATGCAGATAATGGAAGCTGCAGAATAGATAAGCTGGATTGCAGGAAGCAAGCAGCCATAATTCAAAAAAATCTTGGGTATATACCGGGCGAAGTTTCCTTTTTTGATGGGATGACAGGAATGAAATTTCTTAATTTTATGGCAGCAATGAGGAGTTTAAAAAACCGGTCACGAATTGATTCGCTCATATCCCGGCTGGACCTGGATACTTCAGGCAAGATACGCAGGATGTCCAGGGGAATGAAGCAGAAGCTTGCCATCATTGCGGCTTTTATGCATGACCCTGCCATATATGTGATGGACGAGCCGACTATAGGGCTGGATCCTTTAATGAGGAATACTTTCATAGAATTAATCCTGGAGGAAAAAAGAAGGGGTAAAACCATTTTTATGTCTTCCCATAGTTTTGATGAGATCGAGCGCACCTGTGATAGGGCCGGTATTATAAGGGAAGGTAAGCTGGCAGCGGTTGAGGATATAAACTCTCTAAAAGCTGCAAGGCGAAAGGTTATTTCAGTAACAGTCGCTTCAGATGAAGATATAGGAAAATTAACAGAAAGTGACCTGGAGATTGAGAATATATCGGGTAAACATATTGATGTGATAGTAAGAGATAATTTTGATAGTTTTATTGCAGCTCTTAACGAATGTAAAGTGCAGGGACTTGATATAAAAGCACAGGGTCTGGAACAGGTATTTTTAAAATATTACGGGCAGAAAAAGGTAAAAGAATGAGTTTTACATTATTTAAAACTACAGCCAGGGCAAACTGGGTGACAGGGGTAATTATTTTGCTGGTGATGGTTATGTACCTGGCTATAATTATCTCCATGTATGACTTTGAAATTAATGAAATGATTGAGCTGCTTCCGGAAGGCCTGGCAAATGCCATGGGTTATTCGGAAGTTTTTACCGGCCTGACGGGATTTATTGCCAGCTATTATTATTGTTTTCTTGTCATTATGTTTCCAATGATTTACTGCATTATAGTTGCAAATGCACTGGTTGCAAGATATGTCGATAGGGGCTCAATGGCTTATCTGCTCTCAACTCCCAATACACGGCTAAAGATTATAACCACCCAGGCAGTTTATATGCTTGTATCGGTAACCGTGCTGTTCGGTATTATAACCGCACTCGGGATTGGCATTAGTGAGGCGATGTTTCCCGGGGAGCTTGATATTAAGGGGTTTTTATTGCTGAATCTTGGTGCTCTTTGTGCTTTTTATTCTATCAGCGGGATATCTTTCCTTTCCTCCTGCATCTTTAATGAAACAAAATACACTCTTGCCCTGGGCGGAGGTATCCCGGTACTGTTTTTTGTAATAAACATGTTGTCCAATGTAAATCCTGATTATGAATGGATTATTAACTTCTCTTTGTTCGCTCTCTACAGGCCTGCTGATATTATCAATCGGGATCCTTTTACCATTATAGCGATGATTACACTTGTTTTAATTGCCGCTGTCCTCTATGGCAGCGCGATTGCCATTTTTAACCGCAGGAACCTGCCGGTTTGATTTTTACTTTTCTTAAAACGGAATTTACCCATTTAAATAGGCACTCTTAGTTGCTGCATGGATTTGGAGCAGGGCAGTATTTATATAATGTAGGCCTTCACGCATGAATTTTATCTGTTTTTAAAAATGATTCCTTATTATCATTGTGTATAAATATACATAATATTTTACTTATTATTATTGTGTAGTATAATAGGAAAATAGAAGTTAAAGCAAGTTAAAAGTAATTATAAGGGGATAAAAAATGCCCAGGATAAATATATCCATTCCGGATGATACATTAAAAAAATTGGATAAATATAGATATTTGATAAAGTCCACAAGGTCGGGGCTGATAAGGGAAGCGGTAAATAGCTATTTTGCTGAACTGGATAGTAAGATCATGGAAGAAAGGAAAAAAGAGGCAATAAAAGATATAGCAAAAATAAAAAATAGGGTTGGAAAGGAACTTGAAGGGTGGGACTCCACTGGAGAGATCAGGAAGTTGAGGGACAGCAGGCGAAAGGATCTGCAGGATTAAAATGGATTATAAAGTAAATGAAGGACAGCTGGATAGTGATATTTTTTTAGTTTCTGAAAAATCTATAAATTCCTTTAGTAAAGGGGAATTATTAATACTGGATACTTCGGTTATCGTAAAGTGGTTCTTTAAGGATAAAGAGAAGAATAAAGAAAAAGCGGATATTATTTTAGGCAGGTATATGAATAATGAAATTAAAGTAGTGGTGCCAGAACTGGCTATATTTGAGCTGGCGAATGTTTTAAAAGATAAAATCAAAAAATATACACATGAACAGCTTGATATAATTGACAGATTATACAGAATGGGAATTATTTTTTATATTGATAAAGAGATTTTAAAAAAAGCGGTTGATATAGCAATTGATATCGATGAAAGCGTCTATGATTGCATCTTTCTGGCGACTGCAGAATATCTTGATGGAAAATTTATAACCGATGACAAAAAATTATTTATTAATTACACCAATTACAAAAAGCGTAAGATTCAGATTCTTATGCTGGATAATTATAAATGTTAGGAAATTTATCCCATTTTCTATCCTTTATGATCCATGAATAAATTTTTAAGAAATAATAGATATCGGTAATTATATATCAGGGCATTCGGGGAGTCTATTCAGGGTAATTGATTCTTTAGAATATGTAATCCTTAAAGTCCTTTAAAATATTCAATGGTAAATCGGGGATTTATTGAGTTATAGAATGATACAATAAAATCAAGCTTCATTTTAATTTTTTCATATTGCTCAGCGGTAGTAAAAAAATCTTCATTTCTCATAAAAATATTTTCTGCAAAAGAGTTAAAATCATTCTCCAGGGTGGACTGGGCATATTCGTATAAAAATCCTTCCTTATGAAATTCCGGACTGAAATACTGCGATGCCCGGCCTTCCTTAATTGCGCCTGAACCGCCGGTTGATTCATCAAAATACTCAAATCCTTCGGGGTTAATATCTCTCCATTCCTTTTCATTGAATAAGTGCCTGGAGTTTCTGAGTAGTATGCTTGAAAATTCATGGTGGAACGATTGCTCCATATTAAAATCGGTATAGCCCATATCTATACCAGCATTGCACAAATAAACAACATCTGTGGAATTTGTCCCCCCATAATCTGCTCCGAAAAAATTCATCGATTTTAATACGTAAACTTTTTTTAAGTTGTGATTTAATACTTCTATCGGGTATTTTTTAAGAGCTGCTATTATTATATTTTTTGATCTTTCTATTTCCTCTGAGGCAAGGTTTTCTGACTGTGCATTGATGGGGGATCTGTACCATTCAACTGGAAAAGTATTACCATCAGTGGTAAAGAGTATACAATTTTCAAAGAATGCATCAAGCCACTGGAAGAGATCATACTCTTTCTTTATTTCATTATCATTGTTTAATAAGCTTTCCAGATAATTTTTTTCAAGCGATTCCAGGTATTGCCTGAATTCGGATGAATACTGCTTTTCTACTTCGTCAAGCTTTTCTAGAATGGCGCCTGTAAATTTTACCGGAGATTCTTCCGGTGAATCTTCCGGCTTATCTATGGCCTCATTTTCATCGGCAGGTTCCTGCGCCCCAATTTCTTCTTCTATAAATTCCTCTGCAAATACCTCTTCATGATATTCAAAAGATTCAGAATCTACATCTTCCGAATCTGTTACTGCATCCTCTATTGCAGCAGAGATAATACCGCAGGATAGGGTAGAATTTAAAACTACAACTAAGGTTAAAATCAGTATGGCAGAATATATTTTTTTATTTATTCTCATAACAGACGATCCCTTATTTATATAACTAAAAAATCTTTAACACCCGTATTTAATGGTTAATAAATCTTAGAAAACCTATTTAACTTCGAAGGGGAGCACCGCAACCAGCGAATCCCCGATATAGACCCTGTATTCATATTTTCCGCTGCCGGCAGTAAGTTCGCTGCAGGAGGCAAAGCCGCCTTTTTCCAGAGTCTGCGGCAAATCCTGCCTTTCTGATTCATAACTGGAAGTTTCTGGATTATAGATTGCAACCCCTATGATGGCACTCTTTTTTAAGGTGCCGCAGAGACATATCCCTTCATCGGGCAAAAATATGCTTATGTCAGGTTCCATATCCTGCAGGAGGTCTGCGTCGGCTGCAAGTTTGCCCAGCCCTATATCTGAAAAATATTCATCGGATTTTTCTACATTGGGACCTTCAGGAATTTTTGTTTCTTCTATAGCAGCCGGAGATTCTTCTCTGGTTTCCTCTGTTTTTTCCTGCACATCTTCCGTGGCGCCATAATCGGTTTCTTCAGTTCCGGCCTCTTTACTGGCTGCTGAATCTTTTGCCAGACCATCCTTTATTTCGGAGCTGTTGCATCCTGCAAGCTGAGAACATACAATTGCTGATGATAAAAGTAGCACCAGCAAAATATATTGAGATTTTTTCATGATTAAAATCTCCCTGAATATAGTTTTTTAAAAACGCCGGTGTATAGAATTAGATTTTTTTTTATTTATATGGATATATTATATATCTTTTTTTTATATTATTATAATAAATGGTAGCTTCGGATAGCTTGAATTTGATTTTTCGAATTAATACAAATTATAATTAAGGTGAGTTGAAATGAAATTAAAAAATTTATCAATTTATTTAATATTTTTTATGGTCGTTTCGCTTGTTTTTGTCTTCTCTGTTAATTCCTGCACGCTTATTTCAGAAAGCGGGGGTGGAGAAGAAAAGGAGGGGGCTTCTGCGGAGCCGGAAGAGACTGTCGGGGAAGAAGATGAAGAAAAAGAGGAAGAGGATGGGGAAGAAGAAGGGCCGGAATCTGCAGAGGCCGTTGAAAGCAATAAGGGAGAAGAGGAATCAGAGCTTCCCGGGGATTTAGATAAGAAGGAAGAAGAAAAGGATATAATAGTGGAAAGCCCCGGGCCCAATGAGGTTATTTCGAGCCCTCTTGTAATTAAGGGAGAGGCAAGGGGGACATGGTTTTTTGAAGCGAATTTTGCCGTCAGGATTCTGGACGGGAATGGAGACGAGATTGCAGTTCATTATGCTGAGGCGCTTGATGAGTGGATGACGGAAGATTTCGTTCCATTCAGGGCAGAGATTGAATTTGAGAAGCCGGCGACCGATATAGGTTTTTTAGTTCTTGAAAAGAATAACCCTTCCGATATCAGGGAATACGATGACGAGCTGATAATACCTGTACGTTTTAAGTAATGGGTACTCCTTGAATCTGAAATTCCACGTTTTTTATTGTAGTTGAATATCTGCTTTTTATGAATTTATTAATTAGTTTGGGTTTGAATATATAGTCTGCTATAATAATGTCTCCTAACATTTTAAAAGATCAAATGAAATTTAAAAAAGAGCTTAAGCTTATTGATGTCTTCTGCATATCAACCGGCGCGATGATCAGTTCAGGACTATTCATATTACCAGGACTTGCCCATGCAAAAGCAGGGCCTGCAGTGGTATTATCTTATTTCCTGGCAGGGCTCCTGGCTCTAATAGGGGTATTGAGCATTTCAGAATTGTCAACAGCAATGCCTAAAGCCGGCGGAGATTACTTTTTTATAACCCGTGGTTTTGGTCCTGCCATTGGTACAGTTGCAGGAATGCTGAGCTGGTTCTCGCTTTCTCTTAAAAGTGCTTTTGCCCTGGTGGGTATGGCTGCTTTTGTCAGGGTAATAATTGACCTGAATATGCATATAATAGCAGTTTTCCTGTGCCTTATTTTTATTTTCCTTAATTTCGTCGGGGTAAAGGAAGCAAGTGTAACCCAGATAATCCTTGTGACGGTACTTTTAAGCATACTTTTTATTTATATTGTATGGAGCTTACCGCAAATAAATGTAAATAGATTTGAACCTTTTGCTCCATATGGGATATACCCTATTTTTTCAACTGCAGGTTTCGTATTCGTGGCATATGGAGGGCTGCTAAAGATTGCAAGTGTTTCTGAGGAGGTAAGAGATCCCTGCAAAACGCTGCCTCTTGGCCTTATACTGTCACTGGTAGTTACCACCATATTGTATGGAGCAGTAGTTTTTATCACGACGGGGGTTGTAAAAGCTTCTGACCTGGACTATTCACTTACCCCTATATCGGATGGCGCTTATATAACCATGGGAGTTCCAGGATTAATTCTTTTAAGCGTAGCTGCCATACTTGCATTTGTTTCGACTGCAAATGCCGGGATTATGTCCGCTTCCAGGTATCCATTTGCCCTGAGCAGGGACAAGCTATATCCGGCTTTTTTTAACAGGGTACATAAAAAATTTAAGACACCTTATATTTCAATTTTTTTTACCGGTTTTTTTATAATAGTTTTTTTATTTCTGGAGCTGGACATTCTTATAAAAGTTGCCTCAACTATTGTAATTATGACTTATATACTTTCAATTTTATCTGTTATCGTGCTCAGATCCAGCAAGCTGCAGAATTATAAGCCGGGTTTCAAAACTCCGCTATATCCATGGATACAAATTCTGGGGCTGATGGGATTTATTTTTATAATTATAGAAATGGGAAGAGACGTAATTATACTGAGTGTTGCCCTTATTATTATTGGCATATGTGTTTACCTTTTTTACGGCAGGAAAAGAACCAGAGGTAAAGAATATGCTCTTCTTTATGTAATTGATGGAATTACGCCAAAATCCACAAAGCTAACAGACAGAGGCCTGGAGAATGAACTGAAAAAAATAGTATATGAAAGAGATAAAATTAAGAAAGATAATTTTCACAGGGTAATTGAAAGATGCACGGTTATGGATATTAAAGAATCTATAAATGTAGGTATTCTTTACAGGAAAATTTCAGAAAGACTGTCTGATAAATTGCATATGCAACCGGAATACTTTCATAGTAAATTTGCGCGTAGGGAAAAAGAAAGCAGCACCCTCATAACAAATAAAATTGCGATACCCAATATTGTTATAGATAGTGAAGATTATTTTGATATTATAATAACAAGGTGCAGGGACGGCATACTGTTTCCTGGCTCTAAATCAAAGGTAATTGCAGCTTTTTTCATTATAGTAACGAGAGATAAAAGAAATATGATGCTTCGTGCCCATACTTCAATATCCCAGATTATCGCAGAAGAGGATTTTGAGAAGAGATGGCTGGAGGCAAGGGGCAAAAAGGAACTCAAGGATATTATACTTCTGGGGAAGAGAAAAAGAGATTAATGAATAAACTGTGAAGATTAATTTATTTAAAGGAAAAAACTTGTTAGTTTTTATATTAATAATCCTGGTAGGTCTGGCAGTTATTTTACTCGGGTCAATATTTGTGGTAAATCTGCTTCACAGGCCCTATTACGGAAGTGATGTGAGCCAGTATTTTGATAGCGGCTTTCTTGCAAAAGCTGCCGATTATAACAGGATTTCTCTTAATATAAGTATCGCCAGTCGTTTCCTTTCCTGGTCTTTAATGGTAGGTGTAATTTTTTTATTTTTTAAGTATTTTAAGACGCCCCGAATAAATATCCTGTATGCTTTTTTGCTGATAATCCTCTTTTATATTTTAATAGAGCTCATACTGCTGCCGCTTTCATATTACAGGGGTTATGTAGTTGAGCACAGGTTCGGGCTCTCGAACCAGACCATATCCATGTGGTTTATGGATTACCTGAAGGAAAATATTATTTCCCTGACAATTACTTCTCTTGCAATGACGGGGATATATGCCCTTATGGTTTATATGCCCGGACACTGGTGGATAGTTTCATCGGTTGTGCTGGCGGTATTTATCATAATTTTAAGCTATCTTTATCCCATACTTATAGACCCTCTTTTTTATAATTTTAAAAAACTTGAGGATGAGAATCTGCGGGAGCAGATAGTAGATATTGCGGATAAGGCGAATATAGAAGTAAAGGATGTAATGGTTTCTGATGCAAGCAGGAAGACGGGCAAGGTTAATGCGTACTTTGCCGGAGTAGGGGGAAGCAGGCGTATAGTGGTCTTTGATAATCTTATCAATAATTTTTCTGACCAGGAGGCGTTAAGCGTGGTGGCCCATGAAATAGGGCACTGGTATAACCGGCATATTTTTAAAAATATTATAATAGGGGCGGTTTCGGGAACTTTGGGCCTCTTTCTCCTGCACCTTATTTTTTCCCGCTCGGGGATGCTGGGGGATTTCAGGTCGATACTTGTTATAATCCTCCTTATATCAGTGGTTTCTTTTTTAATGATGCCGGCAAGCAATGCAGTGTCCAGGTTTTTCGAGAGGCAGGCGGATAGCTTTGCAGTTCAGGCGACAGGGAATCCTGATGCGCAGATTAATCTTATGGTAAAGCTCGGTCAGTCAAATCTTTCCAGCGTATCTCCGGCTGGTTACATAAGGTTTTTTCTTTACAGCCATCCGCCTATAATGGAAAGAATAGAAACAGCAAAAACCTTTAATAAGAGCTATAAAGAAAATTAGTGGATGGGATAAGGGGTTATTTTATAAATCTCTCATCATCTCTTGAGTGTTTCAGTTTTTTAACGTTTTTTTCAAGCCAGCCCTTCTTTTCTACAGGCACGTAGTCAAATTCCGGAACAAGGGGCTTTATATCCAGAAGGGGGGTGCCATCTATTATATCCACATCTGTTATAAATAGCTTATTCCCCTCTATCTTTATGAGCCGTACTATGGAAAGACCAATGGGGTTGGGGCGTGCTGATGCCCTGGTTGAGAACAGGCCATGATGCTTATCATCCATAAACGGTATTACTTCCAGCGAGTGGGGCTTTGAAAGGTGGAAGTGGTATATAAGTATTATGTGGGAGAATTCATCCAGGTCCTTTAACCCTTTCTGGTATTCTGGGAAAACTTCTATGGTCCCTTCTGTGCCTTTAGCGGCATAGGGTTGTATGGGAGTCCCTTTTGCTTCCTTAAAAGGTGTATGTATGATTCCTATTGGCCTGTAAATTATTTCCATTTTTAAGAGGTTTTATTTAATGAAATTTACGAATCCTATTATACTATTTTAATTGTTGCAGGTTGTAT
>Ga0180433_10006570_pt1 | contig 15175 bp, 7 predicted proteins | sample SS_ome_8_FD_132980 | JGI IMG/M metagenome (GOLD analysis project Ga0180433, IMG submission 132980) | Hypersaline lake sediment archaeal communities from the Salton Sea, California, USA - SS_1_D_1 metaG | ecosystem: Environmental > Aquatic > Non-marine Saline and Alkaline > Hypersaline > Sediment... | reverse complement strand
TACTTAAATACCTAAGCTTCGTTTTACATGTATCATAATCTTCTTTTTCATAAAGATCTTGCAATGCTACATCACTTTGAAAATCTTTTTGCCTAAACTCTGGATCTATTTGATTAAAACAAGTGTTAATTGCTACAATTTTATCTTCCTCAGATGTAAGATCCTCGAGCTTATGGAAAAATAATGCCCACAAGATAGCTTCAGTCATTCTTGGCATGTACATCTCACTTATTTGGCAAAACTCCAGCGACTTTCTAATGGGCTCTAATAATTCTTTTTTTATCACACTTCTTTTTCTTTGTACTATTTTGCAAATACTCCCCTCAATCTTTTTTATATTTCTTTGAATATCGCGTAACTCTTTTTGCATCTCTTCATCCACACTAAATTTTTGCTTTAAAGCCCTAATTGCTTTGCCATATCCAACTTTATCACAACCTTGTGTCTCTTTTAATTTTCTCTCTATTCTTTTTCTTTCTTTTCCAAACCCCTTTTTTTCTCCCCACTCTTGACTTGCCTGTGCAATTTCTTGCTCAAGCACATCTATTTTGTATTCTTCTCTCAACTTATTTATTTCTTCTTGTTCTCTCTCTTTTGTTTCTCTTAGCACATCAAATTTTCTATTATGCTTAAGGGCATATTCTTGATCTATTAACTCCTTCCAGAGAACTGTCAAACCCTGATGATATTGTTCTCCCTTAGGTCCATACATGCTAATAGCATGAATTAACATATCCTGATCTTGCTGATCAAATCCCTTATACACAGCATTTATAAGTTTTCCAAAAAAATTACCCAACTGATTATTTGGAATATTTGCCAAGCAACCATATTGCGTAGGTAACAATGTATGTTGCTCGCTTAATCTAAACCAAAATTCTCTTATCAAATTAGCAACGGCATCATTCTTATCCTCTGTCCTCCAACGTTCTCGATTATTTCTCACTACTTTTCTGTACGGCTTACCTGGCCCATATTGATACATGTTTTCTATCCAGCTTGAATGCAATAAAGCATGTGCAAATGCTACATCATCTGATTTGAGCACCTCAAAAAGACCCTTGAGGGGAATATATGGCAACGTCCTTATTTGACTTGAAACAGTTAGTAAACAAAGTATTGCTACAACTGCTAACAATTTTTTCAAACTATTTTTTAATTTATTAAAATTATTTAACTTATTCATGAAAACCTCACATTTTATTTATTAATAATTTCTTGCTCTGGATAATTTCGACTATTTCTTCGCATCCCTTAATTCTGCAAGCCAATTGTAATGCCTCATCTACTGCATATACACTTGGATCAAATTCAGAACATTTGACAATCTTTAATGCAACCCTTTTATGTCTCTCTTCTAAAGCTTCTCTTAAAAGCACTCCCCAACAATCAAATTTTGGATTCTCAAAAATCTTACCCGTGATATCTTCTAATTTCCCTTCTTCTAAAGCTTCCAGCAAAGCTTTATTAAATCGCCAACAATTGGGATCAAATTCACGATGATTTACAATCCTAAGAGCAATCTCTTTATAATACTTTTTTTGATCTGGCTCAAGTCGAAACTGATCTTTGATCTTGGGTTCGAATATTGTAAAACCACCCAGGATTATAATCTTAACAATACCTTTACACAACCTGTCTAAAGCAATCCCAAGCACCTCACCCATTTGCCAACCATAAAAATAGGTAAATTTATCTCTTTTGAGCACCTCTAAAGCAAGATCTGTTTGATGATTTCGAACTAAGTACATAAGAATACCTCCACCTTGGGTAAAACTAGAACAATTAAGAATAGCAAACATAATATCTTGATACCCCTTTTGAAAAGCAGCTTTAAAACATTTTTCTGCATCATAACCACTGATAGAAAATGCAGGGTTTTGAATAATTATATCAGCAAGCTTTTTATCCTTTTCGATCGTTAAAAGAAAAATATTTCTGAAATTAAAATAACGATAGAACTCAGGATCATCTAACAACTTTTTTTCTACAGTATCTTTTATAAATCGTTCTTTACGATAAACCCCTGAGTTTATAATAATCTTACCTAACTTACATTTTAACCACAGATCATCAAGTGGATACGCATCTATTAAATTGTGCACTAACGGCTCACATACATGATAACATTGCTCATATCGCCCTAAAATATCTTCTAATACTTTCAGTTTTTCCTCTGGTTTTTTTATTGCAAGTCCATAATAGACAAGATTAAGAAATGATGTCGGCCAATTAATTTCTTTATTTTTAAGTAATTGATCAAATGCCAACAATGTAAAAATTGAAATACATTTATCTTTGTTTACAATATCTTGAAAACCAAATGCTATTTTTTTCAAAATAGTTTCTACAAAATCTTTATGTAATGCATGAGTGCCTCCTCCATCACGTTCAGGAATAACAAGACACGTATGTTGCCCCTTAATATCTAAGGTCATATCAAAATGTGCATTATTTTTAGTGTACATTATACCAATGCCAATTTGGTTCGGGGTATTATATCGCCCCTGACTATCTTTAGTTTTATTCTGTATCTCAAAAAATAGTTTTCTCTTTTCAGTAGAAAGCTCTTTTGCCAACTGATCAAAAGATGTTGCCCCAAGCCCATAAAAATAATTTAAGATATTAATCACATTGCCTACATCTGACTCTAATTCAAAAATATTTCCTCGTTCTTTTAATTCTTCCACTTTAGAACAATAAATAATATCAGATCTCCCAGATACCATATTCATAAATTCTTGTTTTATTTCTGAACGCTTTATATACCATACTGGCACTTGGGATATATCCAGTTTTTCAACTTCCCCTTGTGATATTTTCCCAAGGTCTTTAAGTTTTTCAAATGAGATAAAAGATTTACCTTTATATTTGCAGGTATATTCATCTGCCCTTATCCCTTTGGTATCTGCAAGATATAAATATTTTAATGCATTTCTTAGCCGCCGCAATCCTTCACCATGTTTGCTTACATGCTCTGGAAATAAAGAATCATCAAAAAATTGTTTTTCTGAGTTGTACCATAAAACACTTATAGTATCTAAAATCGCTGTCTCGTGACAATCAGGAGTTGGATCAGAGATTTTACCTGGCTCAAATTCATACCCATAGTTTCCTTGAGCAATAACTGGAGGAAAAATTTCTCCTAACCTCAAAAAGTAATGTAAACCTAGATCATAGTGGTCAATAACAGATTTAACCTGCTGATTAAGGCTCAAACCTTTGACTTTATTTTCAAACGTAGCAAAATCTTCTTGCTTATAAAGATCTTTTAATATGCTCTTATTTTTATAGATTTTATTTATTTGAGCAAGACACTCATTAATAGCGATAATTTTATCTTGCTGAGAAACAAAGTCTTCAAGCTTATGAAAAAAGAAAGCCCATACTATCGCATATACCGTTCTTGATTCATATAATTCGCTGCCTTTACAAAAGTTAATAGCTTCCCTTATTACTGAAAAAATTTCTTGTATTTTATTTTTTATAGCTTCAATCACTCCTTGAGAGGTTATATCAAGTGGTTTAACGTTGAGATATTTAGCTATGAATCGTAAAAACGATTCAAGTTTTTTTATCTTTTTTTTATAATCAATCATTATCGAAAATTTTTTCTGGCTCTCTACAAGTTCTAGATTTTGAGATGCCTGTTGACGAGCGAATTTCTCTTTATTTTTTTTCAATCTTTCAAGTACACTTACATCTTTCTTATCCCTGGGGTCCTCTTGTTTGCTCAATTGTAAACTATAAGCTTTTTCCGCTTTATCATATTTTTTCTTTGAAGTCTTGATTTTACCAATTAGCTTATCCACTTTTTGGTACAAGGCTGTACGCTCCCTTTGTCTTATTTTTAACTCTTCCAGCTCTTCTTGGGCTTGTTTGATATGCTCAGTATATACTGCTACCCACTCTTGTGTAGCTATACTAAAATCTTCTGAATGTGCATACAAGGCATCTACACACAAGCCGATTACCCGAGGGGTTAAAACACTAGTAATGCCTAATTTAGTAGGCAAAACTTGATTATATACATCTCTGCAGAACCAAAGAGTTCTTATCAAGTTTGCAACCGGATCATTTTTTAAGATAGGCTCAAATCGAGTATCCTTAGATGGTGGCTTACCTTCTGCGTAATGATACATATTTTCTATCCAGTTAGAATGAAGCAATACATGGGCAAAACCTATGTCATCATTCTTAAGGGCAGTAAATAAGCCTTTGAGAGAAATATATGAGTACGGTTTTATGTTATTAGGAATAGCTACCAAAAAAGTAAAAGAGACGAAAACAACAAACAATTTTTTGAGCTTATCTTTGATATTGCTCACGATAACCCCACATTTCTTTTTATATATTAGTTAAAAATATTATTTCACCCTACACCTATAATAATAATTCAAATACAAATTAATGTCAAGTTGAATATCACGCTGTGTGTCAAGCCAAAGTGAAAATGTCCAATCTTCCCTAAAGCTTCGTCTGGCAGGCCGGTTTTTTGACAAAACCAGCTATTGGTGTGTCTCCAGGAATGGTCTTTGGGAGGAACCCACGTTCTCTGGCACTTTTTGGTTGTTATTGCAGCTGGGACGTTACTCTGTAATGTTTGTTGATTTCTTTAAAATTTAGCAAAATATCTCATATAAATAGCCTAATGTCACCGTCAAAGTGTTCATGTATTATTATTTCATTTTTAGGCCTAATATAGGCAATTTGGTCCTTTCGAGCTGAAACAACCTGTTGTCGTATCGTATTGTCCAATCATTAGCTAAGGACCAAAGTTAGTTGGCAATAATTGATGATTTTCGCTTCTTCTGAACCAAAACGTACGTATCAAATTTGCAACTGCATCGTCTTTCTTGACTGTTTTCCATTGTTTCCGGCGTCGCCCACCAACAAATGGTTTATGAGGCTTTCCTTGCCCATACTGATACATATTTTCTATCCAATTTAAGTGCAGTAGAGCATGTGCAAATCCAATGTCATCTACTTTGAGCACCTCAAAAAGCCCCTTAAGAGGAATGTGAAAATATGGTTTTATTTGGCCAGAAATAGCCAATAGACAAAAAGCAGCTATAATAGATAAAACTCTTTTACATTTATTTTTGAAATTATTTATTTTATTCACAATAAACTCCACTTATTATATATTACTTAATAATTGCATATGCCCGGCAATACAAGTACTCATATATTCATGTTGTCTTGCTACTATAGCACATATAATTTTTTCTAATCCTTGTTTCAATTTTGGCTTTTCTTTTACAAACTTACACGCAGACTTCAAAATTACTTGCGCCAAACACGTGCCTACCTCAAACTTATGGTGACTAATAATCTCAAGAGCAACCTCATGATACTCGTTATTGGTTAAAATCCAAAACCAAGTAGCACCCACAAAAGAATCATATCTATTATTTACATCAAATTGAGGATCCCTCACAACCTTTAAAGCAGCTCTTTTATACTCCCGAATATTCTGCAAATTCTCAAGACCGTCTGTAAGTGTGTACCGAAGAATATGTCCCCAATCCCTTTCATTAAGCGTAGTCTTCTTTAAAAATTCTGCAACAATATCTTCATACTCTGAGCATCTAAAAGCTAATACCAAGGTGTCCGCTAGGAATACATCCTTACCTTTAAACTTAGGATGTTTCACAATCTTTAATGCAGCTGTTTTATACTCCTGAATATTCTGTAAGTCCTTTAGGCCTTTTTTGAGTGTTCTCCTAAGAATTTCTCCCCAATCCAAATTATTAAGTTTAGAATGCTCTAAAATTTCTGAAACAATATCTTCGTACTCTGAGCATCTAAAAGCTAATGCCAAGGCATCCCTTAAACAAAAAGCAGAACCTTTAAATTTATGGTGTTGCACAATCTCTAATGCAACTGTTCTATACTTCTGAATATCCTGTAGATTCTCAAGGCTTTCTTGGAGTATTTTCTCAAGAACCGTTGCCCAATCATTAAATTCGGCACGCCTTAAAATTACTGCCGAAATCTCTGTATGCCCTTTTTTTACTGCCAATAAAAGTAAATCTGCTACATCCCCAAAATCAGCATTAAAATGCGGGTTCTCCAGCACCCTTACAACAATATCTATATAGCCTTTTTCTATTGCAAGCATAAGAACGTCTGAAACACCTTCAAAATCAGCTCTAAATGCAGCGTTTTTCACGATTGCCAAGGAAACCTCTGTATATCCTCTTTCCACCGCCGAATATAGAAGCTTTACTATCCCTCCTACATTAGCTTTAAATTGAGGATCCCATAAAAACTTTTTGTCTACAAACTCTTTCAAGAAAGGTTCTTTTTCATATAAACCAGATTCTATTATAATTTTAGCAAGTCGACATCTTAAATATTGGTCATTAGCGGGCAACGCCTCTATCAAATTGCGTACCAATGGTTTGCATGAATGGTAACATTGATCATACCAACTTAAAATATTTTTTATTAACGCCAATTTTACCTCTGGAGTTTTCATAGCTAACGAATAATACACAAGGTGTAACGCTGGCACATTCCAATTTATTGCTTTATATTCGAGTAAATCTTCTGAATCAAGCAAGGGAAGCATAGCAAAAGATCTCCCATAATTACACACCCTCTTATCAAGATAACTCTTGATAAAACCTTCTTTTAAAATCTCAACTCTCTTCTTTTCACGACCAGCGACAAAAAGATACGTATGATCACCATTTACATGTATTTTCATATTAAAATACGCAAAGTTTTTACGATCATTTACACTCACTGTTATTTTATTAGGCGCATTTTTATCATTTTGTTTTTTAAACCTAATCTTGCGACTGTCTGTAGAGATGCCTTTCTCACTACCACCAAGCTCCTCAAGGTTTTGTGCCTTCGTTCCATAAAAATAGTTAAAAATTGCAAGCACATTTCTTACACCTGAATCTAACTCAAAACATTCCCCTTTACCTGCAACTTTAGAGCAATAAATAACCCCTTCTAGTTTAGACACTATATTGAAAAACTCTTGTTTCACTTCAGGACGATTTATATACTCAACAGAAACCTGGGATATATCTAAATTATTAACTTCCTCTTGAGATATTTTTCCAAGCTTTCTCAGTTTTGCAAGAGAGGTAAATTTACTCCAGTAAGATCTATACGTGTATTGATCTGCCTTTATCCCCTTGGCATCTGCAAGATAAAAATATTTTAATGCTTCTCTTAACTTTTTCAGACCTTCGCCATTTTTTATAACTTTCTCTGAGAATAATGAATCATCAAAATATTTTTTTACTGGATTATACCATAGCACACTTATGGCATCTAACATCGCTGTCTCATGGCAATTAGGCCTATAATCCGATATTTTGCCTTGCTTATACTCATACCCATAATCACCTTGGGAAATAACCGGAGGAAACCTTCCTCCATTGGTAATATATATAAAATAATGCAAAGCTAAATCATAATTTTCGCATACTTCATCAACCTGCTCACCAGCATTTAGATCTTTAACTTTATCTGCAAAAATACCAAAATATTCTAAGGGATAGAAATCTTTCAACTCATCCGTATTTTCTTTAAGCTCATCATCTATACACCCAATACAATCATTAATCGCATTAATTTTTTCTTCGTTCGAGATATACTCATCAATCTTATGGAAAAAGAATGCCCACAAAATTCCCTGTACTGTCCTTGGCTCATACACCTTACCAGTTTCACAAAAGCTCATAGTCTCTTGGATCAACTGTATTATCCCTTGTATTTTATTTTTTATTGCCTCAATTACTTCTTGGTTCTTTAAATCCAGTTCTTTAACGCCAATATATTTTTCAGCTGATTTTATAATCCAACGTAATTTTTTTATTTTCTTTTTATAATCAATTTTTAATTCTAAAGCTTTTTGTTTACGTGCTAGTTCTTGCTGCAAAGTACTGTATTGACGGGCAAACCTCTCTTTATTTCTCAAAGCTGTTTCATGTTTTTTCTTTGCAGTCTTGGTTTTACCAATTAACTTATCTACTCTGTTATATAATGCTATACGCTCTTTTTGTTCTATTTCTAGCAATCTTAGATCTGCTTGCACTTTTTCTACATACCAAGTGTACCCTTGACACCATACCTCTAGCTCTTCTTGAAAATCCCCTGATTTGCAATACAAAGCATTTATTAATTTTCCAAAAATCTCTGGAGTTATAACTTTGAACAAACCAAACTTTGTTGGCAATAATTGATTATCTTCAGTTCTACGAAACCACAGAGTTCTTACCAAATTTGCAACCGAATCTTTTTGAAATACAGGCTCCCATTTTGTATCCACACTTGGCGGGTTTCCTGGCCCATATTGATAGATATTCTCAATCCATTGCGAATGCAATAGAGTATGCCCTAATCCGATATCGTCTACTTTGAGAACTTTAAATAAACCCTTAAGGGGTATATGTGGATAGGTATTTATTTTGCTAGGAATAGCAAATAAACAAAAAGCAGCTAGAACAACTAGAAATTTTTCACATTTATTTAAGATATTCATTAAAAACCTCGCATTATAAAAAAACACAAACCATTATTAATTTATTATATTGCCAACAGCTGTCGTCGCAAGCAAAACACAAATAAAAAGTTTTGCATAAATTAAAACAATTTTCTGATACAAGACTTTAAACGCCCTCCAGATAAGAATTTTAAGCATTACAAATTATTTTTGTTTCCTTTGCCTCTCTCTTATAGCCGCTAGAACTTTCTTCCACTTCTCTTTATTTTTTAATTTTTTTTGCAATTCTTGCTCCAACTTTTTTGTAAACTTTTGAACCCATAGCTTACTGGCATCAAAGGTATTATGATTAATAATATGCAAAGCAATATCCGAATACCCTTTTTGAAGCGCCAATTCAAAAACTGAATTAGCAATAAGAAGGTTTTCATCAATAGGTCCCATATCATCACCACTTAAATTGAACCTTGGATGATTAATAATCTGTAAAGCTAACTCATAATTATAGGCAAGAGCATATTTAAGAACGGTCCCCCAGAAAGAAAAAACAGGATTATCCAAAAACTGCAAAATAATATTTGGACTTGCATTTGCACAAAATATAAAATCCTCTATCGCATAAGGAGAAAAAATATGCAATGTGGGGCTATGAAGAAATCTAGATTTTACAAAGTTCTGCAAATCTTGATTTTGCTCATAACCCTTATAAAATACTATTCGCGCAGATAAATTTAGTATATAAACTTGATCATCATCGGGATGTGCTTCTAACAAATTATGTATCATCCCTTTGCATTTATCATAATACCCCGAAAAAATAGCAACATCTTCCATAGAATTATAAAAAAATAAATCTAATACGCTTGCCGCAACTCTTCGGTCTTTTAAAATAAAAGAATAAAATAATAAGTTCAATATCGATAATGGCCAATTGACCAAATCATTCTCTTTATCTTTAATTAATTGCGCTGAGGAAAATAATGATAAAAATGCAAACTGCCGCACATCTTTTTTCTGTTTATTTTGAAGCATTCTATCAAAAACAACCCTTGCAATATTTTCATTTAAAATCTGCGAGGCTGATAATTCTCGTTCAGGGACAATAAGAGACGCATGAACACCTGGGCTTATCCTCATTGTTAAACTAAAAGCTACCTTATTATTTTTATCATCCACACCTATTTCTATTGTGTTTTTCTTTCGTTCAAAAGACACTGTTCTTTCTTTGGTAGAAATGCCAATATCCTCCTGGCCTAAATCATAAACTTTTTTGGCCCCAGTTCCATAAAAATAGTTCATGAGATTAATAAAATTTTCGACACTTGGAGTCAACTCATAAATCTTTTCTTCTCTAACTTTACTATCATAACTTATTTTATCTGGCATACCTGAAACAATATTCATAAATTCTTGTTTCATCGCCGAACTAGTTCCATAATATACAGGAATATCTGCAAGAGATAGACTTCTAACCCCTTGAGATAAAATCTTCCCAATACATTGTAACTTCGTAAATGATAAGCTTTTTTTTCCATTATCCTCTAAGGTATACTCTTTTGGATTTATGCCCTTAATATCTGCAAGGTAAAAATATTTGAGTCCTTTGCGAAATCTTGCAAAACCTTGACCATTTTTTATTACATTTTCAGAAAACAACGTACTATCATATCTTTTTGTTTTTGGGTTGTACCATAAAATAGAAAATAAATCATGCATTGCTGCCTCATAGCAGTTAGGTTTTTTATCGGAGATTTTTTTACCCAGCTCATACTCATATCCATAACTTCCTTGAAACACCACAGGGGGAAAATTGCCTGCAAGTTTGCTTATTAAAAAGTGTAATGCTAAATCATAGTCTTTAAATAATTCTTGGATCTGAGCGGTTGCCGTTAAGCCAATAGTTTTTTTCTCAAAGTCTTGGAAATCTTTTTCACTATACAACTGAGCAGATCCACCTTTATCTATAAAACATTTGCTCATAAATACTTTATCTACAATATTAAGACATACATTAATCGCATTAATTTTTTCTTCCTTTGAATTCAACTCATCAATTTTATGAAAAAAGAATGCCCACAAAATTGCTTGTGCTGTTCTTGGCACATATACATTTCCAGCATCAGAAAAGTCAGCAGCATTTTGAATCAGCCCTATTACCTTTTTTATTCTATCTACTAAAACTTTATGCGCTTCTTGAGATTCTATAGCACCTTTTTTAACGCCCAGGCACTTTCCAATCGCTCGCAATTTTGACTCTATATTCTTTATTTCACTCCTATAGTCAATCTTTGATTTATACTCTTTTTTAAGATTAACAAGCTCAGATTCTTTCAACTCCTTTTGGCCTTTAATTTTTTCCAGCATCTGAGCAGCTCTATCAAGCTCATCTCCTATTTTTGTTTTTTCATTATATGCCATAGAAACACCTTGACTTGGGATCTCTTGGGGACCCTTGAATTTCTCCAATTGTCGCCGATAAGATCTCAATGCTTTATTATATTTTTTTGTTGCTGTCTTGACCTTGCCAATTGCTTTATCCATTTTTTTATATATTATTGTTTTCTCTTTTTGTTTTGCTTTTAATTTCTGGAGAGCTTTTTGTAATTTTTTAATATGCTCTGTATATTCTTGGCTCCATAATTCTATTATCCTTTCATAATCTCCAGACTTACGATATATTGCATTTATTAATTCTCCAAAAACAGTTGGCTTTACTATACTGAGCACGCCACGCTTAGTAGGCAAAAATTGATCATCCTCACTTGGCCGAAACCATAATGTTCTTACCAGGTTTACAACTGGATCGCATTGAAAGACTGGCTCCCACTTTGTTTTTTCAGACGGCGGCTTACCGGGCCCATACTGATACATATTTTCTATCCACTTGATGTGCAATAATGCATGAGCAAATCCAATATCATCTACTTTAAGCACCGTAAATAGCCCCCTAAGAGGAATATGAGGATATGTTTTAGTTTTGCTAGAAACAACCAATAAAGAAAAGATAACTACAACAGATAAAAATTTTTTACATTTATTTAAAATATTCATTAAAAACCTCGCATTATAAAAAAAAGCACACACTCTCATCAACTCATTATATTACTAATATAAAATATTGTCAATAGTTGCCTGTCACGCGCAAGACACAAATAGAAAGATTCTTCAATGAATTAAAATAATTTTCTGACAAAAAGCTCTAACCTCCCTCCAGATAAAAGTTTTAAGCATTACAGGTTATTTTTCAAGTTTAACTTTCACCTTGCGTTTCAGCCCACTTTCTGCAAAATTATAATACCCTGACTAAGTTTACGACCTCATCATCTTGAAATATCGGCTCCCAGTTTGTGCCTTGGAAAGGAGGTTTGCCCGACCCATATTATACATATTCTCAATCCAATGTGAATGTAATAACGCATGCCCAAATACAACGTCATCAATTTTTAATGCTTCAAACAATCCCTTGGGTGAAATATGTGGGTATGCATTTATTTTTGTAAAAATACGCAAGAGAAAAAACAAAAAATAAAACTACTCTTTCTTTTTTTATAACGATCAATAATACTTTTTTCATCATAAAAACAAAATTTGTAATAAGACAATAAAGAATTAAAACTACTCAAGTAAACAAAATATGTTTATACTGTTTTGCTTCAAAAAAACAAAAAGCATTTCTTTATTTTAGCAATATTAGCTACGCTATTACTAACGATAAAAAAACGCTACACTAGTATAAGAAAAAAATAATAAGTAAAAAGCAAAAATTAGGAATAAAGAACTTGAATTATAAGAAAAAAAAAGAGATAAAAAAGAAATACTTATTTCTCATTTCTTTATTACTTCACTTACTTGTATTGATACTTTTGTTTGCAGTATATGAATACACCAAAAAAGATTTTTCACTTCCTCGAAAGAAAAAACCCGCCAAAGTTCTTTTTCAAAAACCTAAACCCAAGCCAAAACCAAAACTTCAACTTCCAAAGCCGAAACCAAAACCTCAAATGACACTTCCTGCATTTCAAGGCATAAAAAAGGGTACACCAAAACCTAAGCCAAAAGCAGAACCTCCCAAGCCTAAAGTTGAACAAAAAAAACCTGACCCACCTAAAAAGCAAGAGCCAAAGAAAAAACCTGAAATAAAAAAACAAGAGGTTAAAAAAACTCCAGTAAAAAAACCGGAACCAAAACCTAAGCCAAAGCCACAAAAAAAAGACATTAAAAAACCTGGTCCAAAACCCATACCAAAACCAGAGCTAGTAAAAAAGCCAAGGCCCAAGCCTCAACCCAAACCTATACCCAAGCAAAAACCTCTCCACCATCTAAAACCTCCGGTTCCTAAACCTTTTATAAAACCACCAACAAAACCTGGCAAAAATATTTCACTCACTGATTTATCAAAAGGCTTTTTGGATTATACTGAGCAACAAGGTGCAAACCTCATTCGATACACAAAAAGTGCTCATGGCAAGCCAACAGAAGAACAACTCAAGCATGAACGATATATCAGAAGAGTATTTGATTGCATAGAAACAGCTCTGAGCATTAGAAAAAATACACTGGCCATACGACAAAAAGTATACCCTAATGATGTTTTGACCGTCCTGATCAACATAGTACTAAATACTGATGGTAAAATTGCAGATATGTCTATCGCAAAAACCTCGGGCATGACAGAATTTGATCAATTTATGCTCCGTATTATTCACGAAGCAAATTCATCATTCCCTCCTGTGCCAAGCTATTTGAGCACAGATAAGTACTATTTACCAATCAAGTTCTTTATCCCTGCTGGCATGGTTATAGCACGAAAGGCTCCCTTTAGGGCTCCATTTTAAAAAAATGATCTTCCCCATAATTATCTCTTTTTTCAAAGAAGTAAAACTCTGGAAGAGCTTGATCATCATGCAAAAAAAATTATAAAAAAAATCAAAGAAGAACCCTCAAAAAGTTAAACGTAAAAAAATAATAATTTAACCAAATATAAAAAAATTTTTAAAATCTCTTTAAAAAGGCATTATCAAGCATATTAATAAAAAAATTCACGATATTTTTATTAATATGCTATTATTTATTTAAGGTTGAATAGGTAGTAAAAATGGAGCAAGGAAATGAATATGAAGCAGGCAAGGAGTATAGTGATAGTTTGCGCTTTAATAAGTTTATCTATATATCCAAAAAAACAAGACACCTCTGCCCTGTCCAAAATTTCCTTAGAAAAAAAAGAAGCGAAAATAACTTCTGAACAATTTACCATAAAAATAGAATCTAAGTGGAAAGACCTCGAAAGAGATAGAAAAAAAAATATATTTAAAGATAAATGGATCTGGGCAGGTGATATAATTATCAAAAAAACAGCATCTGAATATGTCTCATTACATGAACTCCACTTGACCTGGAAGGGTAAAAAAATAGATCAACTTATCGCCTCATTATATGACAAAAATAATGATAAAACATTTATGCCTATAGAAAAATACTTAATATGCGATAGTATTTGGAAAAAATCTGAACAAAGACTTATTTTAAAATTTGAAAAACCTAAAACATTATATTCTGTGAATAAACTTTCTCTTGTGCTTACCCTTCCTCAAGAAATGATACATGTGTTAAAAAACGGTCATTTTACCATTGATTCAGAGTATCTCCCAAGACCGTATCAAGAACATGCAGCAGAACATAATCTTTGTTTATGCTTTAATAATTTAGAAATAGTTAATTAAGAAAATCTCTCAAACTCTTTTTTTTTACCAGCTATTATTTTTCTGATATCCTTTTAACAAAAATAATATTTTTTAAATCTTTAAGTTAAAGGGAAAAAATTATGAAATGTCATCTTATTTGTTTTTTTGTTGTACTATGCTACCTGATACCAATTTACAGTATGAAAAAAAAAGTTAACGAAAAAAAGAACCCCAAAAAAGAGATTATATTATGCAATAAAACAGATACACTAACAGCAAAAGAAGAAATTCGGGAATTTATGAATAAAGCAGATGTTGGCACCTGTTACATTCATCTTGTAAACATAGCAGAAAAAAATCAAAATAAAATGAAAGAAAAACTCGGCTCTACAATGCATGAATTTGGTAAATTTGCTTGGGGCGCTATTGGGGGTTGGTTAGGTTCTGCTGGAAGTTATTTTGCTCCTAAGGAACGTATCTTAAAAAGATTAATCGGCGCAAAAAGAAAAGTAGCTGATGTTTTTTTTGCAGCAAGCGATCAAAAAGAAACTTCAGAAAAATTAATTACACAAATGTTACACAAGCAAGAACCTGATGAGCTACATCCAGAACTACCGGGACAAATAGCATCATTATGTGCAACAAAAGTTATTTCTTGTATGGAAGAAAAGAAAGAAGAAGTAATCAAACAAATCAATGCTGTGCATAAAAAAGTTGAAAAAAAAGGATGGAGCCTCAAAGAAAAGTTTAAATTCTGGGGCATGAGTAAAGTGATTCCCCTCTTTATAGCACATTGCATTGAAAATAAAAAAGATTGGCAATTATTTTTTACACAACTAGAAAAGCCTCTTGAAACAAGTTTTGAGAAAAAGGATGAAATTGAAGAAAGTAAAACCCTTCGAGATGGCATAAGTGCTTTTCCTCAGGATGATAAAGAAGAAATAGAAGAAAGCGAAGATGAAATAGAATAATCGAGTAGGAGGAGTTGCTAAGCAACTCCGACCTCCCACACCACCGTACGTAC
>Ga0180433_10006569_pt1 | contig 15176 bp, 11 predicted proteins | sample SS_ome_8_FD_132980 | JGI IMG/M metagenome (GOLD analysis project Ga0180433, IMG submission 132980) | Hypersaline lake sediment archaeal communities from the Salton Sea, California, USA - SS_1_D_1 metaG | ecosystem: Environmental > Aquatic > Non-marine Saline and Alkaline > Hypersaline >... | reverse complement strand
TTACCATTAAGGCGAGTCAATCTTACTGTATCTGCTTCGTTACAAGGCATTCGCAGTGAAGGACCACACCTTCACGCCTTGCGCCTCGCATCTGCAGCAACCTTGACTCGTGAATAATCCAGGTTAATAACAGTGGTTATCGGATTTTCGGTTGACTGGTCTTTTTTTGTGTGTATTATGAATTAGTGAGATGCTCAAAGGGTAAAAATTTAATGAAGATGAGTGAGAATCACATCCAAAGGAAAAAAGAGATTCCCGTTCTCTTCAAAAAAATTACAGGGGTCTTGATAGTCTTTTTCATGACCGGTCTCGTTCTATCTGCCCAGGAAGGAAAAGAAGAACAAAAATTATACTCCTCATCAACAAGCTTATCCCTCCTTCAAACATCCGGTAATACAAACGAGTTCTCCTTAGGTTTTGATACAGAACAAAATCTTAATTTTGATAAAAGCCGGATCCACTTTAAGGGAAGCATCATCTATGCCGAAAGCGAGGGGAATAAGAAGACTGAGTTCTATTTCAGCCAATTGAATTACAGATATTCTTTTAAACCCAGGTTCTACAGCGTTGGCTCAGGGCAGTTTGAGCGAAATGTCCTCTCCGGCTATAACTACAGGTTTTTCATTTCAGCCGGAGCCGGATATTTTTGGGTAAAATCAAAAAAAATTGAGGTTTCCTCAGAAACAGCTTTTGGCTGGAGCTGTGAGAACAACATTGAAAAAGAGACAGACTCGGATACTTCCATCTCATTTGCTTATATTTCTCTATCTAATTCCATAAAAATCCCATTATCCTCCAATTCTGAATTGAATCATCAAAACATATCTTTTTTCAATCTGAAAAGAGGGAAAGACTTTCGCATGACCTCTCTCACTTCTGTTATCTTCAGTATAAGCAAGATATTTTCAATAAAACTAAGCCATCAACTCATATACAACCATGCCCCGGTACCTGGATTCAAAAACAGGGACCAATACATACTCAGCTCATTGGTTTTAAAGCTGTAAACGCTGTTAAATTTTTCAAACTCCGCTGACTCACCTTTTTTCTTGCTCCTTTTTCAACCTGTATTCAACAGCTTTTCTGGCTTCAAAGTATATTTTGGAAAAATTCTTAAACATCTCTTCTCTCTCCGAATTGTCCGAACTGTGTTTGATGCCATCCTTATACAAAGCATGCAGATCGATCCCGGGTTTATATCCTGGGTAGTATTCGGAGACAGCTGTTATGATCTCAATACAAATCTGCATCCTGATCACTTCTGACAAATTAACTGCGTATACTTCCGCTGTTTTTTCAATATATTCCGCCAGCCAATCAGGAAGCACGACCTGAAATTTTTTAGACATCTTTTCCCCCCTTATTCCCTTCTGACCTTTCTAAAAAAAAATAACGCATGAACTCTGCCTCGCGAACAATCAACATAGCATCAACCTCGTCTCTTCACATCTTGCCGTTAAGAACAAAGCGCCTGAATTATAGCACACTCTTGACATAATCTAAAATAATGTATATCTTATACTCTTTAGTAGAGTATGCTGCAGAGGCAGAGATTTTCAAAAAGGTGAGTGTTTGTGTTAGTAGAAGGGGGTAATAAGATGATCCCTATATCACTCAGTCCTCAGCTCGTCCGCGGGGTTTTTAAATGCCGCCTTTAAGCTCTGATAACTAACCGTAATCATAGCTGCAGCCAGACTCCCAAAAAGTGCTGCCACAAACGCCCATAAGCTTACGGCATCACGGTAAGCAAAATTTTGGAGCCACTTCTGGATGACTAAATAAGCTACTGGCCAGGCTATGACATTGGCAGCTATTATCAAAATTATCATTTCTTTTACAAAAAGCGACAACACATCAGGAACCGTGGCTCCTAAAACTTTCCGGATTCCGATTTCTTTGGACTTTTGCTGGGCTGTGAAGGCTGAAAGACTGAACAGGCCGAGCAGTGCGATAAAAATAGCAAGCACAGAAAAATAAAGAAAAATTCTCTGGAACTGCTCCTCTGACTTATAGAGTCTGTCAAAAGCATCGTCCAGGAAAAAGTACTCAAAAGGGAGAAGAGGAGAAAATTCCTTGTAGACTTTTGTTATTTCCTTCATTGTTGCGGGAAGGTCTGTTGTATTCAGCTTAACGGATAAATAATCAAAGCGGGTCCCCCATGGATTGCTGGTGATGATCAACGGGCCTATGTCATAGTGGAGAGTGGAAAATTGAAAATCCTTGACCACGCCGATCACCTTCCAATCTCCGTTCCGTCTTATGGTCTTGCCTACGGGATCATCCCAATCCAATTGTCTTGCAAGGGTTTCATTGATAAGATAAGCCTCCTTATCTGTGGAAAACTCCTTATTGAAATTCCTTCCCATTACGACCTCGATCTCATAAGTATCCAAAAAGTGCTCGTCGATATCCAGAGCATGAAACATAAGTGAAGATGAGTATCCTTCCGGCACATAACCGTTTCGAGTGAATCCCCTGTGGGGCACGTCCGAAGAAGCACTTGCCTGCGTAATTCCCGGAATAGAAAGAAGCTTTTCTCTCATTTCCTCTGTTTTGGTCCTCAGCTCTTCTCCAGGAAGATTGATCACCAGCATATTTTCTTTCTCGTAACCCAGTTCTGCTTTTTTCATAAATCCGATCTGATTCTGGATGAGAAATGTGCAGATGATCAGAGTGATGGATATAGCAAACTGAAAAACAACGAGCACATCCCGGAACTTTTTTTTCCCCCGGCCTGTTTCCGTCTCTCCTTTAAGGGTCTTTGCTGGTTGAAAAGAAGAAAGATAAAAAGACGGATAAGCCCCGGCGATCATTCCAACAACCAGAATGAGACCTATAAACCCCATGACGCTCAGAGGGTTTATCATCTCATAGATATTGAGATCCTTACTTAAAAGCTGACTGTAAACAGGCATAAAAAATGAAACAAGAAACGCTCCAATCAAAAAAGCAAGGGCCGTTAAGAACACGGATTCCCCCAGGAACTGCCGGATCAGGTTCCCGCGGTTGGCCCCGACCACTTTCCTCAGACCGACCTCCCGGGCCCTCCGGGCCGCTCTTGCTGTGGTGAGATTGATAAAATTGATACAGGCAATAAGCAAGATAAACACGGCAACGGCCGTAAATGTATAGAAATTGGTCAATGCTGTCCTTGAGCCTGGATCGAAGTAAAAATGAATCCTCTTTAAAGGCTGAAAATACGCCTCGCTTTTCCAGCCGTAAGAAGCAATCCTTTCATTGATATGGCGCCACATAAAATCCGGCAGTTTTTTCTCCAGCTCTCCTGTAGATACGCCCTGCTTGAGCCTGACATAGGTTATATACTGATTCCCGCCGTTCCAGTCCAGATGAAGGTTGGGCAGCCTGTACAAAGTGGAAAAGGATATCAGACTGCTGAACTGGATACTTGAATTCTCGGGGGGATCCTCTACCACTCCGGTGACTTTATAAAGGTCTTTCAGGCCGATTTGGATGGACTCGCCCACCGGATCTTTATCGCCGAAAATCCTCTCTGCTGTTTTCTGAGAAAGTACAATGGAAAATGGTTCAGTAAGGGCTGTCGCCGCATCCCCCTCAATAAGATCAAAGGAAAACATTTCAAACATTTTGTCAGAAGCATAGCGCATTCCGGTTTCTTTATACGATTCGTTATTGACATTAAGGTAGGCAGGTCTCTGTGTTGACATGCGGACAAATTCTTCGACCTCAGGAAACTCGTTTTTCAGGTCCTCCCCCATAGGCGGAGTATAGACATATGAATCGCTTGCATATTTGCCTTCCTGAAAGTATTTCACAGCCACTCTGTAGATCTGGTCTGCGTCCTTGTGGAATCTGTCATAACTGAGTTCAAACTGCAGGTAGAGAAGGATCAGAACAAAAGCACTCAAACCCACAGCCAGGCCCAGGATATTGATCAGAGAATAGACCTTGTGTTTTTTTAAATTCCGGAATGCTGTAAGCAGATAATTTTTAATCATGTCTCAAGCTCCAAGTTTCAATTTATAGCATTGTTTTTCTTTTTTAATTATGCAATTTTTGTGCCAGGATATTGACTCAGGGATGACTCCTAAAAGAATTAAATGGAGTTACAGAAAAATGTCCGTAATAGAGCAATGATTGTCCATTATCGAACATATCGACCTTACATATCCCCTGATTAAGTTGAAGATTATTTTTTCTTTTTCCCCTCTTCTTCCTTTTTTTCCGCCTCTCTCGCTTTCTGCATCAAATTCTTTTCGGTTCATCTCTCGAATTTCCTTAATTTAAAATATTCAGGCTTTGTCTGAACCGTCCATTCGTTATTCACTGTATCCACATCAGCTGTCTCAAGAAAAGGATCAAGGGTGATTTTCTTTACTTCTTTTTTAAAAGCAAACACCTTTTGGACACGGTCATTGTAGCGGCGCCATATTTCAGCCGGGATCCTTTCCACTTCCTCTGAACCATCCTTAAATTCAAACCGGAGTATGATGGGCATAACCATTCCGCCGATATTGGAAAAAGATACTTCATAATAATTATACCCTGCATTCAGAATTTCTTTTTCTTCATCTGTCAATGTTTCAAGATATTTCTTGTACTCCTCCTGCTCCTGTGGGGTCACTTGAAGCGGGTCATGCCGGTCATAGAAATCAAGCAGGGACTTATCTTTTTCCACAGCTGTTTCCTTTATTTCCTTCTTGTTTCGAATGTTGCTGATGTATCTTTCCGGGAGGCGGTTTTCCTTCTCCTGCTCTATAACTTTATCCACTTCCGGTTCCCCTGTATTTATCTTATACCACTTCACCCCATCCACAGCTATGTCAACATGGTCGGTACCAAAAAACCATCCGCGCCAGAACCAATCAAGGTCCATTCCTGAGGCATCCTCCATGGTTCTGAAAAAGTCTGCCGGCGCCGGGTGCTTGAACTTCCATCTTTGAGCGAACTCTTTGAAAGCACAGTCAAACAGCTCCCTGCCCATAATGGTCTCCCTCAGAATATTAAGCCCCGCAGAGGTCTTGGCATAAGCATTGCTCCCTACATTCAGGTCTATGTCCGGCGCTGTCATGATGGGAGACATGTATTTCTTTTCGCCTTTCATGTACTCAACCATGGAATAAGCAGGCCCGTTTCTCCGTGCAAACTCCCTGCTCCATTCCTGTTCTGCAAGATATTCCAGAAATGTGTTTAATCCTTCATCCATCCATGCCCACTGGCGCTCGTCCGAATTCACGATCATGGGGAAGAAATTATGTCCGAATTCATGAATGATCACACCGACAAGGCTGTATTTCAAATATTCGGGATAGGTTCCGTCAGGTTCGGGTATCCCTCCGTTAAAAGCGATCATGGGATACTCCATTCCCCCGCCTCTTGAAGCAAGCACGGATATGGCCTTCGGATAAGGGTACTCGAATGTGAATCTGGAATAGACCTTTATGGCATGCGCCACAGCCTTTGTCGAATATTTCTCCCATATAGGATTCCCGTCCTTGCTGAAATAGGACATGGCGAGAACAGTGCGGGCTCCGAATTTGACTGCCATGGCATCCCATATGAATTTTCGCGAGCTGGCAAAAGCAAAATCCCTTACGTTTTCCGCTTTGAAAATCCATGTCTTTTTATCTTCCGAACGCTCTTTTTCATTCTGGACGGCCTCCTCTTCAGTAACAATCAAAACCGTGTCCTCTGTGGAATCCTGTGCTTTATGAAGCCGGGCTCTCTGTTCGGCTGTTAAGACCTTCTCAGGATTCATCAAGATCCCCGTGGCACCGATGACATGATCGGAAGGGGCTGTTATTTTCACCATGTAATTTCCAAAAGGAAGCGCAAATTCCCCGCTTCCCAGAAACTGTTTGTGCTGCCATCCTTCTGCCTCATTGTACACAGCCAGCCGGGGAAAAAATTGGGCGATGGTGAAGATATGATTCCCGTCTTCTTCATAATAGGTAAAACCTGACCTTCCTCCGACTTTGTTCTTATCATTTATGTTGTACCACCACTTCATCTTGAAAGAATACCTTGAATCAGGATTCAGACCCTCGGGAAGGTCCACTCTCATCATGGTGTTTACGATTTTATACGAAAGGTCAGTTCCCTTTTTATCCTTCACATATTCGATCTTAAATCCTCCGTCAAAATCCACATGCATCCTTTGAAGAAACCTGAAGCTTAGAGGGTCTGATATCCGGCCCGAACTCACTTTTCCCGTCAGGGAATCTTTCTCCCGGATATTCTGATCCAACTGCACCCAGAGATAGGAAAGGGAAACTGGCGCATTATTAAAATAAGTTATTGATTCCTCTCCATATATTCGCTGTTTCTCCTCATCAAGTTCAATGGCTATATCATAGTCAACTCTCTGCTGCCAGTATTCCGGGCCCGGAGCCCCTGAGGCTGTTCGGTACTGGTTAGGAGTGGGAAGTTCCTGATAGAGCTGACGGAACTGATTCTCCTGCTGTTCCTCATCCTGGGCAGAGGCCAAGGCGATGTTGAACAGAGTAAAAGAAAAAACTAAGACAAAGCCTAAAAAAACACATTTTTTAAACATACCTACCTCCCATTGATTTTTTCACTACAAAATCTTATACACTCAGGTTCCGAGTGTAAAATAAAACACAGCGCCTTCTCCGGGCTTGCCTTCTGCACGGATAACACCTCCGTGTTTATGGATAATCCGTCTGGTAACGGCGAGTCCCATTCCATAACCCGGAAACACTTCATTCTCATTCAATCTCTTGAACGGGTAAAACAGCTCATCCACATCTGCCGTCTTAAATCCGATCCCATTATCCTTGATGAAATATTCTTTAATACCTTTTATCTTCTTTATTCCGAATTCGATTTTAATATCTGGTTTTTTAGAAGAGTAAATCCAGGCATTTGTAAGCAGATTGTCAATAACAATGCTCAGCATGCGGCTGTCTCCCATGACCTTTATCCCTTCTTGAATAAGAAACTCAGCTTTCCGTTCGGGGTTTCCTTCTCTCAGCTTAACCGACCGTTTCCTTACCATGTCACTGAGATCGACCTGCTCAAGTTTTAACCTGTCAAATGACAGTTCAGCCACTTCGCTCAATCCTTTGGTCATCCGCTTCATGCGGTGAGCCGCCGCCCGGATCTGTATGAGTTTATCTTTACCTTTGTCGTTAACTCTATTCGCATACTCCTCTAAAAACGACTTGCTGAACTCATCTATTCTTTCCAGTGGAACTTCCAAATACTGTGCTGTAGCAGAGAAAAGACCTTCCAGTTCATTATCTAAGGCTTTCCGTTGAACACTTTTATCAAACGGGATTGACTTGAGTTCCTCATCTTTTTTGGGTCTTTTTTCAATACTGTCCTTCTTCTCTACCTCCTGCTTTTTTCTTTCTTCCTCTTCAGCTTTTTTATCAGTCACATCCCGAAACGCCGCAGCCATGTCTCCGGAAGGAAGCTTGCTGATAAAAAATTCTTTCCAGCCTGCCTTGTCACCGACCCTTAATTTGGAATAGGGAATATACTTCTCCACCTCAGTCTTCCATGCGCTCTGAAGAGCGTCCAGCAGTCCCGATTCTCTGACCATAGGGAAGACCTTTGTGACTTTTTTCCCAATAAGGTCACTGCGGTGTATCCGCTCTATTTTTTCACCTGTTGTGTTCAAATCCATAATAAGAAAATTTTTTCCCTCATCAACCGCTTCAAAGACAAAAATCCCATAAGCGCAGCTTTCAAATATCTCTCTGTATTTTTTCTCTGTCTTCTCCAATTCTGTGGCTTTCTGGCGCGCTTTGTTCACTTCATCCAGCTTCAACCCCCGGAGTTTTTCACTTTCCAACAAATATTTCAGCCGATCCCGCAAAATCATCAATTCATTTTTTTTCTTTTTTTTGATTCGAGCCCCTGCTTCCCCGGGACCAGATATGTTTTTGGTCGCTGTCACAAGGTTTAATATAGGCTTTGAAATAATATGCTGGAAGCCGCGTGCTAGAAAATAAACAAGTAAAAGCGCTAACCCTAATAAAACCGCCATGATAAAAATATAAAGCCTGAGTTTTCTATTCAGTTCCTCAGTAGAAGCCCGTACAAATATCTTTCCATATGTGTTCTCTCCATCTGATACCGGTAAAAGAACATGGAGATATCCGTCCTTGAATCCTGAAGATTTCATATACTCTACGGCATGTGGAATAAACGTCTCTTCAGAAAGGCTGTAGGACGCCAAAGCATCGGTATCAGGTCCGAAAAACACACTATCTGTAATATAGGGCACAGAGCTTAACACGGATAAGCAAGCCTCAAGGTCCCTTCTTCTTTTTGAGACCACTGCCTGCCTGCAGCATTCTCCGGCCTGGGCTGCATGCTGCTTGACCTCCTCTGTAAATCTCACTCTGTCCTCTCTGGACTTGGCGAATACGATCAGTGAAAAAGTCACAATAAGGATGATGGCTGATATGAGGAGAATAATCCCTATGAGTTTTTTCCGGACGCTTAAATCTTGAAATAATTTCACTTTAATCTTCTCGTGAATCCGGCATGAATCATAATCATACTCTAAACAGGTTACGTAATTCAAGTCAGAACCTATGCATATAATAAACATATTTCTCCCCCCTCTTATTGACCTGGATAATGAACAAGCCAAGGTTGTGTTTGGGAAGAAGGGCATGGGATGAGGAATCCACTATGAGGGCTGAGCGGGCATGGTTCCTTGAAGAGGGGAGCGAAGCCCGAATGGGAGTAAGATTGAATGATTTGTGATTATTCACAAATCATTGGGGGTTCCAAGGGGTATGTTCCCCTTGGTCGCAGGGCGTTAGCCCGAGAAGGGAGGCAGGGAGCATTAGCGACCGTTGGAAGGGGGAAATCTGAGATTTTCCCCTCCAAGGAATCGATGCGGGGATCGAACGGGTGACGAACCCCTTGCCCTTTTCCTCCTAACATTTTTAGGGAGCTCAAGCGATATCTGAATTTTAACTTCCCATTGACTGGATGTCTTTCATAGCATAATATCATCTACAGAAGTATTCAAAACAGTTAACCTGGATGATGAACAAGTCAAGGTTAATTTCTGGAGGTTATGATGAAAAAAATCACTGTTTTTGTTCTGAATGCGGTGCTGCTGCTTGCGCTTCCTTCACGTGCTCAGGAACACAAATGGTATAAAGGCAACACTCACTGCCATACTTTAAACTCGGACGGAGATTCTTATCCGCGTCAGGTCATCAGATGGTACAGAGACCACGGGTACAACTTTCTTGTCATATCAGACCATAACTTTATCACTGAAATAAAATATCTTGATACCGACCCAAACGACGATTTCCTTCTCATTCAGGGAGAAGAGGTCACAGATTCCTTTGAAGGAGTCCCGATTCATCTCAATGCCCTGAATGCCTTGAAGTACATCGAGCCCCAGCACGGGGACTCCATAACAGAAACCCTGCAGAACAATGTCGATGCCGTACTTCAGGCCGGAGCTGTCCCTCAGATAAACCACCCCAACTGGAGGTGGTCTTTTACGGATAAGGAAATGTCCCAGCTCAAAAACGTCACATTATTCGAACTGTTCAATGTCCATCCTGACAGCAATTTGTTTGCGGCAGGAGGCAGGCCCGGCATGGAAGACATCTGGGATGGGATGCTCTCCATGGATATCCTGATGTACGGGATCGCATCAGATGATGCCCATGATTTCATCGGGGAGTTCGCCCCCGCACGATCTAATCCGGGTTCGGGATGGATCATGGTCAAGGCCGGGGAGCTGAGTACAGAAGCCATTATGCAGGCGATCGAACAGGGGGAATTCTACGCCACCCTGGGAGTCACGCTCAAGGATGTCTATCATACCGAGGATAAATACATTGTCGATGTCAATCCCTACAAAGACGCAGCCTACACCATTACTTTTATCGGGAAAGAAGGCCGCACGCTTCAGGAATCCCAAGGCCCCTATGCCGAATATCTTTTCAAGGGCGACGAGCTTTACGTTAGAGCCAGAATCTTCGAATCTTCGGGAAGAATAGCCTGCACTCAACCCGTTTTTCTAAAAAAGGATTGACCTGGGACATTAGCCATGGGCAAAATACCAAATGTTTTTGTGATTGTTTTCTTTCTGATTATCATTGCTGCGGTCCTGACATGGGTACTTCCCGGCGGAAGCTATGAGAGAAAACAGATCGAAATCAACAACACTCAAAGAACCATAGTGGTCGAGGGAACATATGAAAAAAAAGAAGCAAACCCTCAGATACTGGAAATATTCACTGCTCCGTTAAAAGGTTTTATCAAATTAGCGGAGATCATTGGTTTCATATTCATCGTGGGGGGTGCTTTTTATATGCTGAATGAAACGGGAGCCATAAATGCCGGCATCGGGAAGCTGGTGAAGATACTGAAAGGCAAAGAATTGCTGATCATTCCCATTGTGATAACCGTTTTTTCTCTCTTTGGAGCTATTTTCGGGATGTGCGAGGAAGCCATGCCTTTTGTCCTGATCTTTGTCCCACTGGCCATCAGTCTTGGATACGATTCCATTGTAGGGATATGCCTTTCCTTTCTTGCTGCAGGCGTGGGATTTGCCGGGGCATTCATCAATCCTTTTACACTGCAGATAGCACAGAAGATCTCAGACATTACACCTGTTTCCGGGATAGTATACAGGGTGATCATCTGGTTTGTAGCAACAGCTATCACCATTCTATGGGTGATGGTCTATGCAGTGAAAATAAAGAAAAATCCCCGGAAAAGCATCATGTACGAATACGATAAAAAGAGACGCGAAGAATTGATTGAAAAGCAAAAACAGGTCAGTAAATTCACATGGAGACATGCGATATGCCTGATTATTTTGCTTGCAGGAGTCGTGTTCATGATACTGGGGGTCATCCTCTTTAAGTGGTACATTAAAGAAATTGCCGGTCTGTTTTTGGCTATAGGGCTTGCCAGTGCAATCATCGCAGGAAAAGGATTGAATGATATTGCCGGTTCCTTTATCAAAGGGTGTCAGGAAATGATTTCAGCTGCACTCATACTGGGATTTGTCGGAGGAATCATCGTTATTCTCGAACAAGGCGGGATTATGGATACCATTCTCTTCAGTATGTCCTCATCCATATCAAAGCTGCCTGGGATCTTGGCTGCTTATTTTCAGTATATCATTCAAATCATCTTTAATTTTTTTATTCCCTCAGGTTCCACAAAAGCAGCTCTGACCATGCCCATTATGTCACAGCTTGCCGACCTTTCAGGTATAACCCGCCAAACAGCGGTGCTGGCTTATCAATTCGGGGACGGCTTCACCAACATGATCATCCCCACATCAGGTGTGACCATAGGGACTTTGGGCTTAGCTAAGATCCCCTATGAAAAATGGTTTAAATGGAACTTTCCCATGCAGATTATTTTCTTTATCATGTCATTGCTGCTCTTAATATGGCCGGTTCTCACTCACTGGCAGTAAGGAAAGGAGATAAAAATGAAAATAAACAACCTTAAACCTATCACGATTTTATCCGCATGCCTGGTCATTTCTTTAACGGCTGTATCTTTTTGCGGTTCTTTTATCCCCATGACATACCAGAAAGAAACAGTTTCTATGGCAGTCCAGGGCATGGGACAGGACTTAGTCGACCTTTTTCTGGTTGTGCCTCTTTTGATCCTGACCCTTGTTTTTATCCATAGAAACAGTAAAGTGGCCTTTTACATTTTCGGCGGAACCATTTTTTATATCCTGTATTCATTCGTCATTTACAGCCTTGGAGTCCGCTTCAACTATCTTTTTCTTTTATACTGCATCACTTTGGGGCTTTCTCTCTATATATTCATCCTGTTCATGATCGATTTCAGCCGCATGGATGTTGAAAACTGGTTCGGGCAAAAAACACCCTCTAAAATATTTTCCATTTATTTGATCCTTGTCGCTCTTATGTTCTATCTTCTCTGGCTTAAAGATGTGGTCCCGGCTGTGCTTAAAAATTCCGTACCTCCTTCGGTCAGTGATTATAATCTACTGGTAAATCCTGTTCACGTGCTTGACATTTCAGTGGCACTGCCCGGACTGATTGTGACCGCGTTTTTATTGCTGCGAAAAAAACGTCTCGGTTATATACTCACTCCCATATCTTTGGTGTTTATCATCATATTGGCACTGGCCTTAATGGGAATGGTCCTGATGCTTAAAGTCAAAGGAATCAGTGAAGACTTTTCTGTGGCAGGGATCTTTCTAGTCATGGCTGTGATAAGCTCGGTCCTTTTATGCGTTTTTTTAAAAAATTTAAAGCCAAGATGACCCAAGAAAAAGATCACTACCCTGGATGATGAACAAGCCGAAGTTGCGGCAGATGCGAGGCATAGGGTGCGAAGCTGTGGTCCTTCACCGCGAGTACCCTGTAACGAAGCAGATGCAGTGAGATCGGCTTGCCTGAAAGGTAAAAAAATGGCGATTAAAATGAAAGTGACAGCAAACAATATCTTTTTCAGTTGTCATTTTTGTAGAAAACATTTATCTCTGTGAAAGCAAAACAAAAAAACGGTTATCGCCATCTTTTTATGAATAGTTCAGGCTAATTATTTTGATAGACTGTGTAGGTCTTTCTTCCAAAATAAGAAATGACCGCAAAGCAGATCAAAGTCAGAACAAAAGAAGCTCTCACTCCGGAGAGGAACCCGATTTTTCCAAGGTCAATGATAGCACCCTGAAGAGGGGGCATCACTGATCCTCCGAGGATAGCCATAATAAGTCCGGCCGCTCCGATTTTAGCATCATCGTTTCTCAACCCTTTAAGGGCAATTCCGTATATGGTGGGAAACATCAAAGACATGCAGGCGGATATGGCCACTAGACTCAGAAGTCCTATCATCCCTGGAGAGAACATAACACTGAGGGTTAAAACCATTCCGACTCCGGCAAGGACCATAAGGAGCTTTCCTGCTTTTATGTATTTAAGAATGTAAGTGAACACAAACCGGCTGACACAGAAAATGACCATGGCGGCAATATTGTATTTCTGGGACAAAACCTCTGCTTTCTGGACAGACAAGCCGTATCTCGCAGAGGTAAAAAGTTCTGTCCCGTAATGGATGATAAAAGTCCAGCACATAATCTGAGCCGCAACATAAAAAAATTGGGCTGCAACTCCATGTATATATTTTCTGTTGTGTGCCAATTTATCCAGAGTTTGAAAGAGTCGTATTTTGTGCTCTCCTTCATCTTTAGTGGGCATACGGCTCAAGGCGACAAAGGCTAGAACCACCAATATCACAAAAGCAATCGCCACATAGGGGGTTCGAATAATCGCGAGGTCACTGGAAGTGACGGCCTTTAAGGTCTCGGGGTCCATCAAAGCTCTCTGGGTCTTTTCAGCAGAATTGATCCTTGCCAGAATAAGAGACTGGGCTGTAAACATGCCTATAAGGGATCCTATAGGATTAAACGCCTGTGCAAAATTCAACCGCCTGGTCGCGGTTTCCTCATCTCCCATAGAAAGGATATAGGGGTTGGCTGTGGTCTCTAAAAAAGACAGTCCGCATGTCAAAATGAAATAGGATATGAGAAACACACTGAATACCTGAAGCATACTTGCCGGTATGAATAAAAAAGCACCTGTTGCATATAATCCCAGACCGACCAAAATACCTGATTTATAATTAAACTTTCTGATAAACATGGCTGCAGAAAAAGCCATGAAAAAATACCCGCCGTAAAAGGCAAACTGGACGAGGGATCCCTGAAAATTGCTCATCATCAAGATCTTTGAAAAGGCTTTTACCATGGGATTTGTCACATCATTGGCAAATCCCCACAGTGCAAAGCAGCTGGTAATGAGTATAAACGGAAACAGATATTTTTTATCAACTACCCGGGCTGTTATGTCTTTTTTACTCTCAGCCATCATAGATTTGATCCGAATTCTTTCTCCCTTTAGCTCACGGTTCTTTTTCCTGCTTTCCGGTTCCTGTACTGCTCTTTTATCCACTCACATGTGGGCTTCATCCCCTCTGCAAAAGAGGTGCCGGGCTCCCAATCAAGATACTCACGGATCATGGTGTTATCGCTGTTTCTCCCCACAACCCCTTTTGGTTTTGAAGTATCGTATTTGCGATCGACCTGAACACCCAGTATGTCTTCTATGATATCAACCAATTCATTCACAGAGATCATTTCCTCGGAGCCTATGTTCAAAGGAGTGGCCGTGGTATTGAGATTGTGCATCAAGCGGAAAATTCCTTCCGTACAGTCATCAATATACATGAAACTTCTTCTCTGCTTCCCGTCACCCCAAATTAAGATAGAATCTTCGTCCCCTTCCATAACGGCAATGACTTTACGGGCAAGGGCGGCCGGAGCTTTCTCGCGTCCTCCGTCCCATGTTCCGTAGGGCCCATACACATTATGGAACCGGGCAATATGGGTCTCCATGCCCTTTTCAATAAACATCTCCTGGCATTTCTGTTCAGCAATCAATTTCTCCCATCCATATCCTCTTTCCGCATCAGCCGGATAAGCATCGCTTTCCTTAAGCCCGGGAACATCATGTTTCTGCTGTAAATTCGTGTTATAAGCACAGGCAGAAGAAGAGAAAAAATATCTGGTAGCCCCGGCTTTCCAGGAAGCCTCAACCATGTTGTCATTTATTTTACTGGAGTTTATCAGACAGTCCACTCTATGGGTCTCAATAAATCCCATTCCCCCCATATCAGCAGCAAAATTGTATACCTCTACGGCCCCCTGCACGAGATCCATAGACTTTTTATAATCCCTGAGGTCAAGGCAGAGATTTGCAACCCCCTCCGTAGTCTGATACCATTCATAAATGGGCTTGATATCAGCTGCCACAATATTTTTGAATCCCTTGCCCTTGAGATACCTCACCATGGATCCGCCAATAAAACCACCTCCCCCTGCAACCACAATTTTGATATTGGGATTCAACTTTTCTTTATAAAGCGTTTGTATGAGCTCTTTTTCATCAACAGGGCCGGGAGCATTGAAATATTCCGGCTCCCAACCGCTTTTTAGTTTTCTTTCAACGTCCTCCCTTGTTGCATAAGACATACCTTCCTCCTTATTTCATTTATTCGTCTATGGAACACACCATTTTACAGATTTTTTTGAATGGAAACACTCTATTTTTTTTATTAGCCTGAATGATGAACAAATCGAGATTGAAAAGAACCTACTGAAATTCAGGTGTGGCTGAAGCGACATTGAAGAT
>Ga0180433_10006568_pt1 | contig 15176 bp, 17 predicted proteins | sample SS_ome_8_FD_132980 | JGI IMG/M metagenome (GOLD analysis project Ga0180433, IMG submission 132980) | Hypersaline lake sediment archaeal communities from the Salton Sea, California, USA - SS_1_D_1 metaG | ecosystem: Environmental > Aquatic > Non-marine Saline and Alkaline > Hypersaline >... | reverse complement strand
CCTAATATTAGTAATCCTGATTCTCCTACAAAAGTTGCGGGAGGACTGGTTAATATAGATTTCTTAACAAATGGTAGAGTAAATTTAGGACAAAACGTCGATACGATAGACGCTCATCGACATCGGATAACGATAAATTGTTGGATATCAGGGAGCTGATTTATGGAAACAATTGATTGGAAATTAGCTAGTTTTGGATTAGGTCTTATTCAGTTTATAGGTATGATGATTGTGTTTGCTGTGATAAAATTTAACGATCTTCGTCACTTGGATGAAGATGTGAGAGATTTAAAAAATAAACAACACGAATATGAATTAAAACAAGACGATCGTCACATTGAAAATGTTAAGGCTATCGGAAAATTAGATACAAAGATTAGTGAATTAGTAGGAAAATTATCATAAATTTTAGAAAAAATTTTATAGTGAAAAAATAAAGGGAGGAATTTAATATGTCTACCGAAATACGGCATGCATCAGCGGTTAAACCCCGTTCCGTCTGTGTAAATAAAGATGTTACACCGGACGATTGGGATAGATGTCAGGCTTTTACACCGGCCACTAATCAGCCAATGGAAAAAGTTTATGAAATTGGCAGATTGAATAAAATGGATTTTGATAAAGATGTTTTAGAGGCTACATTATCTATTACTCAGTTAGAATACGGAACAATCGACTCGTTTTTACAATTAGCAGGTGCTTCTGCTGAACCCGGCGCAGGAATTGATTTAGATGATTTTGATGATCCTAGAATCGATTTTTATTTACCCGGTAAAGACGAATATGCAGGATCAGTTGAACAAACGCTGTGGATGCAACATATGGCTCTGGATTCTTTTGGTTTGAATATTAATGCTGAAGAAAGAATTGAAAGAACTTTTGAATTAAGTGGTGATTATTGTAAAATAGCTAGAGAGGGAAATAAATATCTTATTTTTAAAGAAGATGATGCACCTTCAGGAACATCGGGTAATTATGTTATTGATGTTAGCGATCCTGCTCCAGTAGAAGACCCAAACAATTCAGGAGTTTATATTCTTGATTTGTGGAGAATTCGAAGCGGAACCGCCACTCAACTAACTTTAACAACTGATTATACTTATAATAATTCTACAAAAGAAATTACTATTTTATCTGGATTAGCAAGCGATAATTATCGAATTTGGTATACTGCCGCTTCTTATGGAACTGGTGGCGATCCGACTTCTTTAAATAATGTTGATGATTATTTTCTTGGTGCAGAAAATGTTACAGTCACTATTGATGATGGCACTCATACTGCTGTCGAGTTAGATAAATTAACATCTCTTTCGGTTGCGGCCACTTTAAATCGCATCGAACAACCTAAAATCGGAAGTACAGAAAAGTTTAGGGATGTTGAAAATAGAGATGTGTCGGTTTCTTTAGGAGGGTATGTGAAAGATTTTACTATCTTGGAAGCTTTAATGCAACAGGCTGGTCAAAGTTGGGCGTTAATTGATTTTAGTTCTTTTGATACAGTCGATGTGATTATAAAGATTTACGAAACATCGAGTAAATCTTCGTTTTTAATTGGTTATAAGGCTACCGATTTAGAATTTTCTGATGATACGCAGAATTATGCCGCAGATTCATTTGCTGATGAACCAATAAGTCTTAGTGGAGATGCGCTTTTGATTACTACGACCGAAGGTAATTTATAATATAGATTAATTTAAGTTTGGAGGTAAGGAATGTATTCGATCAAAGAAAGTGTGTTGAAGTCTATTTTACAAAAAAAGTTTAACTCTTTGGTTGGGGTTTGTATGGAAGAAATCGAAGAATTTCAGAGAAATTATAATCTGAATGAGATTGAAATTAGATGCTTCAAAAAATTAATGAAAAAATTAAATTATGAAGCTATGAGAGATATTGAAATCTTAATTTCTTCTTTTTCGAACGGTACTAAAATTAATGTGAATTTTACAAAGCCCACTATTTCGAAATAGAGAAGTGGGCTTTTTCTTTTAAGGAGATGGTATGGATAATGCAGAAATTGATGTGCTTATAAAATCTTTAGCTGTAATCAATCAAAGATTAAAAAGATTAGAAGAAACACTAGAAAAAATAACAAGTGATAATCATGTTCATTATCATTTTGAAAATCATAATTATTTAGATGAAGAAGAAAATTCAGACTATTATAATTAAGTGAGGTGAAGGTATGGAAGATAAAGTTAATATACAAGAAGTTTTTGAAGAATTAAGCAAAGATACACTAAATCCTGAACTAGTAAAAGATAATAAATTGCATTTTAGATTGGAAAAAATTCTTTATAGAGTTATTATGCCAAGTCAAAAGATTTTGGCAGAAGCTAATCTTCATAAAGATTTAATGCAGGGTAAATTTATTCAACAAAAAGGATTATTTTCAATTAAAAAGTTGAAGAAAATTTTAAAAGAAAATCAAGAAATTGATATTGACGAAATTCAAAATGAAATTGATAAATATGAAAAAGATTTACTTCAATTGCATATTTCTCTTGCACATAGAAAAGATACAGATAAAAAAGGGATAGAAGAGCTTAAAAATAAAATAAACGAAGTAAAAGAAAAAAGATTAACTTTAGTTTTAGAAAAAACTAATTATTTATCTTCTTCTATTCAATATAAAGTTCAAGAAGAGTATTATAAATATCTTACTTCTCAATGTACAGAAAAATTAATCGCAGAATCAAAAGAAGATGTAAAAGAAGAAAAGTGGGAAAAAGTTTGGAAATCTTTTGACGAATATCAAAATGCTAATTCTAAAATTGCCTATGTTGCTATTGGACGGTTAAATGAGTTAATGTTAAATGTTTGAAACAGTAGATGATAAATTAAGAAAATTAGCCAAATCTATTTATTGGCAAAATCTTTATAACGCATCTAAATCTTGTAATGGGATCACTTGTTTTGATAATTGTAAGAATTTTTCAGGTTTACAAGTAAGATTATTACATTGGCTTTCTGTTTATGATATGCTAGAAACTGAATTAGCAAGACAAGAAGATTCTTATTTGACCAGAGATGTAATAGATGATGACGTCCGATGCGATGCTTATTTAATTTATCGTAATAAAAAACATGAACATCTTTGGAAAAAATATAGACAAGATGAAAAAATGTCAGACGTTAAAAAGCGACATCCCAAAAAACATAGAAGTGGCAAGTCTCAATTAATTAATGTCGATTTAAGGAGTGAATAATATAAATGGCTGGTGAATACAATAAAGTTATAGCCTATACTGGCGATAATCAAGATGTTTTAAGAAAAATAGATCAAATTGCTCATGCTCAGACACGAATGACTGCGGGATTTGGTGCAGATTTTGGTCGAGTTGCAAAGGTTATAGGACATGATTTAGAAAAAATCCGAAAAAGAGTTCCCGAGATCGTTGATCCAAAAACTGGTGAAAAGGCTACTCGTCAATTTGAGACAATATCTCAATCTGTTCAATTAACGGATGGAAGAATTGGGAAGTTATCAGAGACAACCGAAGCATTAAATGGGAAATTAGTTGGTACTACATATTCATTTAATGAAACGAATAAAGGATTAACTCATTTTGAAAAAACACAAGCGAGTTTAATTGGAAAAAGTAGTCAATTAGCAACAAATTTAGATAAAGTTAGTGATGTTAATGCTAAATTTGCAACTGAATTAAAGGGTGTTGGTCAGGTTTCTTACTTAATGGGTAAAAATATCACAAAGGTTTCTGGTGACACTAAAACCTTTGGAACTATGGTAGCTACATCTAATGGAAAAATTTTACAATTAAATGAAACAATTAAAAGAACGCCAAATGGAATTCAAACTGTTAGTCGAAGTATTCGAGATTTAACAAGTAAATATAATGCAAATACACGATCTACACAATCTTTAAATAAAAACACTGTCAGTTTATCGCAAAATATTGCACGATTAGCAAAAAGGGCTGCTTTAACGATTCCACTTTGGCTACTTATACGTGGTGCTGTTATGGGAGTTATTCGTGTATTTAAAGATGGTATAAACGCTATTGCCGAATTTGATAAAAAACTACAAAAAGCTAGAAGAAATTTGCAAGGAACTCCACAAGAAATCGCTAAAAATTTTGGAATATTAAAAGAAGAAGTTTTAGAGTTATCTCTTAAAACGGGAATTGCTGTAGAAGATATAACTACTGCATTTCAAAGATTTGCTACGACAGGACAAGATTTTGAGACTTCTATGGGCGGTGCTATAGCATCTGTTATGTTAGCCACTGTCGAATTTGGAGATACTGTTAAAGTCGCCGATTCGTTGGCAAGAACTTATAAAGTTTTAGGTCATACCGTCAAAGAAGTTGGAAATGATCAGGATAAATTAATAAAAATTTCGGCTTTGATTGACGAATTATGGCAAAAAAATTCGTTTGATATAGGTGAATTGGGAAAAGCTATGGAAAGATTTGCACCCACAGCCAATGCCATGAATATTCCGTTAGAAGAAACTATTAAATTGCTCGCAACTTTACATAGCGGTGCAATCGTAAATGCAAGAGCGGGTCGTATATTAGGTAATAGTGTATCTCGTATGGTTATTAGAATGGATGATTTGCAAAAAGTTTTGAAAATTAAAATTAATCCCGAATTAGATACTACAACTTCGGTTTTATTTAAAGTAGTGGATGCTTTTTTTGAGTTAAGAAAAGCAGGAAATTTTGGATCTTTGAGAGAAGTTACAGCAATTCTAAGAGATATTTTTCAAGTGCGAGGTAAATTGCCTATTGAAGCTTTAATAGCTCTTAGAAAAGTATTAAAAGAAAATTTAGCAATGACCGGAGATATAGGTAAATTTGATAAAGCCGTTGATATGGTTACAAAAACTACAGGAATTTTAGTTGATAGATTTCATAATGCTAATAAAGAAATTGGTAAAGCTGTTGTGACTGGTGTTGTGGGTGGAGAAGATTTTAATGAATCTTTACAAACAATTGTAAAAACTTTAGAAGAAAGTATTGATAAGGGCGAACAATTTGGTCAAACAATGCGTGTTGCGTTATATGGATTAACTTTGAGATTACCGTCTGCTGTTAATGCTATATTTGATAATACAAAAAAGCTTATTGATGATAATATTAAATCAATATCAAAATTTGATCAAAAAATCAACGATGCACTTAAAGGAAAATTGTCTACAAGAGAATTAACAAAATTTATTTCTACCTTTAAAGATGAAATAGATAAATTAGGTAAAGCAACAGAAGGAGTTTTTAAGTTTTCTGAAAAAGATTTTATTAGAACTGTTGGAGCTTTAAGAGTACAACTCAAAGAACAGATTTCAACGGGGCTTGAAGAGGGATTATCTCCTCAGCAAAATATAATACAAGAAATTGAAACTTCTATGATTAAAAGAAATAAGATTGCTGTAGCAGTTTTAAAAAATCAATTAGAACAATTAGAAGCTCAAGGAGCTTTAAATTCTGAAATATTAAAAGCTGAACTTCTTTATAAAGAACAGTTAGGAATTTTTGATACTTTTGATGATAAATTAGAACGTAGGTTAGAACTTGAAAAGGAAATCAACGAAGAAAAAAAATTACAAAATCGTTTATCTTCGCAAAGTATGAAATTATATGATATCGCTCAAGAACACGGAACAGAAATGGCAAGAAAAATTGGTGAAGTGTTAGCGGGGCAAAGAGATTTTAATATATTTGTTCGTAGAGGTGGAGAAGAAGTAGAATTAATGAAAAAATATTTTGGGGATATTTTTAAACAACAGCAAGCGTTAGCATTTTTTAAAGGCGAAACTGTTCCGGGTGCAAAGGGATTAAGAGGAGGATTTGGTATACCGATTGAAGAACAGGCGATTCGTAGACCAATAGATAGAGCAGCACTAGTATTATCTGCACGACGACAAGAAGATTTAGCAATGCGGTCCAGAACGGCTCAAGTAACGAACAATTTTAATCAAAATAATGCAATTACTCAAAATTTTAATATAAATAAAGTTTCAAATCAAGAAGATTTTAATGAAATGGCTAAAAATGCTTTTGATGATCCTTCTGTAAAAAAGAAACTTGCTCAGTTACAGACAGGAAATAATCAAACGAATGTATTTTAAGGAGAAATAAAAATGGCGTTTGTTCCCACAGCAAAAATTTATGCAAGCGACGGAGTTAGTCTTGTTTATAATATAGGAAATATGTTAGATATACAGGGTTGGCCCAATGATGAAGAACCTGATTCTGTCTCATTAACTAATTTAAGAGGTCAGGGAGAAATAAATATTTCAGGAGGAAATAAATCTTTTGACATAATTATTACAGGAAGATTATCGGTCGCAAATTATACTGCTCTTATTTCTGCTTGGAATTCATTACAAAGCACAATCGCTTTACATACGGCTTATTATTTGAAGATTGATACATCTGTTTCAACAACAGACCCTATAAAAGTAAAAAGAATAGCCCCAATTGAAATAATTAGAACAAATAACATGAACACTTGGCTCTATTATAATCTAACATTAAGAGCTTTAAGTTGGACATAATTTTTAAAGGAGATATAATAAAATGAGTACGGCATTAACAATATATGTAAATACTGGTACGCAAGATACCGAAGTTAATACGAGCGGTTCTGAATGGACTCTTGTTGACGTTGATAATGACGAATTAATTTTTTCTGCTGGAAGTTCTTCTGTGGCCGACGGAGAAGCAATTCCAAGCGAAACTCAGCTTAATCAAGCGGGAACGCTTTTAACAGGAGCAGAAATTACAGTTGCTCATTATTTTCTTTCAGATAATGATGCCGGAATTTTAAAAGAAATTCATAACATGGGCGAAGGAAATTATAGATATGTTGTTGGATGCAGTTTTGATGGTTCGACGGCTTCGGAACCCGTTTTGGAAGTGTGGGACGACACCGACCTTGATTCAACCGATTTAGTTTGTTTGGGAGAAGGAACGCCTAGTTCAAGTTGGTTTAGAGGAATTACAACAACTGACAGTGCACCGGGTGCAAGTTGGACAGGTTCAAGATTAGCGGGAAGTTCTGATGGTTATTTTCTTTGGTTAAATGATGAAAACGGAGCTTTAAGTGGTGCAGATGTTTTATACTGTCAAATGAAAATAGTTATTCCTTCAACACAGCAAGACGCCGGAGCAGAAACCCCTGTAATCGCCATAAAATTTGCGACAGTATGAGATTATAAATAGTGAAAACTCAGATTTGTTCAAAATCTAAAAAAGAAAATCTTAAAAGAAAGAAATTAACATCGTGCTTATAAAAAATTATAACTTCGACGAAAGTGCAATCAATTCTTTTATAGTTGATGAAACAAGTGGAGAATTTTTATGGATTTCTTTTTCACAAGATGCTTCTGGAAATTGTGCATTACAAAAAGTTTCAGCTCATAATCCATTGCAAAAGTATTTTGACATTGACATTGCAGTTGATGAAATAACAAGAATGTATATTTCATCTTCTTATATTTATTTAGCTTACGATGATGATACTTATATTGGGGCAAGATATTCTTTAGCTAATCCTCTGACAACTTATACAAATTTTTCATTACCTGTCGGAATAACTGAAGCTCCTATTGATGTTTTAGTAAATGGGTCTTATGTTTTTTATTTAATACCAGGAAATACAAGCGGAACAAACGCAAAAATTGTTGTTCTTACTACAAGCGGAACTTATTCCGAAACAATAGATTTGAGTACAATTACAAACGCAATTGCGTTTTCTGTTGATGATTCAGACAATATTTGGGTTCTTACTAACGAGAGTCCATCAAAATTAGTTAGAGTTTATGATGATGGCGGGTACACTTACACCATCACAACATTAGGTACATAATGGAGGATTATTATAAAATGAAAAAGAATTTAGATAAAAATCAGTTGAGGTTTGATTATAATGTTATTATTAAACGTATTAATAATAAAACAGGTCAAATTTTAGATGAAGAAAAAATTCATAATACTATTGTGAATAACGGTTTAAATTTAGTTCGAGATTTTTTGGGAGATGTTGCACCAGATGTTCCAAAATATATTGCTATCGGGACTGATAATACCGCAGTACAAAATACTGACACGGCATTAGGAACCGAATATACTCGTTCTGTTGCATCAGGGATTGATGTAGCGACAGATTATCAAGTTGAATTTACAAAAATATTTACTTTTGGTTCTGGTGTATCTGAAACAATAGTAGAAGCTGGTCTATTTGATAACGCCACTGCATCAGGTTCAACTATGCTCAATAGATTTGTTTTTAGCGGAAAAGCTGTAGATTCTGATACCGATCTTTCCGTTACGATTACTCTAACCATTGCAAGAAGTTAATATAAGAGGAATTATTTTTTATGGCTTGGTATAATGCTAATTGGCAATATCGAAAAAAACTTACAATAGATAATACTAAAATAGATGATACTTTGTCTAATTTTCCTACTTTAGTCAAATTAGATTACGCTAATTTTGATTTTTCTAAAGCTAAAGCGGCAGGAGAAGATATTCGTTTTACTTCTGATGACGGTCAAACAGAATTGAAATATGAACGAGAGTCTCACGCACTAGATATACAAACGCACTATAAATGCAACGACGATGCGGCCAACACAACTGTTACTGATTCCTCTGGTAATGGAAATACTGGCACTTCAGCAAATAATACATCTACAATGAGCGTAACAGGAAAAGTCAATGATGCTTTTGAATTTGATAGTGGCGTTCCCGATTATATTGATGCACCAACAAGTTCTTTAGATTTGGATGTTCTTACTATTGCATTTTGGTTTAAATCATCTACAGATAGTGCAGGTTCAGCATTTTTTATTAGAGATTCGGGAGGAGCCAATCTCAGTAATATTGTTTTAGGTGATGGAGCTACTGGAGAATTAACTAATGAACTTATCACTATTTTAACTAATAGAAGTGGTACATCTAATCGTGTAGGTTACTGTACTGCAACTCGAACTGAGCTTTTTGATGGAAATTGGCATCATATCGCTATTGTAATGGATGGTAGTTACAAAATCTATTTGGATAATAATTTAAAATCGACTACAGTTGCCGTAGGATCAGATGACGGCGAATGGGGAAGTAGTCTTACTGCTTCATTGGCTCGAATAGGTTCTGATAATGTTTGGAATTTTAATTTAAATGGAAATATGGATGATATTCGAATTTATTCCAAAGCTTTGTCGGCAGGGGAAATAAGCGAAATATATAATAGTGGAAATGGAACAGAAGATCATCTTTTAGGAAGTGCTTATTATTGGACTAAAGTTACTTCAATAGCATCTGGAGATGATACAGACATTTATATGTATTACGGATATGATTCTGCTTCTGATGGAGAAGATGCCCAAAACGTTTGGGATGCTAACTTTAAAGATATTATTCATTTTCAGGATTCAAGCCCCCATGCAGACGATTCAACCTCAAATGGAAATAATGGGACTTTGTCTGGTGCAGATATTAGTGCAGGAGAAGTAAATCATGCATTGACTTTAAATGGAAGCACTGATTATATGTCTATTGCAGGATTAATTACTGCTTTAGCGTCTGACACAAAAGGAACGATGTCTTTTTGGGCAAAAATTGCTTCAGATGATACATTTGAAAATGTAATTTTTTCTGTTTCTCGTAATGCAGATGCGACTCGAAGTGATTTATTTATTAGTCTTGATATGCGTGCGGGAGGAGATAATATTTCTATAAAGTTGACCACAGATGGTACTGTGCAGTGGCATGTAGATACTCCAGTGGATTCTTTGGATCCTTATGTTAATACATGGGTTAAAATAACTGTTGTTCATGATGGTACTGATGCTAAAATTTTTATAAATGACACTTCTCAATCATTGACGTGGGCAGTTTCAACAGATAAAACTAAATGGTTAAAAGCTATTTTAACCGATGCGACAAATAAAGCAGATACATGTAAAGTTGGAACTCTAGCACTCAACGGGGGTGATATTGTACATTTTGAAGGAAGATGTGATGAATTAAGAATATCAAATACTAATAGAGCAGATGCCTGGGTTAAAGCTGAATATTATTCTGAAACAGATGCATTATTAACCTTTGGCTCTGAAGAAACTGGTACACTGATAGTAAATGAAAGTGATACAGTTTATATTTCCGATACAATTCAATTTGGTACAGAAATCGTTGAAGAATCTGATACATTATATGTTTCAGATACAATTGAAGTTGATGTTTCGCTAGAAAAAATTACAGATAGCGAAACAATTTATATATCTGATTCTATTTCTGTTTCTACAGTTGAAAACATTAATAATCCTGTTAGAATTCTTCATTACAATCCTTTAGTTGTTGTAACAAACACTGATCCTGTTAAATTAGGAATTATTACGATTACCGATCCTGCAAATCCGACATGGGTAGTTTATGATTTAGCGGGAGTAACAAACGCAAAAGATGTTGTTTTAAATGATACAAATGATTATTTTTATGTTGCTTGCGCTTCGGGAGCAGTTGCTAAAGTAGAAAAAGCTGATCCAAATAATTTTAGTATTATTAGCACTGGGGACTCTGACGTCTTTGTAAATACTGACTCTTTAGAAGATTTTTTTAGAACTTATATTTCGACTGACGATTCTGATGGCGAAATTGTGGTTATTGATGAAGCGGAAATTAAGAAAATAAATACAGATTTGAGATGGATAGAACAAATCGAAACAATTATTTCGACACGATTAAATACTATCTTAGGATCACTTGTTAATACAGATTTTCGTTGGAGAGCAGAAACTAATAAAAAAATAAATACAGATTTAAGATGGCTCCCTTTAAATCAAACTTACGATCAAGTTACACAAAATCCGATTGTTTATGGAGACATAGTTGTTAAGATAAATGGAACTGATTTATGCCCCTTAAATGATGTTAATATGAAATCAATTCGAATCGAACACGACATCACGAGAGAAGAAGAAGTTGGAAGTGTAGCTACATTCACTTTAAATAGACAGCACGATAAATTAGATTACGATAATCAAGGAAACGGTTCACAAATTACTAATAACAATGCTGTCATTGTTGAAATAGACGGACATACAGAATTTACAGGCAAAGTTTCTAAATTAAAAGCAAACAGCGAAACCGAAACTGTTCAAGTAATAGCTGTAGGAACAAGACCATCTGATAAAAGACATACTGTTTCAATCCCTTTGCCGAGTGTTAATGAAAATTTACATCTATATCATTGTTTAATTAATGATGTGGATATAGATAATCCTTACATATCGACAACCGACGAAAATCCAGCTTATTATAAAGGTGTACAAGTTGATCTAGGAACACAGATTGAACAAAAAGTGTTGCGCTATCGTTCAGTTAGAAGTACTTCTGGTTTAGCGACTAAAATTGAAAATGGCAATTTTAATCCTAAACAAAATTGGACTTATTTTTGGTTAGCGGCCTTTACTAATTTTATTACAGGTTTAACTAACGGAACGTTAAAATATTTAGGAACTTCGTTAGGTAGTTTATCTACAGATTCTTGGAAACTTGATCGATGTTCTTATAAATATCAAAAAGAATTAGATGATGTTGAAACAGATTTGGGAAATTATCAAGTCGGGTCTGCTCCTTATTTAGAAGTTTCAACAAAAAATGGTAAGAAAATTACCATAGATAAATGGGTAGATAAAAAAGACGGTCTTTATTTAGTTAAAGATGCAGGATACGATTACGAACAATATGCTAAAGATGTGGCTGATTTAGAATATTCGAAATTATTAAATATAAATGGTAATGTTTTACCTGCAACATCTGCTCAAATTACTCTTTCTTTTGACGGTTATTATTACTATAATCTCGCTTTATTAACTCGTATTAATGTTACGAATACAACTACATCGAATATTTATAAAAATGCTAATGGGTTTCCGATTGCAATTAAGACTATTGTAATTGACACTTCTACAATGACAGTAAATTTAACTTGCGATAATCAATTATCACAAATTGAATTGGACGAAATTGACGATACTTATCCTGACGAAAATTCAGATGAATATGTATTTGCAGAAGATTCTCGAAAAATTCATAGTAAATTTGATCCTAATACGTGGGGATATCCAGCATAATGAAATTAAATTCACGCAAAAATAAAGAAAATTATATTTGGAAACAAAACAGTATTAATCAAAATAATACTGAAAATTTATCACGTTTACAGATAAAAGTTAATCCAGTTATTTTTAATAAAAAGATTGTTGAAATCACGTTATTAGAAAATTATGTTATCGAGTTCAGTGCCGGAGGCGTTGAAGGATAATGCCTACTATTGAAAAAATTGGAGATGTTAATTTTTCGGTGATGTTTGAGGGATTACCTGACTGGGCTATTCCTATGATGAAAATTGTACCTATTTTTCATACCTTGGATGTTTATGCCAATCAATTAAACGATTTAACATTCACTTATGATTTTAATTATTTGTGGGAAAAATTAGATAATAAAAATTATTTATTAAAAGTTAGATTATCCGCACGTCTTTATGACGGCGGTAATAAATTTCCATTATATGTTGACTTAAAAGCTTATTTTTTCAATTCAAATCGCTATGAAATATATCAACACAAAAAATAAATTACAATCAATCTGGAAAAATAATAAAGATGTTATAAGAGATTTATCTAATAAAGAGAATGAAATAACTCAATTCTTTATGGATAAAAATAATCTGCAAAAGATTAAGACTCTTTATGATTCTGGATGGGTTGCAACTACCCCTACCGCATCGAGTGCTGTTCGAAATGCTACTCCAGGCGAATTATTACCCGAACGAGTACTTTTAAATTCGTATTACGATTTTGACATTCCTGAACACTTTCTCCCTTTTGTTAATGTTAGCGTTATGACGAAAACTGTTCCAGAAGTTTCTTTTCTTGGGGTTTTTCCGTTTACAGTTGAAGGTTACGATAACGATTATATCGAAGTGAAAGGTAATGGAAGTAATTTAATTTATGTCGGTTATCCTCGTTCAGTTTATTATGAATATGACGAATCCGATTTAGCTGATGAAATGTTTCAAGAAAGTTATACTAAAAAAGTTTATCGTGCTGTTATTTATTATACTTCAGGCGGAAATGAATATAAAGTCGATGGTCGTTTAATTAAAACTACCGTTAGAGAAAATGGAAGTATTGTTGGTGGAAATCAAGAATATGACGAGTGGCAAGTGCGTATCGACTCTGGTTATACAGGATATTTAAATTATAGCGAATATCACAATTTAGATGAAACAGAAATCGACTGTACTGCAAGAAAACGAGAAGTGCGTTATAATGTAAATCCTAGTCCGCCTCCAGCTTATTTACAACAAGTCACTTTAGATGATAATGGAGGTGCTGGTTATAGAGTAACTAAAAATTGGTCAAGTGTTGATAGAGAATATCATTTAATAAAAAATGCTACTTTATATAAAAAAATAAATGGTTCTTGGGCTAATCAAGGAACAGGAGATTATACTATCGATACTTTAAGTGGACATGTAATTACCGAACGTTCATTTCAATTTGTGGGCTATTGGCTTTTTTATAGTTCTACAAGAAATACCTTATTTGGTACACAAGAAGTTTCTCCGACTGTTGAAGAGGGGGTTTATAATAAAATAGAGTTAGCAAATTTACCCGAAGATGCAAATAGAGTATGGACAACTATAACATTGAAACGAAATCCCGAACCCAGACCAGAAAAAACTCAAGCTGTTAGTTATTATGCCAGTTCTCAACGAATTGTTAATTTTAAAAGATTCGAAGATAAATATCGACTCTATTTACAGGGGTATTTAGTATTTTCTGCTCCGTCTACCGTAATTAATCCACCCCCCGCAGAGAAAACTAGCGGAAATCATCGTCAAGTTCCAGAATATAATGATACTTATTCGCAAAATGCTACAAGTTATACCGCTTCTGAAAGTCATACATTAAAAAATCGTGATTTTTGGGGAACAGCTAAACAAGATTTAGAATATAGAATTAAAATTGATATAATTAATCCTTTTTATTGGAAAGAGTTAAAAAATTATGACGTTTGAAAGTTTTATAAATACAAAAAATAAATGGCAGAAAGTTTACAAAGAAGTTTCTGATAAGATTCAAGTCACTTCAAATCAAGACTCTAATAATACTCAAATCAAAAATAATGTTTCTCGATTAGATTTAGATTTTGGTTCTTTTTCCAAGATTCGAAATTATGATACTGCATGGGTAGACGCCGATTCTATAATGTCAGGAGATACAATTTATCGTCTTTATAAAACGTGGCAGATTAACTTCCCTTCTTTAGATGTAAAATATCTTTCTTTTTTTAAGTGCGACATTTTAGCGAAATTAAATACTTCAGATACAGAGGGGATTATAAGTGGAAATTCTAACTTTTATGTACCTTATTCTACATATTTTTCTAAGAGCTTTGTGTGGGATATAAAAGATTTGGAAAGTAATTCAAGTTCAGATAATAAAAACGCTACATTAAATGCTTCAATTTATATAACAAAACCTATTTATTTGACTTTACCGCTATTTAAATTCAAACTTTTGATTAAGTTTTTACCACTTAGACATTGGGATTAGTTTTTTCGATGGATACTTTAACTTTTGGAAGTTTAACTCCACATTTCCAAAGTGCATGATTAGTTTTTTGCGGTTTACCAAATTCAATGGTAAATCGTTTTTTTTCGGTCCTGTCACGTTTGGGTAAAGTTTTTATAATTAAAGGTCGAAATTCTTGTCCCCATTCATTAATAATTTGTGCAGATTTCCCTTTACGATGAATCGAAAATTGATAAACTTTATTTCCATTCTTACCAAATAAATTGATTGTATTTGTAAGTTGACCTCTAGCACCATATAAAAATTTATATTCCTCTTTTAATTGAAAATAAGCTTCAAACCCCTGTAAAACAATGTATTTCTTATTAGCAAGTCGATAACTCATTTTCATAATAGAAACTCGAGGCAATAAATTCCATTCACATTTATCTTGAGAAATTTGTTGTCCGTTAATTAAATAAACAGTCCACATTATTTTTTCTCCAGTATTTTTCTAGCAAGTTCGCATCCAAATAAAGAGCCAGTTATAAAAGCCTGATATAACATTTTCTCAACGTTTTTATCCGAAATTTTAATATTATTTTCTTTTTTAAATTTATAAAATTGT
>Ga0180433_10006567_pt1 | contig 15176 bp, 29 predicted proteins | sample SS_ome_8_FD_132980 | JGI IMG/M metagenome (GOLD analysis project Ga0180433, IMG submission 132980) | Hypersaline lake sediment archaeal communities from the Salton Sea, California, USA - SS_1_D_1 metaG | ecosystem: Environmental > Aquatic > Non-marine Saline and Alkaline > Hypersaline >... | reverse complement strand
AGGCAAAACTATTTTTTGATTTTTAGCTTCTTGAAGAAGTAGCATGTCTAAAGTACGAGAATTCCAAATAAGGTCTTCCCATTCCACTTTCGATAATCTTCTAACTTCATCATAATAATTTATAACTTTAAATTTTTCTTCAAGTGCAACCAGAATTTCAACGTCTTCTAAATTACGTTTACGAATTTCTTCGGAAGCCTTAGAGAAATCAACTTTACTATATTCTTTACCTTTTCCTAAATGTTTTTCTGCAATATAGTCAAGAGTATATTGTTTTTCTTTATTAAGAGTTACTTTTTTAAACCATGCTAAATAATCTACTATACTTACCCCTGCTGGATATTTTAAATCTTCTCCTGCGTATCGAGTTCTTTCTATAGGGCTTATTTTTTCTGCAAAATCGGGAATTCTATTATATAAATAATTATAATCAAATCCTACATACCAAGATAACCAAAGGTCAAACTTTTCTTTCTTCATATATTCTACAAATTCATCTAACATTTCAAATTCTGTTTTATAATTAGGTAAGAAAAATTGTTTATATTCTTTAGAAAAAGAATTATAAACTGTGATACAGCTTATAGGTTTATTAGCTAAGTCTACATTTGGCAATTCCTCCGATAATACTTCAACATCTATAAAACAATATTTAATAGGACATTTCTCAAGAGTTTTTATTTTATCTATCATATAACGTTTACAAAATAAAATATCTGCTTCAAAAGCTCCGTTACTACGTTGTTTAGGAATATCAGCAGGTGTGGAGGCAAATATTTTCTTTAAACTTTCTCCTTTATAACTAGTAAAATTACCATCTATACTTTTTTCATAAAAATAAGGAAAAAAAGAATTAACTTTCTTTATCTCTAATTCTCCATTATCTTTACGACAAAATAAAGTAATTTCTCTTTGTTGATTAAATATATTTATTAATTGCATTAATACCTCCTTCTATCTAAATCTTTATTGTAAAATTTCAATAAGTCTTCTGAAGGGTTTATTAAAGTACCTTCTAATTGGTACATATAACCAAGAAAACTCCAATCTCTATAAACACCTGTAATTCTATAAGTGGTATTCCAAAACCTAACAGTATTTCCTATTTTATAATTAGGTTTACTGAAAAAAAACTTAATATTGTCTATTATATTAACTACATTCATTAAATAACCTTATCTCTTTCTATATGAATAATATGGTTTATACCTTCTGCTAAAGAAGGACGTTCATAAAGTTTATCAAAATTAGTCCATACTTTTTCCCATATATATTTAGGAAATTTTCCATGAGATTTTTTCATTCTTCTTTTTACACTTTCTTCTTTACAAAATCTAGGAAGTTCTATAACTGTAATTCTATACCCTCTTTTTTTAGCATAAGGAATATATTTTTTCCTCATTTCTTTATTTACATTTGTTTCATCTAACACAATATTAACTTCTGATTCTACAAATTTTTTAAACATATATAAATCCGTTTTCTTTATAATAGGTTCATAATCTACATTAAATATATATTTTCCTCCTCCTATAGCATAACGTAAATTATCTCTAGAGAGAATAATATATCCTTTTTTCTGATATTTCTTAGAATAAGTAGATTTTCCACTCCCTATATTACCCATTAAAAGTATGAGATTTTTAGTAATCATATTAGCTATTTTTTTCTTCACTTTCATTAATTAAATCATAAAAATTACCTTTAGAAATTTCCACTCTACGAGAATTCTTAATTAACACAGAATATTTATTTTTATCTGGTTCGTACATTACATCAACGATATCTTTTAATTTTACATTCTTTACTTCTCTCATAAATCCAACCTTCCTTGTTTTTCCATCTCTTCTAACGTCATTTCTTTTCCTTCTACAATACGTCCTCCCTGAGAACGTCTGTCAATATCATTAGGGTCAATTTCTTTATTTCCTTCAACAAAAGCACATTCTACCATTATACTATCTTCCAAAGCATAAAATCTATGAGTTCTAGGAGGATAGACATCCCAACTTTCATTATCATGTAATATTTTAATTCCGTAATCAGTTTCTATTTTTACTTTTCCAGAAACCACTATAAAACGATTTATTTTGTCAGAATGTTTATGGGTAGAACAAAAACAATCTTTTTTAAGATAAAGTAAATCTATTTCAGTCTGTTTAGTTAAAAGAATTCTACGTCTTTCACCCCATATTTTATGTATATTAGACATCTTTTCTTCTCCCTTGTAATTTCATTTCTTCCGACATATGTTTTAATAAACTTTGCATAGTGGAAATCGCTTTTTCACAGCTATCAACATAAGCTTGAATAATATTTCTTATTCTTCTATAATTAGCTATTCTCCCACTTGCTTCTTTGTCTGCTGAAGCAGATACAAATTTTTTACTTTCGTTTTCTTTTTCAATTCTAATATTATTATAAGCTCTAGTTTCTCTGTTTTTCTTTTCACTTTCTGCTATTGATAATACCGTCTTTAAACTCATAAATCTACCTGTCAAATCATTTAAAGCTTCTTTAGCTTCTTCTGGATTGATAGTTAGTCCTTGTTTCATTACATTAGCCCAATAATCTACTTTTTCTATATCTTCAGTTAAGGCTTCTAAAACTTTATCAAGAGTTTCTTCTGACTGAAAATGTTTTTCTATTTCTAAAATTCTCATATTATTTCCCTTCCTTATTCATAAATCTGACTGGAAAGAATATCTGTAATCCATGTCCATAATTTTTAAGTTTACCTTGATTAACCCATCTATCAAAATCTACAGAATAAGTTTCTTTTTTAGTTTTTATTTTAATCTCTTTACATCCACAATTTTTTAAATAATCAATAACATCTATTTGAATTCCATATCCTTTTTCTTTTATCATATAATGTCTTTTTGTTACTGTCTTAACAAATGTTCCTGTATTACTTTCGTATACACCTGCAAAAACTTCTTTATCTTTTCTAGGGTCGTAAGTATTTATTCTTTTCATTCTTTCTCCTCTATAGAATCTCCGTCTCCTAATCTAAAACTTATTTTACCTTCATCTCCATAAACTTCATAACCTACTAAAACTAAAGCAGAGATTAAATCTTTCCATGTTTCTCTAGATACTTCTTCAAGACCAGACCATCTGTCAATTTTAATTATTTTTCTCATTTTATTACTCCTTATTTATTTTCTTTAACAATTCAGGATTATTATCAATATTTCCAATAACTTTATCTATATCGTCTCTATGTAAAGATTGTTCGTCATTATTATATACTAATCCAAAACCTGCCCTTTTTTCAATCCATTTAATAATTCCAATTATTTTTGTACCTTCCCAGGGTTGACAATATGTTATAATATCCCCTTCATATACTTCTTTATCATATCTATCCTTTAAACCTGTATATAGTCTTATTATAAATCTACCAGGAAATAAATCTTCAGGAGTAGAAACTCCATAAGTATAATAATAACCCCCAACTTCAGTCATTTCTTTTTGAGTCAAAAATCTTTGGTCTTCATTGTCCCATACTTTAATTTTAATTTTCATTTGGGTTATCTTTCTTTAATTTATAGCATCTTTCGCAAACTAATCTAGGTTCTCCTTTACCATCTGAAGTACTACTTATAACTCTACATTGTTTAATTTCTTTACAGCAATAACATTCTTTTTTATATTTATATACATTATCCATTTTTCTTCGGTCTCCCTCTTTTACGTTTTTTTGGTTTCTCTTCTTTTTCCGATGTATTTTGGTCTTCTGTAGAAGGAGATTCTAATTCTTCTCTTTGACATTTACATAAACCATCTTTTCCGAATTTATCTCCACACTGCTTACATACCGATTTATCTATTTTAGTAAATCCAGAATCGTAATAAAATGGTATATGAATTTCTGTTCCTTCCATCTTTGCTCCAGTAATTTGAGATTTTTCTAATTTAACAACACAATCAAATCCTACTATTTCAGTTTTAGTTCTATAACGTTCTTTACCGTTTTCAGTAAAATATTCTTTATATTTATCTACAGGAGAATCTCCTTTTTGTCCTCTTCTTAATTTTAAAATAATCTTAGAATAATGTTTTAAAGCATTTCCTCCTGTTAATTGGTCAATAGCTATAAAACCTACACTTGTACGTGCCTGACCAACTAAAAATAAAGCAACATTATTTCTTCCTATAGGGTCTACCGCAACTCTAAAAAATTGTGACAATTTCCTTGCTAAAAGAGCCATAGTATCATCTTCTAAGCTTTTCTGTTTACCACTTTTTTTCTCTTGTTCTCCTGTAGGTGATAAAGCGTGTATACTATCTAAAACAATAACATCTACTAAACCTTCTCTAGCAAACTTTACAATACTATCTAAAGACTGTTCTGCTTTTGGAAAATGACCCATAACCAAATCATTTAAGTTTACTCCAAATTTTTTGGCTCTTTCTTTATCAAAAGGCTCTAAAGCTATATAATATACAATCTTACCTTGTTTTTGAGCAGAGGCGGTTAAAGAATATGCTAAAGTTGTTTTACCACATCCAGCAGTTCCCCATGCAGTTGTAACTCTACCATAGGGAATACCTCCTCCTAATAATTCATCTATTTCTGGAATGTTTACAGTTAATTTTTCAACCTCTTCTTCACTATTTCCAAAATGAATCACATCATCTTTAGCAGATTTATTTATTTCTTGCATACTTTTTTTGAGTAAAGCAAGTCGTTCTGTTTTTGATAATTTTTTAGTCATTTTTTATTCCTTCTTTTAAAATATTAAATACATCTTGAATAGTTTTTTTTAGTTCTTTATTTTCTATCTCTTGACAATAAGACATAGTTGGAGAGCCTAATCTATTTAGAGCTTTCTCTATAATGGTTTTTAAATCTAAAATATAAGCGTTGCAATGTTGTTGAATTTTTTTAATGTCTTCTTTAGACATTCGTATAAGTATTTTGGAACAAATAGAACACCCCAATCCTTCTTCATACCATTCTTCACAATCATGTTTCTTAATTTTATTATTCATTAATTACATCCTCTATAGATTTATTTGAAAAAGTTAAAAACAACATAATAGTTCTAAACAATTCTTTAAGTTCTTGTGTATTTATAATATCTGGACATTCGTAAGTCATATCTTTACCGTAAGCTTTTACTTTAATTTCTATTTTATCCATTTTGAACCTCCACTATAAAGTCTACAGAATTACAATTGTCCAATTTATTTTGAACAATTTCTGCATTTACTATTTTTTTAATATGGTTTAAAGTTTTCAGTTTGTATTTTTTATGTGTTAAATAGATTCGAATATTTCCATAAAACTTCATTAACTCTTCATACATAACAACAGTATGATAATTAAAAGAAGTTCTAACTTGATTAAGTAATAAAACTAAAACTTGATGTTTTCTAATGTCTTTAGATAAAGCTTTTAAAATAGTTAATAATCTATCTTTTCCTATAGCTAAAGAAGATATACTATCTATAATTAATAAATCTATAAGACCTTTTTTTATAAGATTGCTAATAGATTCTATCCACTGTTCGTTCGGCTTTGCTATAACGACATCGGATTTATCAATATCAATACCTAATTTTTTAGCGTAGTTAGAATTCCAACTATAATCGCAGTCAAAATATAAACTAATTAATTTTTTTTCCTGTGCTTGTCTAATAACATTCCATGCTAAAGTAGTTTTGCCTACTGAATGGTCTCCAAAAATTTCTACTATTGTTCCTCTAGGTAAACCACCATTCAATATAGAATCTATTTCAGATATTCCTACTGGAATAAGTTCAGAAGTTTCTGGACGTTCCATATTAATGTAATTTTTTTCAAGTTTTGATATTTTGTCTTTAAAATTATTCATATTTCATACGTCTCCCACATCTTAGACAGCAATAAGGTCTAAAATTTTTATCATCAATAAAACCAGGTTTTAAAGGTTCTTTACATTTACATGCTAAATTTACTGTCATATCCATCGAAAAATCTTCTTTAGGTATTTTCATTTTAGCATAATTATCGAAAGTTAAATAAATATATTTTCTTTTTGGTTCTATAGTCAATTTTTTAAATGATTTCATAACTACCTTCCTTTTGCCTCGTATACTAATTCAAAAAAGTCTTCGGCACTTAAGGTGACAAACCGTTCTCCTTCTTTATTTTCTGTAACAATAAGAAGAGGTTTTAAAGTATTAACTGGCATAGAATTAAGAGATTTAAGCCATTCTTTTTTATAGTCTACAATGATATTGCTTTTTGTCTTTTTTTGTTTACATTCGATATAGAAATATTTATTAGAAACGTCACAACACTCATTTCCGCATCCTGAACCCCTGGTCTTCCTAGCGTAAGAATCTATAGGCAAAAGTTTTTCTACTATGTATTGTTCTAATTTATTTTTAGAGTCTGACATTATTCCTCCAATAATCCAACTAACGCTAATACTACACTATCAGCAATATCATGGTCTGTTATTTCTGTACCTAAACCAGTATTAATATATTCCATTATTTCTTTTTTAAGATATTTACCTTTAACAGATTTTTTAGATTTTTTAAAATTTACCTTACTTCTTGCTGAATTAGGTAAAATAAAATCTATATCTTTACAAAAATTTCTAAATCTGTCGTATGCTAATATACTATAACGAGCTAACGTTTTTAAGGTGCGTATATTAGAACCAAAAAAACAATCTTCTATACGACTCGTATCTATAGTATATTCTTGAATGATTTTGTTTTTAAAATCGTCTAATTGTTCAATAAAAACATTAAACCCATTAAGCACTTGTTTGCTATTGGCTTTTCGTGGTAACTTAGGAGTATTTATTTTTTTAACAATTTCTAAAGTTAAATAACTGTTAGTTGTTTTTATCATAGAGATACCTGTATGATATTGTGCAACGTCAAAACCTAAAGAAACCATATTCTTTTTTACATTAATTCCAAAAAAACTTTCAACAGTTTCTAAGCTAATTTTTTTAATATATTTATTCTTCATCTGGCTGTTCTTTCTTTATTTCTTCTATAGTTTTAACTTCTTTTGTATTCCATTGATACATACAAGGAACAACAAAAGTTTTCTTCCCATTTAATATTTTAGGGTCTCTAACTGCGTCTATTTGAAATTTAGTATAAGTACCGTCATCATCTTTTTCATATAAGTATCTACAAAGCAAAGCAGGGAATTGCCCTATCATATTTTGAGCAAAGAAGGTATTATCTTTTTTTAATTGAACAAAACAAATTAAAAAACTATGGGTTTTTTTAGCTTTTTCTATGAGTTTTGCGAAAACATTGTCTGTTCTAGCAAAGTCTGTAGGTTTAACCCAATCAAATAATATAATAGAATTTTTTTCAAAAATAGCTTCTTCAGGGTCAGAAACGAAAACATGATTAAAATCCCCATCTTTCATTCCTAATTTTAAAGCGGTTTTGGCAAATCTCGCTCCTGTTTCATTATAAATATAATAAGGTTTTATATTCTGTTCTACTAATCTTTTAATAATATTCATGCAAAGAGTAGTTTTTCCGTATTTATTTTGAGAGCCTATTATAATCAAGTCTTCATATTGAAAATATGCGGTATCGTTAAGATAAGGTATTTGAAATTTAATAGGTTCTCCTGCGTCTAAAATAGTGTCTTTCCATTCCATACTTTGAAGAGCTTTATAATACTGCCCTTTTCTTATTATTTTATTTTCTCTTTGTAAATAATTTAAAGTAGAATTGACTATTTTCTTTTTCTCTCCAGAAGTAAATCCTCCTAATACTGCTAATTCTATATCATTTTTTGTAGAACTTTCTACTTCTTTTAAGTATTTTAATATTTCATGGGCTAATTCTTGATTGTCTATTTGAATATATTTATCTAGTTCATTTGCCATAGCACGTATTTCTTTATAAGGTAAAGGATTTGCCAATATATGATTGTTTACTATATGTAGCATTTTTTCTGTGTTGTTAGCGTTTAGGTGTTTTCTTATGATTCCTCCTAATTTAATTAAAGAAGAATTTCTTTTACCTTGTGCTTTTACTCCCATATTAAAAGTTTCTGTTTTAATGTCTTCTCTTATTTCTTCACTCGCAGTTTTTCTGTTTACTGTAATTTTATCTTTTAGAAATTTTTTTAACTCTACAGGAAGAGGTTTAATTTCTTTTAAATCTCCCATTTTTCTTTGTATACCATTAATACTACTAGGATATATTACAACTTGACCCCCTTCAGATTCTATATCTAATTTAAATTCGTCTATCCTAGTCTTGGGAATTTCTTCGTCAAATTTATAAAAATAGTGATACCCTTTTGTACTTTCTTGTGTTAAAGTATCTCCGAGTAATTTTTTTAATTTTTGTGGAACAGGTTTTTGGTCAATATCTAAAATAAGAATATTACTTTTTTTTCCTGTTTTTATACCTATATTAAGCCCCTCATCTAACCAACGTAACCATTCTTCTTTTTCTTTATGGTATTTATTTGTCCAATCTTTTTCAGCAGGTATTTTTTTACCTTTAACAATAGGAACTAAATCAAATCCTTGTTTTTGATAAAAATCCAAATGACGGATAATTTCTTTTTCGTCGGTTTCAGTAACTACATCTATATTTAATTTTGTTTTTATATAATGAATGATTTCTTCTTCAGAAGTTTCTTTATCTTTAAATACTGTTTCTTTTACAATATCTATAATATTATAATTTTTTTTACAAGGAACACATTTTATAGTGTCAGTATTTGGAAGGATATTAGCAGTAAAAGGTTCTTTTTTACAGAAAGGGCATTTGAGCATTACAATTTGTCCACATTTTTTATGAGGAAATTTTGATATTTTCAAATAAGATTTCAAATATTTTAAAACTACTTTTTTAGCTATTGACATATTTTTCCTTACATTAGTTTATAATAGTTTATTTAATAGTGTCAACTATAAAACCCGATTTACCATCAATTATTAAATAATACCCTGCTACATATTTTCGAGTTCCATTACAATTTTTACATATTCCATTGTCATCTGGTTTATAATAACTACACTCTTTTATTATCGGAACATATTCTATAAAATGTCCATTTCTTTTCATCGTTATCGTTTGCATCTTTTTTTTCCCTTTCTTATCTTAATTGTAACATGTTTTAATTTTAAAATAATATAAATACTAATAGAAACAATAAGGGATAAAGTCCATTCTCCTATACCTATTAAAAGTCCTAAAGCTACCATAATAAATAATAAAGAGGCTGTCGTTAATCCTTTTAGTTTTCTTTTATTTTGCATAATAACACCACCACCAATAAAACCTACTCCTATAATACTGGCATATAAAAGTCTAGCTCCATCCATATTATTATAGTCTACTAAACTTAAACCTATAATAGTAAATAAAGTAGACGCTAAAGTTACAAAACAAACATCTCTAGCTCCTGCTGGTTTATTTTGTTGGTCTCTTTCTAACCCTATAAATAAACTTAATAAGATAGAAAGAAAAATTTTCCCTATATTAATATATAATTCTTCCATTTTTTATCTCCCAAAAACATCAATTACAAACCATGTAAGTTCTATAGCTATCCAAATTAATTCTAATAAAATAATGATTTCAGTGGTGATTTTGGTGTATCTATGAGTTACAGGTCTCCGATAATGTTTTTTCCACCATGTTTTTTTATTTCTTTTTTTATTTTTTCTTTTGGTTTTTCTTTTTATTTTTCTTCTTGTTTTTCGCATAAATAATACCCATCTTTTTTAAATAACTAATAATATCAGACACAATATAATCTTCTATATCTAAAAGACAATCGTGAACAATTTCTATAATGTCTTTTTTTAATTTCTTAACAGCTTTTATTTTAACATTTTTTTTAACTTTAAGAATAGGATTTTTCATTTCTTTCCCTTTTTCTTTTTATTAGATTTTTTATTACCAAGCGATATTAACGGAAGTCTTTCTTTATATTCCTTTTCATTTGCTATTTCATCACATACTCCTTTTTCAATACATTGTTCAGCATCTAACCATAATTCTCCATGAGTAAACTTTTGAACATCTCTTTTTGTAAGTTTCGTATGATTTAAAAGAATATCTTGTAATTTAGTATCTAAACGCTTTATAAAATCTACATAATCAATTACATGCTGTTTATAATCATAACTCCCTCCTGCTAAAGGATGAGCCATCCAAAAAGCATTAGGAGTTATTAATCTAACATCTCCACATACAGAAATAATCCCTGCCATAGAAGCCGACATTCCTGTTATTACGGTATAAATAACATTTCTCATCATTTTCATAGTGTCTATAATAGCAAGTCCTTCGGTACAATCTCCTCCTGGAGAATTTATAATTAAAGTGATGGGCGAACTATCTATACTATCTAATTTAATTAATTCTTTTATTGCTTTTTTACTTAATTCTTCATCAATTTCTCCAAATAAAGTAATTATCCTTTGTTTATCTAACACAGTATTGGGATTCAAAGGAGATTCTTTTTTTGGTACTGTAGATTTTTTTTGTTTTTTATTTTTCATATTGTTTCTCCTATTATATCATATTATTATGTTCGTGTCAAGGTTTGGGTGACGTTCCAAATTTTGACAGTTTGATACAATAAATCTTTAACCTGAGAAAAGTTTAAAGAAGTATTTTTATCTGATTTGGCTTCTTTTGGATTGGGATGACATTCAAAAAACAAACCGTCCACATTTCCTGTAGCTATAGCTCCAGTAGCCATCGGAATTACAAATTCAGTAGACCCTCCTGTTTCTTTTCCTTCGGAAGGTTTTTGTTGAGAATGAGTAACATCAAATATTACTGGATAACCGAATTTTTTCATAATCATAAAAGACCTATAATCTACTATTAAATTATGATATCCAAAACAAGCTCCTCTTTCTGTAACCATTATTTGTTTATTACCAACAGCTTCAATTTTTTGAATTACATGTTTTATATCGTCGGGAGATAAAAACTGTCCTTTTTTGATATTAACTATCGAACCAGTTTCTGCAATAGTTTTGACTATATCAGTTTGTCTACATAAAAAAGCAGGAATTTGAATACAATCTATTTTAGAAAAATGACCCAATAATCTAGCTTGCATTGTATTGTGAGCATCTGTTAGTAATTTGACATTTAATTTATTTTTTATATTTAATAAAATATTAATTCCTTTTTCAATCCCTACTCCTCTATAAGAATCTATCGAAGTTCTATTTGCTTTATCATAACTTGCTTTAAAAATAAAATCTATTTCTGGATATTTAGAAGTTTCTTCTTTCAGAAATTTAGCGGTTTGCATAGGGATATTATTATTTTCTAAAGAACACAGCCCTGCTATTATAATTAGTTTTTTCATTTTTTACCTCTATAAATAAATATTTGGGTTAAAAAAATCCCCATTAAAATAAAAGGAAATATATGAGGAAAAAACATTATCCAATTTTTTTCTATATAAGTTCCAGTTAAAAAGAAAATAAAAGCTATGAAACAAATTAAAGGATAATATAAAGAAATATCGTTAACAGTTTTTCTTTTGTATGTTCTTAAAATTTGAGGGATAGTTTCTATTCCCCATAAAAATCCACTAATAATGTAAAAATATTTATAAAACTCCATGTTTTATCTCCTTTATTTTTAAATGAGGAATAAATAATAAACAAATTAAAGTACAAAAACTGCTAACTAATACAGTGATAGCGTAATTTGTATTGTCATAAATAATTCCACCTAAAAAATTACCTCCTCTTCCGCAAAAATTACTTACAGAAGAAACTAAAGCATAAAAAAAAGCCTCACTACCTGTAGGGATAATTTTAACAAAAAAAGCCAATAAAGTCATAAAAGTGATTCCTCCAAAAGCCCCAAATAATAAATTGTAAACAAATAAAAACCATTTATTAGGTATATATAAATAAAATAAATTCGTAATTGCAGAAAACAATACCATAAAATACAATAATTTTTTCATATTAAAGCGGTAAACCCATTTATAATATATAAAATATCCTATAACACCTAAAACAGTTCCCATAGCCCCAAGATAACCTAAAAACATTTTATCTACTTTTAACCCCTCTCTCACTTTTATCATCAAAGCTGTTCCAAAAGAAGGACAAAATTGTAAACAAGCAACAAAAAACAATCCCAAAATAAGCTTTTTATTTTTTATTTTTAAAAGATTCTTTTTTAAAATCGCTCCTATAGGTTTTCTTTTTTTAGTAATTACTTTTTTTTCTTTAAATTTATTAAACAAATAAAATAACATTGTAATAGGTACAATAGAAGAAATTCCATAAGCCACTTTATAATTTAAATGTTCTGGAAAATGTTTGGCGATATAAGCTCCTCCTAAAGCAACTACCAAACCTGCTATCCCTAAACTACCCCATTGTAAAGCCTGTAATCGCCCTTTAAGATTATGTTTTTTTTCTGCGATTACCATTTCTCTATCTACAGCTACATCAGAAAAAGCGATACAACAATTAATTATAATCCCTGTAACAATCAAACTACTTACATTTAATCCAAATAAAATAATATAAGCATATAATCCTAGTAAGGTTAAGTAAGAACCTCTTAAATACCAGGTAGTCCTTAATCCCGATATACTATAATTATCAATTATATAACCGAATATAATTTTTAAATACCAAGCTAATCCAACAACCCAGCTTATAGCTCCTATACAAGTAGCAGATAACTGCCAATGTTCTCTCGTTAAATAATAAATACATTGACTAGGAAGAGAACTAATGCCCTGATTAAAATATTGACCCAAACATAAAAAAGCTATAGCAAAAGGTAGTTTATTTTTTATCATAAAATTTTCTTTTTATTTGTTTATAAACTTCTTTATAAACACTCTTTTCTTTAAAATCCAAATAAAAATTAACATAGCACCAATAGGACTTTAAAAGCCAAGAATAATGTTTTTTTATAGCTTTAAACGCAAATCGTTCTGCTTTATATTCTCGTTCAAAGTTAGTTCCTGTTTGTTTTGTTTTTATATGTCCTAATTCATGTAAAATTAAATAAATAGTTTCGAAACGGTCAAAACTGGACACTGCAACAGGGTAATATCTAATAACATACCCTCTTTTTTTAGTCTTTTTTTCTTCATACATTAAAACTTCCGCACTGGTTTTCTTTAATCTTCTATCAGGTCTAACTACCAAAGGTTTTTTTATTTTTAATTCCGAACAAATTTTATAAATAGTTTCTCCAAAATATTTTATTTTTTGTTGATTTAATTTGCTCATCTACGTTTTCTCCATTTATAATCTAAAATTAATTTTCCATTCATATGAGCTACTTCATGTTGAACAGCAATGGCTTCTATATCTTCTAAAGAATATTTTTTCCCATCTCCGTTTTCTAATATAATTTCTCTATATCGAGCAGTGTCAACATAAATACCAGGTAAACTTAAACATCCTTCTTTTGCAAAACGAACTCTACGATTTTTTTCTATAATCTTAGGATTCCATAAATCTAATTTGCAATTTGGTAATCGGATTATCCCTACTCTTAAAGGAAGTCCTATTTGAATAGCAGATAATCCTATACCTTTTTTAATATCTAAGCTCTCTTCTAAAATACTGAAAAGTGCAAAAGCTCTTTCTTCCTCTACTTCTTTACTAGGTTGTCTTAGAAATTTCAGGTCGGTTATTATTGGTTGTCTCATCTTTAATCTCCTGTAAAAAATCATTAATAACATCTATCGGAACTACAAACACTAAATGAGTTAAATAAATATCTGAAGTTTCAAATGGACTCTTTTCTTGTCTTGTATATGCTATACCTACAACAATTCCTATTAAATTATCGTTACAATCTATACAGCCTCCTCCGCTATTTCCACTAAAAGCAGGGGCAGAAATCATCATATACTGTCTTTTATTTTTTCCAAAAATTCTAGCAGTATAATTTGACACTATACCTTTTTGGACAGTATAACCTAAACTTAACGGATGCCCCATAGTATACAAAGTAGAACCTACCAAAGGTAGTTTTTTTGCCAACTCCATTGTAACAAATTTCCCTTCTGGTTTAGGAACTTTTATTAAAGCCATATCATAAGAGTCACTTTCATAAACATTTTCCTTTGGAATGTTATTAACCCGAATAAATTCAAACTTTTTTGCTTCTTTTAATTGTACTTTAACTTCGCCAGCACAAGATGTGATATGTTTAGCAGTTAAAATATAAAGATATTTTTCTGTCTCTTTAATTATTGTTCCTGCTCCTCCGTATTTTCCTACTACAACTTCAACAGTTGCCAATCTTAATTTTAGAATAGAAGGTTTCGGGTCTACATTTTTAAATACATAATCTTGAATTTCCATTTGATTTTTACAAATCATTTTCGTTATCTTTATAAGTTTAAAAATTGTATTGTCTAGAACAGAAACTTTAGAAGCGGTTTCTTTCAAAAGAAAACCCACTTTTAACAAAATATCATTAGAAATATCCGTTATAATAGATAGCTGATTTGTTCTAGTTTCTACTTTAATTAACCTATCATCTTGACTATTAATTAACACTTGTTGACTTAATATAGCCAAAGACATCCCTATCAGAAATATATAAGTTAAAATTCTACATTTTTTCATTTATTTTCTCCTCCTATTTTATTAGGGAAGTTTTTTATCGAATTTATCAAACAAAGTATCAATAACTTCTCCTATATTATTAGGGTCTATGTGTCCTGCAAGCCCTTGAACTGCATTACAAACCGAACTCAAAATACTCAAAGCACGTATTTGTTTACCTTCATCAGGATGTTTTCTTTTCATATATTCACCATAACTATTGTAACTTGATTTATTTTTGGTAGAAGTGGTGTCTTTTGTTTCTGATGAGGTTCCTGTTTTTTTGCTTCCTTGACCCTTTTTAGTTACTCTTGTAGCGATATATTGTCCATCTTTAACTGTATACTCCACATCAACTTCATCACCATCTTTATATTGGTTCTTACACCAAGTATAAACTTTTTCTGAACATTCCATCCATACAGCGTTACCTTCATTTAAAGAAGGGTCTTGAACTTTAATAAGAACTTTATTTCCTCTTTTGTATGCAACTTTGAAAATCATATATATTCCTCCTATTTTTTATTTTTGGACGGATTATAAACTCCAATAAAACTGCCTCTACCGTCAAATCTCCATTGTCTGTCTTTTTGTTTTTTTAGTTTT
>Ga0180433_10006565_pt1 | contig 15178 bp, 14 predicted proteins | sample SS_ome_8_FD_132980 | JGI IMG/M metagenome (GOLD analysis project Ga0180433, IMG submission 132980) | Hypersaline lake sediment archaeal communities from the Salton Sea, California, USA - SS_1_D_1 metaG | ecosystem: Environmental > Aquatic > Non-marine Saline and Alkaline > Hypersaline >... | reverse complement strand
GAGCGTTTTGTATACAGCGACCTTTCCACCTGGTAAACACCAAGCGTTAACCTGATTGTTGTTTAGAACAGAAACTTCATAGTTGAACTCTCTTTTGGAGTGGACTGCAAGTTCCTGCATGATCTTGCGACATGTTTCAGAAAATAAGTGTTCTGTTTCTCCACCTTGATTAGCTTTCATGATGGGATACATGATGCGACCCATTAAACTTTCAAGAGGTTTTGGTAGGTACCAAAGCTGGCGACTTCCAGTCACTAGATTTTTAGGAGCAATAAAGTCGAAAGCTGCAATAAATGGTGTTGCAAATGCATGCACAGCCTTACTTAGAAAACTTGCTTCTTCTTCACGATCCTGAGAGGTGACTTCAATAGTAACATCTCCTGAACCTATCTCACTAATTTCTGACATAACTTCACCTCCGTATGTCATTTAATAGCAATAGTAAATAAAATTCCCTTAAATGAACAGAGCAGATTGAAAACTATCACTTGTGCTTACGATTTTATTAAGGCTTTAACAGTTTCAAATAGAGCAGCTTGTCTATTGGTGCACGTGGGATGCGTTCTGCTATTCATCAAACGTTTTTTCACTGAGGTAGGCATTGAGCTCAGTTGTTTTTCAAGCTCAATTTTAGCGATCTCGAGAAAGAAAAGAGCAGCCTCAGGTCTAAATCCACTTTTAGCAGCTAGCTGGAGCCCATATTTATCCGCCTCAAATTCAAGCTCTCTTCTGTCTCGAATAAGTGCAAGGAAGATGCCTCGCTCCAACGTATATCCTTGGTGACGTGCATCAGCATGGGTCATCTCATGTCCTAATACAGCAGCAATTAGATCGCTTTTTGTGAGATCTTTGTAACTAATGGTTTCTCCAGTATGAGGATGAACATACTTCGTGAGTCCTAAATCCTCTCTATGAGCTAAGTAATATTCCATTTTGTCAAGAAGGTGTCCATGAATGCCAATATATCCACCAGCCGAGCACCATGCTGCCAAAATCTTATTTCTTAGAATGGTGACTTGGAACGGAAGCGTTCGATTGGTTTGAGTTGCTAGTTTTGAGATAATACTTTCGCAGAGCCCTTTATCTTTATGGCTGAGCTCACCCAATCCCTTAAGGTATTTTGCCATGACAAAGATCACTTTTCCAAGCTTTGTTTCAATAGACTGAGGAATAATCCAAAACTGCCAGTTTCCTGTTACGGGATTCGGACAGTAAAAGTGTGAAAAGTAATTCTTAGCTAGCGAGTGCGCTTTTTCAGAAAAAGACTCTTCTCTTTCTTCTCTAAGATTGGCTCCAAGTAGATCACTTGGACACAACTCATCAACAGGTGTCATAACCCTCTCCTTATCCCTAAATTCTATAGGAGAGAGTAGTTAAAACTTTGATTTAAAACAAGTTAAGATATTTTTTTAACGATTAACTCTTTAACAACATCCGGAGACGCCTTACCCTTAGAGAGTTTCATGACCTGCCCCACCAAGAAGTTAAAGGCTTTATCCTTTCCATTTCTAAAATCTTCTATAGATTGCTGATTAGCACCGAGGACTTCATCGACGAAGGGTTCGATAGCAGAGGTATCATGAACCGCCTGAAAATTGGGGTTTTCCTTGATGATGATCTCGGGGTCTCTTCCTGGGGTCTTTGCCATGATATCAGCGACTTCTTTAGCAATACGTCCCGTGATTTTCTTTGAGTCAATAAAGGAGACGAGCGCTGCGATGTGCTCCGGAAGAATACCTGACTTGTAAAGGGGAGTGCCGCTATCTTTAAAGCGACCAACAAATTCTACAGTTACCCAGTTGCAAAGAGCGCTTGCATTTTTGCACACTTTGAGAGCTTCTTCATAATAGTCAGAAAGCTGCTTATCGTTGACCAAAATAGAAGCGTTGTATTCTGTTAACTTGAGATCGCTGATATAACGCTTAAATCTTTCGTGGGGGAGTTCTGGAAGATCGCGTTTCACCTTTTCGATATATTCCTTTGTCAGGATAATGGGAGGTAGATCGGGCTCGGGGAAGTAACGGTAGTCTCGCGCTTCCTCTTTAGAGCGCATGAGAATCGTCTCTTTTTTATCAAGATCCAGACGAACAGTACTACTTGGAACGACAACATTAGGGTCTTCGTGGGGACGTTCAGTATAGGCACGAATCTGTCTACGAATCTCTGATTCAATTCCCATTTCCATATAGCTAAAGGAATTGAGGTTTTTAATTTCGACTTTGTTTCGAAGTGTTTTATCTCCCTTGGGTCGAACTGAAACATTGGTATCGATTCGCATCGATCCTTCTTCCATATTGCAGTCAGACACATCGAGATATTCCATAATAGCCTTTAGTGTTGTCGCAAACGCTGTTGCATCGGCTGGGGAGGACATACAGGGCTCAGAAACAATCTCTAAAAGGGGAACGCCTGCTCGGTTATAATCAACTCCAGCAAAGTCTGAAAAGTGTTTCAGCATGCCTGCATCATCTTCAAGGTGGGCATGGTGAATTGCAAATGTTTTTGATTTTCCCTCAACATCCGCTATGACTTCTCCTCCAATAACGATGGGCATATCGAATTGAGTGATTTGGAAGTTTCGAGGAGAGTCAGGGTAGAAATAGGATTTTCGGTCAAATTTACTAAATTCAGCAATCTGAGCATTAACAGCACATCCAAAACGCACTGCGATCTCCACAGCCTCTTTATTCAGAACGGGGAGAGCGCCAGGCTGCCCGGTATCAACGACCTCAATATTTGTATTGGGTTCATCACCGAATCGGTTGGGAGAACGGGCAAATATTTTAGAACGAGTCTTTAGCTGCGCATGAATTTCAAGGCCAATGACGGGTTCCCATTCTTCATAAGAGATATGACTCATACTGCAGACTCCTTGTCAAAAAGGGGAGGGATGAATCCCGTTAAGTTAAGCGCTTTTTCAAATTGATAGGCAAAGTGCATGACTTTTCCATCAGACATTTGTGGCCCTAGAAACTGTAGGCCATGAGGGAGGTCATTGCCATTTTTTCCCGAAGGAACACTAATTGCTGGCAATCCTGCTAAATTTGCTCCAACTGTATAGAGGTCTTGCAAATACATTTCTAGAGGATCACGAATTCCGGCAATTTCAAAAGCTGGCGAAGGGGTGACTGGCATTGCTATAACGTCACAAATCTCAAAAGCTTTCTTGTATTCTTGAATCATCAGTGTTCGAATCTTCTGAGCCTTTTTATAATAGGCATCTTGAAATCCTGAAGAGAGGACAAAAGTTCCAAGAAGGATCCTTTGCTTCACCTCCGGCCCGAAACCTTCTTCCCGAGATAAATCGTAGATTTCATCCAGGTTTTTTGCACTTTCAGAGCGTTTTCCAAAACGGATGCCATCAAATCGGGCAAGGTTTGTTGAAGCCTCTGCGGTTGACAAGATGTAGTAAATCGGAATCGAGTACTTTAATTTGGTGAGCTTGATTTCAACAAGTTTTACGCCGGTTTTTTTTAGGACATCTAAGGCCTCTTCAAAGACTTTTTGGGCGCCATCAGATAGTTCATCTAGAAAGCCCCACGGTACACCGACAGTCTTTCCCTGGATCGAGGTTTCTAAGTGGTCAAGATAGTTTTCTGGAGTCTTTTTCACATTCGTTGCATCAAAGTCGCAAGGACGACCCATCACTTCCATCATCAAAGCAATGTCTTTTACGGAGTTTGCAAATGGACCAATTTGGTCGAGTGAGGAGCCAAAGGCAACGAGGCCATGACGGGAGACTCGTCCGTAGGTGGGTTTGAATCCTACGGTTCCTGTAAACGCAGCAGGCTGACGAATCGATCCACCCGTGTCACTGCCGAGAGCTATTGGGGCAAGCCTTCCGCCGACGGCTGCAGCAGATCCTCCTGAGGAGCCTCCTGGAGCGCAGGAAAGGTTCCATGGGTTTCTCGTCGTTTGATATGCTGAATGTTCTGTTGATGAGCCCATCGCAAACTCATCCATATTGGTTTTGCCAATCACAAGACCATCCTGCTCTTCAATCAAGCGGACTGCTGTTGCATCAAATGGAGCGACATAGTTTGATAAGAACTTGGAACCACATGTTGTGACTTCTCCCTTAATCTGAATGTTGTCTTTAATAGCTATAGGAATCCCAGCTAATTTTCCAACAGGAGCTCCGGTTGCACGTTTTACATCAAGTTCTTCAGCTTTTGCCATAGCGCGGTCAGAGAAAACATTTATGAATGATTCAAGGTCCGAATCCAATGTTTGAATGCGTTGTAGATAATAGGATGTGATTTCAGAGGCGGTGAGCTCTCCTTTTACAAAGGCATCATGAAGTTGTAGGGCAGATTTACGATACATGGCTACTCAAAATTTAATGACAGTTGGAACGCGGATCATTCCGCCAACATGAGAAGGACTATTATCGAGGAATGTTTTCCTATCGAGAGATTGATCTGGCTCATCTTCTCGAGTAACCGACTCCATTTCTTCACTGACATGGTTACACACAGGAACGCCTTCGGTATCAACCTCTTCCATTTGGTCGATATAACCCAAGATAGACTGGAGGTTGCTAAGAAGCGTTTCCAACTCTTCTTCGCTGCAGTTGATCCGACACAGCTTGGTCAGATCGATAAGTGTTTCTTTATCTAACTTCGTCACAATGCAAAATGGTAATTGAATTCTTCTATAAAGTCAACAACGGAAGCACCCTAAGGAACTTCCGTTGTTATAGAGAAGGTTTCAACCACTAATAGTGGTTTTGATTTCCCAGCCCCCAGTTACATTCGGGAAAAGGTGTTCCGTTAGGAATAGTTGTGAAATCATGTAGGACAATATTGTTAACAGGGCTTACCCATCTCCCATCAAAATTCTTGAAGGTAAGTTGTTCCAAAAATCCAAACCGGAGTTTTGGGTTGTTATGGGGGTAGCTTAGGAAATCAAGGAAGTTTTGTAGATTCCAGTTTCCAAAAAAGCGAGACTCCTTAGCTTCAAAATCAGTGCTAAATACGTAGTAGATTTTAGCGCGTATGAAATTTGAGAGTTGGGGAGAACCCCACGCTACAGGTGTTGCTGTAATGTAATACTCAACTTTTTCAATAGTCTCAGTTGTACTAAATGTTGAGGTAAGCTTTAAGGTTTTGTTATTCTCGGGCTGAGCTGCGATAGTCTTTCGAATTCTCCTAGGAGCAGCAGGAGGACGCACCTCGATCAACCCTCCTTCGACAAACTGCCCTTGCTTATAATTTCCTCCACCAGTTCTGAAGAAAGTATACAGACCAGAAACGTCTGAGGACCCTCTAGTGTTAGAAATTTTTCCAGGGCCTACACAAAAAGGAGCCCCTCTAAAATTTCTTCCAAGATCTTCAATCAATACTTTAACGGCTTCTCGATTGGGTTCAGCTGGATCTGGCAAAATGGAATGGTTTTGGTAGATGGATTCCACAAGGCGTTTATCAGCCATCTTCAAGTAAACAGTGTCGAGTAGGGGGCTGTTGATATCGCTGCGCCATTCTGGAGCCAAATAAGAGGTTCCCTCAGATGGAAAGTTTTCTGGAGGGGTTACTCCAATGCCATCTGGCGTTTGACCATGCAGGTCTGTTCTTAAAGGGAAGCGTCCTAGGTTGCAAAGTGCCATGTTTTTTTGATCTAGCCCCAGATAAACAGCCATTCGCACGTCTGAATAAGGGTTTTTGGGAAGGTCTTCAGACGCGTTGTATTTGTATTGGTCGAGGATATTGATGATCAGCTGTAAGGTTTCGTCTTCAAGGTTCTTCGGATCAATTGTAATTCCTCGTACCAAGTGCTTCACTTTGCCAGAAGGATCAGACATCTCGTTCAAAAATGAAACCCAAGCAAGCTTTTGTTTTAAATTTCTGAAATCTCCAAGAGGTCTTTCGATTCTTAACCAGGTAGCTGCATATCCAAGGATTCGGTCTGTCCAAGACTGAGTTCCGATATCAAACGCTTCTGTATCAAAAACCGCTTCAATTTCCGCATGTTGACTTAGTTGCAATGCCCAATAGTAGAAGTTGTCATCACGAGTAGCATCGTAGTTTTCAGTATTAAAGAAATCAAATTCGGCAGGATTTAGAACTCTGACAAGAACACGTCTTGCATTATAGGTCTCTGCAAATTTGACTTTATCTTCGAATAGTTTCTGTAGTTTGTCGGTTTTCTCTTCTTGAGAAAGTCCCTCAAACTTCATTCCTGAATAGTCAGTCCAAACACTAAAGTTGAACCGTTTAAGGGAATTTGCCTCAGCGCTTGCCGTCAACGCAAGAGCTAGACAAATCATTGAGATGAATGATTTAAATATTTTCATAAGCTGCTATTTGCTCCTTCTTGTTATGGAATCTCCTCTAAGTAAATGAAAAACTTTATTTGTCATTCCATTAAACGTCAAAACATTTTTACAAACCATATGAGAAATAGCTAGCAAAATTGAAATTTTTTAGATACATTACAAGTGAATAGGAGAGGAGGTACCACCTATGAAGGTAATTAACTTTATTGCGCTGATTCTTATTCTTGTAGGAGCCATTAATTGGGGTCTATGGGGTTTTTTTCAGTTTGACTTAATCGCATGGCTTTTTGGCGGCGATGCCTCTTGGCTTTCTCGTTTAGCTTATGCCATTGTTGGGCTTGCGGGTCTCTGGGGACTTAGTTTCTTAGGGAAGTGTAAGACTCTATGTTGCAGTTCCTGCAAGAAAGACTAATCACGTAAAGCGTAAACTATCAAATGGTTGCGCTTTTTCTTTTCATCTTGTTATTAATCTATATTTATATCTATAATCTCTGCAAAAACATTAACGTAAGGATGGTACGACATGAAAGATTATTTTTTAAATATCCAGGATGCTTATAGGCAGCCGATCACACAATTTGAGCAGACCAAAGAAAGCTTTAGTAAAGTAAGAGAGGGATTGAACGTTGAAAAGGACTCAGGGCTGGAGGTATACGCAAAATCATTCGCCGCTGCATCTGTTAGAGAATCAGATGTATATCGCGTTGGAACAACAGCTCTGAAAATTAGTGCGCTTCCTTGGCTTGCAGTATCTGCATACATCATCGGAAAGGTTGCTTATACTAGGCAGTTTTCTTACAAAGGGCTTCTTCTGGCGGGAACGACATTTTCAATAGGACACGACCTATCGAAAGTGGGACACAACCTTCAAAGAGTGCGTGTTATGTCTCAAGAAGATGTTAGAGCTGAAGATGGACGTAGAAAGTTGGGTCACAGCCTGTCACCGAAACAGTCAGAATTCCTGCTAAATGTTCTTGTTTGGGTTGTTTCAAAGCCTATCGAACTTAAAGTTGGTGCTGAAACTATGAGTCAGGAAATTGAGATTTTATCAGAATCTTCTCTAGATGGCCGTATTCAGGAGGATGCAACTGCAGCTCTTAACGGAACTGTTGCTCAAGACATCGAAATTGCTGTTCGAGCCAACATGGCTGCTGCACACGACTGGATGTTCGGATAAAGAATCATTTTGCATTAAATCCTAGGACCTTGTAATAATTGTTAGCGCAATGGCAGGGTCCTATGATTAAAAAGACAAAGATTTGCTTTCGGTCGCTAATCAACAGATCATCTGAAGAGATTTATGATTGGCATCTCAGAAAAAGGGTGGTGGAGAAATGCATTCCTCCTTCAGAAAAAATTGATGTCATTTGTTCTAAGGGGAGACCCAACAATCCAGGTTCAAAGATTGCTGTTCGCTTTAAGGTTTTAAACCTTTTCTGGGTCAGGCAAGTTCTACAGCACGATGCGCACAAAGACAATGAGTCATTTTCTCTTCATCAGACCGAAGGGGTTTTTGATGAATATAAATATGAAACAGTCATTACGCCTCAAAGTACGCACACATCCGAAATAATTGATAAATTCGAGTTTACCCACCGCTTGCCTAGATTTCTCAATCCGATTATTAATCATTACATGAAGCAAAGGATAGGTAAACTCCTTTCCTATAAACATGCGTTGATCGATCACGATATCGGGATGGTTCAGAAATATCCGTTTGAAAAACCCTTCAAGATATTGATCAGCGGCTCTCATGGACTTATTGGGAAAAATCTTGCGTATCTTATGGAATTTATGGGTCATGAGGTTTGGCATCTCTCTCGGAAGAGTTCGGGAGAAGAAAAAACTGTGATTTGGAACCCCAAAACGGGGGAGTGTAATCTTTCCGAATTTGAAGGTTTTGATGTTGTGATTCACCTGGCGGGAGAAAGTATTGGCAAAGGCTGGTGGACTGGGCGGAAGAAGAGACGGGTTTTAAAAAGTCGAGTCAAAGGAACTGAGCTCCTTGCTGAAGTGATTAAAAAGTTGTCTCATCCACCTCAGGCTTTTATCTCAGCCTCCGCTATTGGCTATTATGGCAATTGTGGAACTAAAATGGTCAACGAAGAATCAGGCCCTGGAAAGGGCCTTTTCCTTTCCGAAGTATGTCAGCAATGGGAGCGTGCTGGAAAAGATATGGAGGAAAAGGGAGTGCGTGTTGTGTATACCCGTTTTGGAATGGTTCTAAGTTCTGAAGGAGGAGCTCTCAAGCAGATGCTGCGCCTCTTCAAATGGGGGCTTGGTGGCAGAATCGGGAATGGTCACCAATATATGAGCTGGGTTGCAATTGATGACGTCGTTGGGGCCCTTTACCATGTAATGATGACGCCTAACGTAAGTGGTGCTGTGAATGTTGTAGCTCCTCATCCTGTGCCAAATGATGTTTTTACAAAAAAACTCGCTCAGGTTCTTAATCGGTGGTTGGGACCACCTTTTCCTGAGTTTGCTGTGCGCCTTCTCATGGGGCAAAAAGGGGAAGAACTTCTTCTATCAAGCACTCGAGTTGAGCCTAGGCGCCTTTGTGAGAGTGGTTATAACTTTCATTATCCAAACCTTTGCCAAGCTTTAGAGCATGTAACATAACTCTTGCGTCAAATTTTTTCGTGTTGTATACTCCGTGGTGTTATGGAAACAGTAAAAAATGTACAACTTATTTCCTCTCGAGTAATTATTGTGCGCCTTTAGGCGCATGTAAATCCCCCCCCATTCAGAATCTAGTACTATTAATTCGAAAATTAAGGAAAAAAAGTGAATAAATTAAAAAGCACATCATTATCAACAGGCCTCGCGATGTTCTCCATGTTTTTTGGAGCAGGAAATATTACCTTTCCTCTGATCATTGGGCAGACTGTTGAAGGGGGGTTGATATGGGCTCTACTCGGTCTTGTTTTGACAGCTATATTGATTCCATTTAGTGGTTTACTCTCTATCAGTCTCTATGAAGGGGACTATGAAAGTTTCTTCAGCCGGATTGGCAAAGGACCTGGCCTTTTTGTCATCATACTTTTGCTTGCTATGATTGGTCCTTTCGGGGGAATTCCCCGGTGTATCACGCTGACCTATTCAACGCTTAAGGTCTACTTTACTGGAATGCACCTCCTAACCTTTAGTTTAATTAGCTGTTTGATTGTCTTTCTCTGCTCATGGAAAAAAAACAGAATTTTAGATCTTATTGGTTACGTTCTATCTCCTATACTTGTCCTCTTTCTGGTTGTGATCATCATCAAAGGAGTCTTTTTCTCAAATTCAGATCCTGTGGGATCATCTCACGTAGCACACCCTTTCTTTTATGGGTTAAGAGAGGGGTATAATACAATGGACCTTTTAGCTGCCTTCTTCTTCTCCTCTCTGGTTTATAATAAGCTTAAGGAGCAGCAAGGGGAGCGAAAAAGCGTTTTGATCCCGGTATTCAAGGCTAGTCTGATTGGTGCAGGGCTCTTGAGCATGATCTATATTGGATTTAGTTATGTTGCGGCTCATCATAGTATGGCTCTTGATGGCACAGGGGCTGACCAGCTTCTTGGTCGTATTGGTCAAATCGTTTTGGGGCAACATGCAGGCCTTGTTGTATGCATGTCGATTGCACTAACGTGTCTAACTACAGCGATTGCATTAACGGTTGTCTGTGCTGAGTTTTTGCAAAGGCGTATTACAAAGGAACGACTGTCCTATGAGTGGTCTCTTGTAACAGTTTTGGTTGTAACCGTTCTTGTTTCAACGCTTGAATTTACGGGGATTGTTAAACTCTTGGCTCCTGTTTTGGAAGTTGTTTATCCCTCAATGCTAGTTCTTTGTGTGATGAATGTTTTTCATAAGCTCCTAAACTATCAGCCAGTTAAAGTTCCAGTTTTTGTTACACTTTCATTAGTGCTCTATTTCCAGTACTTTGTATAAATCACTAGGGGGCAGCTGCGGCTGCCTCCGTCTTTTATGTGGAAAATATTTCCTCTTGTGCAATTAATTTTTTCGATCTAGATTTAAAGATGAGGGCGGCAAATTGAGCAGGAGACTTGATTTTTGCCTCCCATCAATGGAGGAGGGGAAATGAAAGAGAAATTAGGACTCAATCCTTGGCTCAGTATCTGGGTTAAGCCTAGAAAGACAATACGAGCGCTTATCGATTATGATGTGAGCTTTCGCTTCATCGTGATGTGTGCAATTTATGGCTTCCTGTATATGCTGCAAACAAGTCAGTTTCTAGCACTTGGGAGATCATCCTCCTTACTGGTTATTATTATCCTATCAGCGGTTTTAGCGATTCCAGCGGGGTATATTGTTTTCAATGTATCGAGCTTTTTTGCATTCCTGCTCGGAAAACTTATTAAGGGAAAGGGGTCATTTAAACAAATCCGTGCGGCAACCTATTGGTCCACAGTTCCTATGGTTGTGACGCTTTTGTTTTGGGTTTTTTGTATTGTTATCAATGGCAACAGCTTGTTTGTTCCAGGCTACGAAAAAAGTCTTGTTGGATCAGCTGCGGTCATTAATCTTGTCATAGGTATTGCCCAGTTTGTTTTGGCGATCTGGGGATTGATTATTTATTTACATGCATTAGGGGAAGTGCAAGGGTTTTCAGCATGGATGGCGCTGCTAAATGCTTTTTTAGCAGGGCTTTCGATCTTTATCCTTCTTTTCCTCGTTAGTTGGGGCGTTGCTGCTCTAACACACGTAACTTAAACGAAAAGAAGAAGAGAGGGGGAAAAGATGCTGATTTTATTTAAAAAGAAGGCGTTTGCAGCGCTGGGAGCAATTTTACTAACGGCAGGGGGCGGTCCTGCATTTATTGGGGGAGCACCCGTGAAAATGGCTGTTCAATCAAAGACAACGATTCAAACTGCAGAGGGGTGGAAGAAATTTCATTCTGTACATGGAAAATGTATGGTTTCCCTTCCTGAGTCTCCTGAGCATGTAAAACAGATCATGCCCTTTCCTGAGGAAGGGTATAACCTTCGCTATGATGTGTATGTTTCTGCACATGAAAAGAAAGCGATCTACATGATGCTGATTGCGCAGTATCCTCCGTTTATTAATGAGTCTCATGCTGAGATGAGCCTTGAAAGCTTTCTCAACGGACTGGTAACGCAAAACCATGACAATGAGCTGATATTTGCTGATTTAGTTGTTATTGATGGACATAAAGCGCTTGATTTCTTCATCCAAGCGAAAGGGACTTACTTTAAAGGACGTGCTATCATGGCTGAAAATCATCTCTATCTTTTAGCAATGGAGTGCGAAGTCACGAACTACCTTGAAGGGCATTTTGACCACTTTATTAACTCATTTGAGCTGGTTAAATAATGCAAGGTGTTTTGGATCTGATCTATCTAACACTCATACAACTTGTCGTGACCTGGGTGGTTGTTGGAATCATGTGGTTTCTACAAGTTGTTCATTACCCTCTCTATCGGAAGATTAAGGAGGGGTTTGTGGAGTATGAGCGTGCCCATATTAGGCGGGCAGCGCTTTTGATCGGCCCCATTATGCTTATCGAAGTGATTACTGCGATACTCCTTATCGGAGTGTCAACAGAAGGGACTTTAACGAAGCTTGCGGGAGCCAATCTGATCCTCTTGATCTTGATTTGGCTCTCGACCTTTCTCTTTCAACTAAATCAACACCAAAAACTTAGCGTTCGGTTCTCGCTTAAAATTGTGCAACGGCTTATCCACTGCAATTGGATCCGCACTCTTCTTTGGACCCTTAAGGGCTTGGTTATGGTATCTTTCTGCTATCATCTCTTTCATTTAGGCACTATTGCTAGAAAGTTCTTTAGTATGTAGCACCGCTTTTTTTGGTAGCTGGTATACCAGGGGTATGCTATGTGAAGGAATATAGGGGAGCTTACATCCATGCATGGTCCAGTCCTTCCAGATGTGAAAATGGTCAATATCAACCACCGAGAATCGTGGGAAGGAGCAGTTTCACGTCATTTTCGCTCTCAATTTAAAGCAAGTTCTCTTAAAAACTTATGTTTTTCAATTATTACTTTCGGCGTTTATCCCTACAAAAAATACAAGCAGGCAAGGAGGTCGGTTGCGCAGGCCCTTTCAGCCCGCAAGCTCTTTTTCTTCAAAGCTCTTCAAGAACACATTGAAGAACGCCGCAAGGAACAGACTCACTCTGACCCTAGACAATCCCTCAATGCAATTTTCATGAGCGTTCAGTCTGAAAAAGTGGATGAAACCGAGGAGGCTTTAGAGTTTAAAGCGATCTACTATCCCAATGAGTTAATTCTATTTATCACCAACCCTATTCGTGACAATCGCAGTATCCGACTTCATCGTCACAAGTCACGCAAACATCTTGATTACTTAAGGATGTGGCATGAACTCAAGAAAAAGGCGCGTATTAATCAATACCGACAGATCCAGAATATTAACTATTGCAGCCGGACGTTGAAAGAAGAATACTGTTTGGCTCCCTCTGGAATTCATGACCGATTGACACGCACATCTGTTTGTCGGAAAAACATTTACCTCACAACGAAGTTTCGTGAGCTTGGAAAGGCTTTCCAAGAAATTGTTCTTGCATATCAAGATTTTCATGAGTTGAAGGAGAGCAATCCAGAGCTTTTTCATCTTCTTGAAACCCTTTCTAAAACCTCTAAAAAGGATATTGAAATCCTTCAAACTTACCTTGCTAGCCGCTATTTTCCTCGAGATCTTCCACTAGAGAATCGAAAACAGTTGATTCAGCTCGCAAACCAGCAAGAGGTTCTCTACCACATGAGTGATGAGCAGCAGTTTGGCATATGTGCTCTGATTCTTAATAAATATCAGTGGGAGTTTCTTCTCTCCATTCAAGAAGTTTCTCAAGTGACTTTAGGGCTTCTTGATTGGGCTTTTGAGGAGTGCTCTTCAGAGATCCAAAAGGAACTTTCATTTGTAGAACAAATTTATGAAGGGGTTGATAAGAAGATAAAGGGCGATGTTGAAGCATTTCCGACTTTGAATGAAAAGATAGCTGAGGATGAAGCACTTCAATTTATGACAGTTGATTTTGCAAAAGAACTTAATAGAGAATGGCCTTCTTTCTATCTCTATGATCATGATAAGCTCTTATTTCATGCAGATAAAACCGACTCCTTTTCAGTAGAAAAGCTAGTTGAAACTTACAAAGCTATACAAGCACTATGTCCTGAGGATGAAAAGCTATTTTCTCTTCTGCAACAAGCTTTTTCTCAAGTGGGAAGACACGCCTTTCAGTCTGCAATTGAGGATGGAGTACTCAAGCTTCTAGGAGAAAAACCACAATACTTTCTTCCAATCCTTTCCAATACCGATATTACAGTTGTTAAGGAAAGCGAAAACCGAATTAAAATTCGGTATACTTTTGAACAACTGATTACCAAAAAGGGGGAGGTGCAACACCCTTTCGAAAAGGAAAAGTACATGGTGATTACGCAACCTCTTATTAAGCATGACGGTCGCTGGTTTTCTCCAGAAGCACAGAAGAAAATTGCGGTGAAGAAGAGGTCTGAATGAGAAAAGTTTTGCGCAGTGTTACACCTCCTTTGGTGAGTCTTGTTATTGTGATGTTGGGAAATGGATTCTTCACAACTTTTACAAGTTTGCGCCTTTCAGTTGCTGATTACCCTAATTGGATCATTGGTTTGATCAATGCCTTTTATTACACAGGAATTATGCTCGGATCTATTTATATCGAGAGGCTTATTGAAAGGATTGGACATATTCGGGCTTTTGCAATTGTGGCGTCTGTCAATTCTGTTTTAATTGTTTTACAAGGAGGGATGATTGGGGTTGTTTCTTGGTCAATATTCCGTTTTCTGATGGGGTTTTGTGTCTCAGGATTTTTTATTGCGATTGAGAGCTGGCTTCTCCTTTCTACAGGCGTTAAAAATAGAGGAAGAATTCTCTCCTTTTATATGCTCACGCTCTATATGGCTCAAGGGTTTGGACAGTTTATTTTGAACTTTTCACCGATCAACAGCCTGCTACCTTTTGTCATCACAGTTATTCTAAGTTCTCTTTCTGTGATTCCTGTTTGTATGATGAAGAGTAGTGGTCCTATGCTCCTGGATTCTTCGATTACCAACATCTTCCAGATTGTTCGAAAGGCTCCTTTAGGTCCGATTGGATGTTTTGTCTCAGGACTGATTTTAAGTTCCTTTTATTCTCTTGCGCCAATTTTTGCTAAAGAGATCAATCTCTCAGTAATGCAAATTTCTCAAATCATGGGTCTTACTATACTGGGAGGTCTTGTCCTTCAGTGGCCTATCGGCCATCTTTCTGATATCTTTGACCGTCGAAAAGTCATTATGGGTGTTGCTCTAGCTTTAATGTGTGTCACGTTCGCACTTTACCATAGTGGTCATTTCCACTATTACCTCCTTCTAGCCTTAACAATCCTATTTGGAGGGATTTCCTTCACTCTGTATCCCCTTTCAATTACTTATACATGTGATCATTTTTCAGATAAAAAAATCGTAGGAATCACCTGTGCACTCTTGGTGATTTATGGAGTTGGATGTATTGTTGGTCCCCTTGTTTCTCCATTTTTCATGACGCTTTTTGGTCCCAGCGGTCTATTTCTCTACATGAGTGTTCTTTCTGGTATTTTTATTTTGATTTGTCTTTGGAGGGTGTTTCATGCCAAATCTCGTGGCGATGAGGAACAGAGCGATTACCTTCCGCTTCCTAGGGCGACGTCGTTAGCTTTTTATATCGACCCTCGAAGCGATCTTGGCGATGAAGACGAGTTCGATGAGGAGGATGAAGATTTCTACCCGTTCAGCCAGGAGTACGAAGATGAGGACGAAGATGACTAATTATAAGATAATTAGATTTCCAATATTCCTGTTTACTTCATAGAGATATTTTGGTAACATCTTGCCCAAAATAGTCG
>Ga0180433_10006563_pt1 | contig 15181 bp, 27 predicted proteins | sample SS_ome_8_FD_132980 | JGI IMG/M metagenome (GOLD analysis project Ga0180433, IMG submission 132980) | Hypersaline lake sediment archaeal communities from the Salton Sea, California, USA - SS_1_D_1 metaG | ecosystem: Environmental > Aquatic > Non-marine Saline and Alkaline > Hypersaline >... | reverse complement strand
AGCCTGCCCTAAATGCGGATACCCATTATTTGAAAAAGGGGACAAGATATGCTGCCACGGATGCGATCACGTAGAACAAAAACATAAATAATGGAAGTATTAATAAATTTCGGCATGCAGAGGGAGAGCAGCTCTGCAAAAAGGCAGGCGTGCTATACGGCTCGCCGCCAGGGAGATGAGCTCCTGATCACCGGGAGATCGCCCAATAAAGATGATATTGGCGTAGGAACAGTTTTCAAAAACATTCCATACAACAATTTCAAGGAATATGAATTCATTGTTAAGGAGATAGAGCACAGGCCTCACAAGGGTCCTAGCTCGCATCTCTGGCACTGGACGGCTAAATGTAAGGCTATATGAAAAGATTCTCAAAGAAAAGGGCGGCACAGGAAAGGAGATTGCGGAAAATAGAACAGGAACTGAGGGAGGAGGGACAGACAAAATGTTTCTTCTTCCCTTACAAGAGAGCCTGGGCATTTGATCACATCGTTCCCAAGAGCGCTAATGCGTCACTGATAGAGTGCAAAGAAAACCTTGTGCCGGCAAGCAACGAGGCGCACTATATTATAACCTTCGGAACGAGTGATCAGATAGCCGGCCTGCCCAATATAGGGAAATACCTTTCGAGGATGAGGTCCCTGGATGAAGCTTATTACAGCCGGTTTATGACAAACCACGAATTGTGGGATAAATACGGAACAGATGAAGACACGGGTTGAATTTAAGAACGGGCTTTTTGTACTCGTCAACGCAGAGACAGGAGAGGTCATTGACGTTTATACGGATGAAGTAGATGTTATAATAGCACAAAAGGAGTGCGGAGATTATTGTTGATATGAAAGACAGATATATAGACGACGACGGCTTTCTTGAGGAAATAGATTGGCAGGGGAAACCCGCCATTAAAGATGCCCTCTGGAGGACAGCCATATTGAATATAATTACAGGAGGAAAATATCCCACGGACAAATGTTACCTGTTGGGATATGTTTTCCGCCATCCTCATTTCCTGAGAGATTACCTCTGGACGGAAAATGATTGCTCCAGGGACCAAGTGATTATGGACCAGGTTTCTAGGAAAATTACACATCAGGAACTCCCTCGGGTGCGTATAAAATTTTCGGACAAATTCATACAGACACCCGATATGTGGCTCTGGATGAGGGCAATACGGGGATGCAGGGTGTGTGGCTGGCTCTTCAACATTTGGAACAGAATTTCACTTCCGGTTTACTTTAAATACAATGATTGGTTGTGGAAAAACAGAAGAGGCAGGTACTTTGATGACGGAATAAGAGGAAGATATCCCTTCTATTCTTTTCACCTAATGTCCTGGATGACATACGTTCTGCCGGAGACGAAAATGAAAAGAAAAGTTAACCTTTTATGCCTGAAAATAATCATACAGCAGGACCCGACGAACGATCTTCTCTGGTTCCTGCACGGAGGGGAAGATTTCTCTCTTGATCCGAATGAATATTTACCTAAGACAGATTTCAGGTGGCAGCGTAAATTAGACAGGTTGCCGCCGGGCATAGCGCTGGACCCGTATTTTGGTCCGTTTCCAATAGACAAGGATATACTTTGCTGGGCTGCGGGCATTGGGATGCCGGGGTGTCAAGAGGGTTGAAGTGGAGTCCCTTTCATAGCCCCGTGAGGGAGTGACTGGTCCTCACTAATTTGCGAACTGTAAAGCATAGTTTACACTTGGACGCAAGACAGCCGAAAGCGACGGTGGGGGCTTCGGCCCCTGCCTTTACAGAGATGGGAAGAAATAAATATTTGGTCATAGACCGCGAGATAGAGGAAGGCTTCCTTGCCGGAGACCTTAAGGTAGTTGGCGCTATCATAGGGCGCAGCCACAGGACCGTAGAGAAGTGGCTTCATAGGACGCGCTACCGCGATGAGGGACGCTTTATAATTGTTAAGAATCCCCTTGTGGCAGTGAGGAAGCATAGGCCTACAGAGAAGCAACTGGCGGTCCTAAAAAAGTATAGAAACAAACGTGACATATTCATAAAAAAATGATTTTTATTATTGTAATCTGGTTAATTTTTGGTATCTTTGGAGTCCTTTTTCTTTTATGGAAAATCTGGGGAGTGATAGAGCGTCAAGTTGGTGAGGAAATAAGCCTCAGAGAATTTGTTTCCCTATCATATAGAGTCATAGAAGAGAAGGAGTTACGAATGATACTTACAGCAATACTTGGAGGACCTATCCTTCTTTTTCTGATCCCAACCATAATAAGAAGGTTAAAAGAGGAGCTCAAAGAAAAACCCGCTAATGACGAAGAAGATTAACAAACTCATTACCTACCTGTCTATTTTACAGGAGACCTTAAAATTTAAGGAACAAGAAAGCATCCAAACGCGCTACACAGACGTAGACATCGAACTTCCAGACGACCTGGAAATACATGAGCGCTGGGCCGGACCGGACACGGACTTTTATCATGTCGTAGAATTCCCGGCACGTGACCTTGATAAACGTATCCGGGCCGCCCGCGACCATTTAAGATATCTCAAGAAAAGAGCAAACGGAATCAAACACGGGGAATGAAGATAGCCTTGATAATAGTTTCATCAGTACTGTTCCTTGTGATCAGCTTGCTCGTTTATTATTACTGGCTTATAATGAGATCGGGGAAAGGGAAATGAAAAATTTATTGTTATCATTGGCAATCCTGCTGTTGTGGGGCTGCGAAGAAGAGAAGCAGGTGTACTGCCTGGAGTGCAAGGAGGCGTTTTACTTCACCCTCAACGAGCGCAACTTCTACATGGGAGACACGGCCTACGTTGAGTGCCACGATCACTACGTAGAGGGCTACACGCGCTCAACACAGGGGGAACTTTACACAACAGAACCGTACAATTGGTCAATTAAGACGTGTGATTAATGAAGAATAAAAAGCCAGAACACAATGTAAGGATGGGACCGCAGGAGCCGAAAAAGCCGCGCAAGTCAACAAAGAATTGGAAGTTCGAATATGCTCAGAAATTTAGAACACGGGAATGGCAGATGAAGCGCGCCAAAATTCTGGAACGTGATAATTATGAGTGCAAGGGAGATCCATGTATGGGCAGCAAGGATGATATGCTGCATGTACATCACATTGTTTATTTAAAGAACATGGAGCCCTGGGATTACGATGACGATTTTCTCATAACACTCTGTAGTGAATGTCATAAGGAAATTCGAGAGGTTAATATTAAGGATATAATTATCGAACACACAATCAAATATGGCGTCGATGAGGCCCTCATAGAATTCTTCAAAAGGCCAGTAATGGCGCGCATTTTTGAAATGTGGAATTTAATAGAATGTGATTCCATTAAAGACTGGTATGCAGAAGAATTGGAAATAAGAGAATATCTTGACAATTATAAACCACCAAAACAAAATGATGATGATTTATGATAGGGTACATAAAGCTACATAGGAGAATTGTTAATTGGGAGTGGTTTGATGACGACAAAGCATTTAAATTGTTTGTTTACATTTTGGTTAAGGCTAACTGGGAAGATACCCCTTGGGAACAAAAAAACATGATTATTAGGAGAGGGGAGCTTGTCACAAGTCTCTCAAAATTAAGCAAAGAACTGGGATATTCTGTCGGTGAAATAAGGCACCGTTTGAACAACATGCAAATTAGCAAACAAATTGCACTCAAAAGTACAAACAAATATACTATAATAACTGTCTGTAACTATGACGATTATCAAGATCCTGTTCAGGAAAAAGACACGCAAAACCGCACGCAAACCGCACGCAAATCAGCAACATCTAAAGAAGAAAGAATAGAAGAAGAGAATATAAAGAAAAAAAATTCTATAAAAAAAAGAAAAGACGAGTACCAAGCCTATTTGCTGGAAACCGATGATAGAGATTATCATGGGTTCGTGAAGTATCTTTTTGGAAACAATGAATTGGGGCGCCCGTTCGAGGTCTGTTTATCAAAACCCAAAGACCAGATTGATTACAAAAGGTTCAAAGATTTAATGGCTAAATATCCAAAAGAGATTATAAAGAAAAAAATTCTTGCGATGGAAGTCAATAAGAAATTCATCAAAGAGGGGGTAAGCTTTAACGGTACATTGCACAATTGGTGTAAGAGCGAAATAAAGTAATGGAAACGACTCTTAAGCAATATTGGCTGGCCGGGCTGGCAACGTTGCCGACAAAACCAGATAAGTCTCCAGACGTAAAAGGCACTTGGAAAGAAGGTGTCAAGGACCTGTCCCAGTATAAGCACGGGATAGGTGTTATCTGCGGCAACGCATCACAAGGGCTAGAGTGCATAGACTTTGATAACCACTTCGGAGATTCGCAGAAGGTGATGGCTCAATTCCTGACCGGCGATGTAAAAAAAATCTACGAGAAATACAAGCTGCCAATAGAGAAAACGCTCTCGGGCGGCTTCCACTTGTTGTACCGGTGTGCTGTTATTTCGGGTAATCAAAAGCTCGCCTCGCGGCCCAAGAAGGATAAGAACGACAAATGGGTGCCGGATACGATAATCGAGACGCGCGGCGAAGGAGGGTACTTTGTGATAGCCCCGACAGAAGGGTACAAGGTTGTCCGGAACGATATTCTGAGGATAGCGAAGATAACTCCCGAAGAGAGGGAGGTGCTCCTTGAGAACGCCAGGTCGTTTAATACCTGGCATAAGGTTGTTCCCGTAGAGCAGGAAGAGAGGGAGAGGCCGGGGGATGTGTACAACACAAAGCCGGAGGCAGCAAAAGAAGCTAAATCGGCGCTCTTGGAGGCCGGCTGGACCGAGGTGCGTGATAAGGAGTGGCGTAGGCCGGAGAAGAAGCACGGTATATCGGCTACCTTTGGGCGCGTTGCGGAGAATGTTTTTTACTGCTTCTCTTCGAGTGCCCCGCCGTTTGATCCCAATTCTGCGTATACGCCCTTCCAGGTGGTGACGCTCTTGAAATATAACGGAGACTTTAAAGCGTTCGCTACGAAGTTGGCGAAGATATACTCCGAGGAGCTGCCGGTCAATGAACAGGAGAAAGAGGAGAAGAAGATCGGAGGGTCCGGACTCTTGCCGGTAACGGAATCGGAATATGAGGGAATACTGCGGAAAGCACACATCAACCTACAGGTGCCTGTTACTAATCCGCCAATAGTGATGAGGATAAAGGACTATGAGATAGGGGAATACGTGGAGAAGCGTATGTTTACCCTGGGGAATTTTTCTTGCATCACGGGAAAAAGTAAGAGTAAGAAAACATTTCTTACAAGCCTATTCTTGGCGTCGGCAACAAGCAACAGCATGGTGGAGAGGAAATTTATTTCCAACTTCCCGGAGAATAAAAAATATGCTTTGCTGTTTGATACGGAGCAATCCGAATATGATGCATACGTTACGGCCAAGCGTGTACATAAAATTCTCGGGGCAGAATGGCCGAACTTCGGGGCCTTTGATCTGAGGGAATATACTCCCCGGCAGCGGTGTGCCATAATAAACCATGCGCTGAGTAAGCAGTTTAAGGGGAACGTAGGATATGTGGTCATAGACGGCATAGCCGACTTAGCGACAGCAATCAATGACGAAGAGGAGGCTTCGCGTGTGGCGTCGCTCCTTATGAAGTGGACGAAGATCCATAACATACACATAACCACGGTGATACACCAGAATAAGAATGATAACTTCGCAACAGGGCACCTCGGGAGTGCGATAATGAAGAAGGCCGAGATGGTTATCTCCGTGACGAAGAGCGCGAATGACAGGCTGCGCAGCGATATAGCATGCGACTATGCCCGCGGCACGGCGGACTTTAACGACTTTGAGATAGAGATTGACTACGAGACAGGGCTGCCCCATGTGGTGTCGATAGAGAATATGATAAAAAAAGAGGACGATTTTTAAAAAAAATAGGGAAAATGTTTGGAAATTACAATGCTAATTTTTACATTTGTACCGCAAATCTAACGGAATGAAAGAATATTGGATTAACACGTACTCCGGAAAGAGGTTCGATTACGTAGATATGAAGCCGGAGCAATTTGATATCACAGACATTGCCAAAGGACTCGCATACATCCCCCGCTATTGTGGACAGACAGAGAAGTTCTGTTCGGTGGCGGAACATTCTGTTAATGTATGCACACTCGTAAAAACACCAATAGCTAAACTTTGGGGCCTGATGCACGACGCGGCAGAAGCATATTTTGGTGACATACCAAGACCGTTTAAATGGTTGGTGCCGGAAATTAAGGTAGTCGAAAACCGTATCCAGGAAGCGATCATTGACAGATTCGCTATCCCCTACTACGAAGAGATTCAGAAAGAAGTGAAGGAGTGCGACCAGATAATGCTCGTCACGGAGAACAACCAGTTGAGGCCTAACAGGATAAACTGGGGATATTACGAGGACGTGGAGATGGCCGATTTCGATATTCTTTGTCTTGAGCCGCCATTGGCGGAGAAATTATTTCTCAATATGTTTCATGAAATTTGCAGAGATATTTTAGTTGAACCAATAAATAATCAAAATGGGACTAGCAAATGAATCCGGCGGAGGCGGAAATTTCCTCCAAGTAATCTACGGGAACATAGTAAAACGTGTTCAGCCCGGAACAGAAGGCGCAGAGGAGCGCACGAATAAGATGGGCAAAAGAGTGTTCGAAATGAAGTACAACGCCCTGGAAGGGACTCTGAAGAAAATTTGGGTGTATGAATCATCCGAATACCAAGACTCCTGGGTGTTTGTTATAGATGACGGAAAGCAGGAATATCAGCTAACCGTTCCCTATAGCTCGTCTTATGCCTTTGGCTTGTTATCCAGGTTGCCCAACGTGAAATTTGAGCGCCCGGTAAAGATTAAGTCGTACTACATAGAGGGAGACGACGGCAAATCACGGGGGTATCTTACCATACATCAGGGTGATCAGAAAGTGGCGCCGTATTTCACCAGGGAAGAGCCACACGGCCTACCCGATATGCAAGAGATAATTGTTTCTGGGAAAAAGCAGTGGGACAGTACCGATAGGCTTGCCTTCCTGCGCAAGATGGTTGACGAAAAAGTTAACCCTAAGCTTGCCGAGATGTATCCGGTAGAGCATACAGAACCTGAGACGGAAGCGGAGCCGGCAGAAGAAGAACTTGATGATCTGCCCTTCTGATGAAAAATTTATTCTTAGTTGAGGCGACAGACAAGGTTTCTGACCTCATCATTCCCGAACTGGCAGATGGTGATAACATAATGTCTTTTAGCACAAATGGGGTAAGGGTCATAGGAGAGAAAGAAGACCTTATTCGTGTTATAGGCAAAGAAAACCGTGAATTTTTGCGTGACATTATAATCGAGAAGGAATGAGAAAATTTGAAGATCCCAAGAATCTACAGGTTCATTTCTTGGATGAACGGTTCTATGAGGTGGGGGACGGGCAGTTTTACCCTAGCGTTACTACTATTTTGGATGTCTATCCCAAGGGGACGGCATTTCTACAGTGGGTGAAAGACGTGGGGAACAACGCCAGGATGATTGCTGAGCGCGCCGCCGAAAGCGGAACAAAGGTACACAACGCCTGCGAAATGCTCATGAACGGAGAAGAACTTACCTGGGATGACCGGGAATATAATTTTGAAGAGTGGAACGGCGTTCTGCGGTTTCACGACTTTGCCACAAGGTTTAAGCCTCATTGGGAAGCAATTGAGGTTGCCACTATCTCTCACAAGTATCGCTATGCGGGGACCGTAGACATTGTTTGTCTTATTGGTGACACCCGCTGGATGCTGGACATAAAATTCGGGAATGCCATATACGACACGTATTTCCTCCAGTTGGCAGCATATCGCCAATCCTGGGAAGAGAACAATCCGGAGCATCCTATACACAAAATGGGTGTGTTACACCTGAAAGCATCGACCAGGACAGAGGGGAAGAAAGGGTCCATGCAGGGCGTAGGTTGGAAGGTAGAGCAGCCAAAGGATTCCTACGATAAGCTGTTTGATGTTTTTGAAAAAACTCTCGGGATATATTTCTTTGATAACCCGGACCCGCGCCCGAAGAACTTAACTTTACCAAGCGTATTAAAACTTGATTTATAATGGAAATAGTATTAAACTTTGACGAGAAGCAAGTTGCTGTAAATGAAGCTTGTAACTTCCAGGAATTAAACAAGAAACTCAAAAAACTTCTTGGTGACGATTTGCCTAATTGGACGATTGCCGGCAAGGATGTAAAGTGGGTATACCAATACTGGCCAACGATTATTTACCGTGAGCCGTATAAGCTTACCTGGGACTATACCGTGCAAAGTAAGGGCGGTCCTGTTGGATTTACATACAATGGTGTTGCGTACAATGACAGCATAGTTTGTTTCTCAGATAATCCGGAATATGCCGAAACTGAGGAGAAATGACACAGATAAGGACATGCAGTTATTGTGGGGAGGAGCTGCCTTTGGATAAATTCTATACATCATCTGGCGTTTCTGGTAATTGGAGATCGTCGAGATGTAAAAAATGTACATCCATAAAAAAAAGACAACAGAAGAGATTACCAACGAATGAATACGTCCTTGGCGATTTTGTATGCTTCTGATATACAAGAAGATCGGGCCGTCCATAATATAAACTAGCCGAACACTCACCTCAGCAGTGGGCCTCTTTGGTGAGAGCTGATTGATAATTAAAAACGAGGACTTTTAATTTTTTTCTTGGACGGTCCGATTTTTTTATTTAATTTTGTATCATTGCGCGGTGGACTGGAGAGGCTTCCAGCCCTGTCTCATAAGCAGGATGACACGGGTTCGAATCCCGTCCGCGCTACGAGAAAACCAACCACTAAAGCCGGTGTGATCAGCGAGTTTTCGCTAGGGTTCCGGACGAACATCCCTGTGGCAATGGTCGGGACGCTTGGCCCAGGATTCCTTGTGAGAGAAGGGAAGGGGGCAAGTCTCTCTGTCTCGTATAGGGGGGCTGAGCTCGGTCCCCCATTTTTTGCTCTCTGGTGTAATTGGCAACACGCTGGAATTTGGCTCCAGAGACTCGGGGTTCGAACCCTCGGGGAGCAACAATCGCCCCATCATCTAGTTGGTCTAGGATGACAGCCTTTCACGCTGTTCACGCTGGGTTCAAATCCCGCTGGGGTGACTTTGGTAAGGTAGAGAATTGGCATATCGGCCAGACTTAGGATCTGGTGCTTCCGGGTTCGAATCCCGGCCTTACTACTATGAGAAAAGCAGGTTATTATTTTGTTAAACTCAGTGAGGCAGTTGATGAGGATCATTCTTCCGAAACAGTTCATGGTGGATGGGAAGTTGCATTCTGGGACCCCGAAGAGGGATGGTATTCAATCTGGGATGGAGGATCATACAAAGATGAAGACATGATCGAAATCAATGAAACAAAATTAGAACCGCCAACATAGCCCAACTGGCAGAGGTATCCGTCTCAAAAGCGGTTAAGTGTAGGTTCGAGTCCTACTGTTGGCACCAAGGGCATGTAGGCCAACTGGCAGAGTCAATGGACTTAAAATCCATCAAGTGTGAGTTCGAGTCTCACCATGCCTACTATGAACAAGACGCGCACAGGAAATAAACAAAATTCTTTCATTAACGGGGAATGGGCAAAGCATGTCAACAAATACACAAAACGCTACACTTCCAAAAAGCGCAGAAAAGAAGCAAAAGGAAGGATCAAGAACATTCTGTTTAGGCGATCCCCACGGGGGTCTGCGCGCCATTGAGCAGTGCTTCGATAGATCTGGACTAAATAAAAAGAAGGATCGTTTGATTTGCATAGGCGATGTGGCCGACGGCTGGCCGGATGCGGCAGAGAGCCTGGAGGAATTACTTACCGTAAAAAATCTTTACTATGTAATGGGCAACCACGACTGGTGGCTCCTGGAATACTTAACCTGGGGCAAGACGCCGTTTATCTGGTTATCTCAGGGCGGATATGCCAGCCTGGAAAGCTATATAGACAACCCTCATCTCAAAGAGAAACACCGTGATTTTTATGCTGAGCAACCGTTCTATCATATCCTTGATAACATCCTGTATGTTCATGGGGGGTTCTATGATATGCGCCCTATTGAAGAGGATGATAACTACAACCTGATGTGGGACAGGGACTTGTGGCGCTGGGCTGATATTGGTGCTCAAAATTATCATAGTGCTTATTACCGCAAGATCTTTATTGGTCACACAACTACGTCGCGGGTTAGCTCAGAGCCCATGCAGTTGCTTAACATCTGGAATGTGGACCAGGGTGCAGGCTGGGAAGGAAAGCTCACGATCATGGATGTGGAGTCGGAGGAGTTCTGGCAAAGCGATAAAGTGTCTACCTTGTATCCAGGAGTAAAGGGGCGTGGATAGTATGATATACACTGGTGACGTTATGGGGAAGCCGAGGATGACCCATAAGGATCGCTGGGAGAAGCGCCCCGCCACAACAAGATATTGGGCGTTTAAGGACAATATAAAATTGCAGGCGCGGCAGCAGGGATTCCAGCTTGCCGATCAGTACATGGCCAAGGTCTTTATAAAGATGCCTAAATCCTGGAGTAAGAAAAAAAAGGAATCCATGTACGGGAAGCCGCACCGCCAAAAGCCGGACTGGGATAACATTGCCAAAGGAATACAAGATGCTCTCTTAGAGGAAGATAGTAGTGTTTGGTTCGCCGTAGTGTTAAAATGTTGGTGGCATGAGAGTAAAATAATCCTGGAAAATCTTCCGGAAAAGCTTGCAGATACAAAAATTATTCATACCTTTGTGGAGTAATGAAACGATTTAGTTATATATGTCACACGACCTCATCCGTGCCCGCCAAGGGCATTGATAATGGGAGAGATATATTTAAGGGGGATGAAGTATTGAATTAACTTTGCAGAGCAACCTAAGTAAATAGGCGCGTAGACCAACCCCCTTAGAGCAATCTTCGGGGGTTTTTTATTTATAGCATTAGGTAGGGATGGTGGTATCTGAGGACGGGGATGAGGCTTCAGCTAATGCTTTTGGAGAGACGGAAATTGGCGCATCACGCTGTCTTGAAAACAGTCACTCGTAATGGGTTGGGGGTTCGACTCCCTCTCTCTCCGCTCTCAAGACGAAGGGCTTGTGGTACACGTCTATAAATAAAGTACCTCATGGTCTCTGGGGCTGCTAGGGTGGCCGTCTGCCTGTCACGCAGAAAATCAGGTCGGTTCGAATCCGATAGGGACCGCAAGGGTGTGTAGCTGAGTGGTTTAGCAATTGGCTGTTAACCAATAGACGGATGTTCGATTCATCCCTCGCCCGCGAAATGAAAATTGCTTGCAGAATATATGGTCACAATTGGGAAGGAAGATACACAAAGAGAGTAAAATTTGTGGACGGAAAACTTGTACGTGTTCATGAAGTGAAGTATATCTGTACACGATGCGGCAAGGTGCGGTAGCTCAGTGGTGGAGCAGCTCTCTGATACGGAGAAGGTCGGAGGTTCAAATCCTCCTCGCACTACTATGGAATACAAAAGTGATTTTACAATAGAGGATTTCGAGGAATTACTTCGTGAATTAAAGTCATCGAACCAGATAATAGGGAGAATGTGGCCGAGAACACAACAAGAAGATGATTTGCTTAAGGAAGCGATAAGGAAATATTTGGAATCATAGCTCAGTAGGTAGAGCGCGAGACTGAAGATCTCGGCGTCGGTGGTTCGATTCCGCCTGATTCCACTCTCGCGGGTTGCGCCCGAAAGGGTAGGGGATTGAGCCCACTAAAGCGCCTGCGTGTCATGCGATAAAAGCAAAGATGGCGTTGCGCCGGCGTGCCATGCCGGAGGGGAAAGTTCAAGTCTTTCTTGTCGCTCCAGGGCAGTTTTCGATGTGCTCGTGTTCTGCCAGAACAAAAACGCGGGTACATGCGGGAGAAGCTCATGTGGTTGAGCGCCGGCCTTCCAAGCCGGGGGCAGTGAGTTCGAACCTCATCTCTCGCTCAGACACTCCGCAAGCTCAAGTGGAAGTAGCTCGGCCCTTTTAAGGCTGAGGTTCTGGGTTCGATCCCCAGGCGGGGTACTTGGCTGCGTAGTGTAATTGAATAACACAACTGACTACGGATCAGTAGATTGTGGGTTTGAGTCCCTCCGCAGTCACTTGGGATCATGGTATAGATGGCTAACACGTAACCCTTGCAAGGTTAAGTCCCCGGTTCGAAGCCGGGTGGTTCCACAAACGCAGGCGCCCATTTGGTGTGGTAAGCCGGCTCCAACCCGGTGATTTGTGCGTTCGAATCGTACCGCCTGTGCACGATTGGGATTCCGCCATCAGCGAATTAGTGCGATATATAATTTGCTGGATATCGTTGGCGGGCCCATGAGGGGAGCTTAGCTCAGTTTGGTTCAGAGCACTTGCCTTACAAGCAAGGTGTCGGCAGTTCGAATCTGCCAGTTCCCACGAAGGCCCCGTGATGTAATGGACAGCATATTTGGCTTCTAACCAAATCGTCCGAGTTCGAATCTTGGTGGGGTCACTTTTGGTCCGTAGCATAGTCTGGTGAATGCAGCGCGCTCATAACGCGAAGATCGTGAGTTCGAAGCTCACCGGGCCAACAAAGGGGATAATCCAGGGAGACGACGGGTCTGTAAAACCCTAGCGCGGAGGTTCAAGGTCCTCCTATCCCCACATATGGTGCTTGTAGCATAAAGGTAATGTGCAGGTCTGTGGAACCTGAGAAGACGGCCCGATACCGTCCTTGCACCCTAAGACGCCTACGTTTAAGCGCGCCTTATTTGTAGAAGGAGAAGCACATGGCAATTCTTTACGGATACGTGCATATCTGGGAGCAGATCATAGGAGCCGGAAGTGGTATCGAGGAAGCGGTAGAATTCCGCAGGGCGTCTTTAACTGGGAGTGGCGCAGTTGGTAGCGCGGGGCATTTGGGATGCTCAGGCCGGGTGTTCGAGTCACCCTTCCCAGACTACGGCGGAGTTAGGCTAGAAGACGGCGACTGCAAATCGCTGGACAGGGGTTGGACTCCCCTCTCCGCCTCTATTGGCTCTTAAGCATAGATGGCCTCGATGCGCGTGGTTTGTACCCATGAGAGGAGGGTTCGAGTCCTTCAAGAGCCTCTTTGGAGAATTGGCATAATGGTATTGCAGCGCTCTGCTAAGGCGTCCGTCGTAATGGCGTATGAGTTCGAGTCTCATATTCTCCGCAATAAAAAAGCCCGCTGGCTAGGCGGGCTTAAGGGGGTTTCCGTTAGGTTTATGCATCTACAGTTCCCCTTTTTCAAAAACCATATAGGCTTTTTCGATAAAAGCGTGGTCTTCTTCGTCAAATTCGATTTTTTCTTCTATCTTATTTATCACTGAATCCAGTGACTGTCGTGTTGTCTGTGCCCAGGATAAGAATTCCTCAACTTCATTCATGAGGACAAAGATAAAACAGAAAAACATATTTTCCAAATTTTTTCTTGTTCCTAAAAAATTCCTTGATTATCTTTGTATACAAATATTTCAGCCATGCCGATTGCAGAAAAAATTGTAGATTACCTCCGGGGTGTGGAAGTCACTGAGCCAGAACTCATTAGCATATATGAGAAATTTGGGAAGCAGACATATAATGAAGGATTCAATGAAGGATGTGAATTTATAAGAGGGCTTTTAAGGCGTCAGAGAATACACAGAAAACAGAAACTTCAGGAGAATTACAGCAGGTTTTTAACAAAATTGGACGACCATTTACATGCAGTTCAGTAATGTAATAGAAGTGCATTTTAATTGGACCTCACATCCCGAATACGGGAGTGAGTGGGGTTATTATCGCATAGGGGAGCGCTATCTTCGTTTTCGCGGGGGACTTGTCTTATGCGAAGATATACAGATAGATACTGATGAGGACGGGAAGTTCGCTACTTTTTATTTTGAAGACGGTACGGTAGAGCATCAGTGGAATTTGAACAAAATTATAGAAGCAGAAATAGATGTATACAACCAGGTTAAAAAGCATCAAGGAGATCAAGAAAGTTCTCAGTTGCCGCAACCAAGTGCTGATTAAGCGCAAATATAAAGCTACAGATCACAGAACAGCGTCGGGAATATACATTATCGGCGATACTTCTTTCAGGCCCGCCTTACATGCGGATAGGATAGGAGAGGTTATAAAGGTCCCAGATACGCTGTTTTTCCATTTGAAAAGTTATGACACCTATCCATACGGAGGAGAATCTATGCCCTGGGATTGCGATATGGAATTGCAGCCTGGAGACACGGTGGTACACACCTTCATGGAAAGGCACGACATTGTTAACATAGAGGTTGATGATGAGCCGGGAGAGCTGTATAGGCTCATGCCGTATGATGACATATATGTTGCTCGCCGAGGAGACAAAGTAATCCCTCTTAATGGATATTGCTTGTGCGAAGAAGTAGAAAAAGAAAAATTTTCCAGTGTTCTTGATTTGGTGCACGAAGATCCTGTCGATAAAGAAGCAAGGAAACCAGCATATGTGGGTAAGCCTAACCGCAAGTATAGGGAAAGCGGAACGGATGATGGTAGCGAAATATCTCCCGGCGATATTATAATAAAAAGACGAGGGGATATCCACATAAGATTAGAGGAGGATCTGCACCGTCGTTTTTTTGACAGTCCCGTCATGTATTTTATTATTCAACGAAGAGATATTTATGCCAAGAAATTATGAAACAGCTAACTGTTATTATTGCTGAATACAACGAAGGAAATCAGCTTTTAGACACCCTGAACAGCCTGTATGAGACATCTGACAGGGATTTATATGATGTTATTGTAGTCAGTGATGGCTCTGAAATTACATCCGTAGATACAGGAGAAGAAAACCATATCCGCCTTCCGCACAGACAGGGGGTGGGTATGGCTTTCGATGTAGGGGCGGCAGAAGTTGTAACGCCCTATATGATTATCATGGGAAGTGATATCCGATTTATCAAAAACGGATACATGGAAAAGATGTTGGAATATTTGCAGCGCCCGGAGAATCAAAAATCATTGATCTGCACAGCGAATGTTGGCATAAACGCTGATAGAATGGATTTCGAGGGAGGCTATCGCCGGTATGGGGCATTTATATTGCCTTTCATGAAAGTTCAAGATCTTCCGCCGAAAGGTGCGGTAAGGGCGAGACTTAGAGGAGATAAGGCTGAGGCAAATTACAGAAATATTTTGGAGTCGAAATGGATGGATGGCCGAGAAGGAGAGGGTATTT
>Ga0180433_10006558_pt1 | contig 15196 bp, 15 predicted proteins | sample SS_ome_8_FD_132980 | JGI IMG/M metagenome (GOLD analysis project Ga0180433, IMG submission 132980) | Hypersaline lake sediment archaeal communities from the Salton Sea, California, USA - SS_1_D_1 metaG | ecosystem: Environmental > Aquatic > Non-marine Saline and Alkaline > Hypersaline >... | reverse complement strand
GGCGCTCGCGCGGGCGCTCGCGTCGTGCCTCCTCGAGGGCGAACGCGGCGGAGCGTCCCGCTCCCCGCAGCGGCCACGCCTGCTGCAGGCGCCGCTTGCGCGGCGAGCAGGCCGTGTCGGCCGCGAGCAGGCCGCAGTGGGAGCAGGGGCGGGGCACGGGCTCCGGCAGCACGCCCTCCACTGGCGACCCGCCCAGCAGCACGCGGAGCGCAGAGCGCACGACCTCCGACGGCGCGCGCATGTCGCGCGCGCTCACGGCCGCCACGGCGCGCAGCAGCTCGCCGCGCCCGACGGAGGCGGCTTCCAGGGCCGCGGCGGCACAGGCCTCAGGGTGCGCGGCGCGGAGCGCCAGGCGCGTCTTCTCCTCCAGGTCCTCCGCTCCCGGCGCCTCCAGCGCGCCCGCGCAGGTGCTGAGCGGATGGCGCAGGAGATTCAGCAGCGCCCGCCGCGGCAGCGCCGCGAGCTCGTCGGCGAGCAGCGTGAGCCTCGTCAGGCACTGGCGCAGCCCTCGCGCCTCGGGCTCCGCGAGAAAGTGCCAGGCGAAGACCGCGCGCAGCGCGTCGCGCAGGACCTGCACCCCGGCGCCGCGGCAGCAGCGCGACGCGAGCAGCGCGGTGTCGGCGGCGCGAAGGTCGTGCGGCGACGCGAGGTAGAAGCCCGCGGCGAAGCGGTCGGCCTCCCGCTCGCTGCTCCCCGCGACCGCGCCTACCGGGACGGGACCGCCCTCTGCGCCGCAGGCCTCCCAAGCTCGCACCACGCCCAGGCTGCGTATGGCGCGCCACAGCGTCGGCTGCAGCTTCGAGCGCGACTCCACGCCGTCGCGGGAGAAGGCCACCCGCGGCGGGCTGCGAGAGGGCGAGCGCATGGCGGCTTGAGATTTCGGTCCTTCAAAGCTCGAGCCGAGACGGCCATGGCCTCACAGGATGTGCGCGGGGTAGAGCGTGTCTGGTTGCACTAGGGGGTCAACCGCCCCATCGCGCGCCGCCGCCTCCAGCAGCGCGCCCAGCTGCTGCATGAAGGCGGCGTCGTGCGCCTGCTCCCCCTCCCCCCTGGCCGCGTGCAGGGCCTCATGGAGCAGGGCGTGCGTGAGGGTGGCGTCGTCGTACGGCTCGCCGCGGCCATCGAGCACGACGAGGCGGATGCGCTGGTCGTCGTGCCGCGTGTGCGAGATGCCGCGCTTCAAGGGCTCCACGGGCCACGCGCGCAGGACCTCGGCGACCTCGGGGTGCTCCTGCGCAAGCGAGGGGCAGGCGGTGAGCGCCGCGCGCAGCCGCGCCACGATGGCGGCCGCGTTGGCGGGGCGGGGCCGCGAGGCTAGGAACAGCAGCAGAAAGCCTGCCAGCACGACGCCGAAGATGAGCAGACCACAGACCTCGCCGCCGCGCAACATGGCTTTTCTTCGCGCGCGATTAGTGCGCAGAGAGCACGGCGCAGGAGGGGTCCAGTCCCTCCGAGAGGGGCACCCCCTCGAAGTCGTCGCGCAGGGCCGCCTCGCCCGCCTCCTCGGCCGCGAAGGCCGCCTCCCAGCCCTTCTCCACGGAGTCCACGATGACGTAGGGTCTCTCCCCGCCGACGAGGCCCGCGACGAAGCGCAGCACGTTGCGGGCGGCGGAGCTCGTGCACACGATCACGGTGCGCACGCAGCGCATCTTGCTGCGGATCTCCGCCGCATTGCGCGCCAGCTGCGGGGCGAAGGGGAGGATGTTGCTCAGCGGCTGCGTGAAGTCGTAGAGCGTCACGAAGGAGCCGCTCGTGGGCGCCACCTTGTGCCGCAGTGCCTCGAAGTAGGCGCTCGCCGTCTCCTCGCAGACGCTGCCGCCCTCGCCCTGGAAGATCCACACCGTGCGCGGCGCGCCCCGTGCGCACTCGCCAGTCACGCGCCACAGCGTGTACGCTGGCCGCTGGTCCTCCACGAGCTCCCGCGCCTGGTCGAACTCGTCCTGCATTTGTTGCACCGCAGGAGGGGCGCGGCGCGGCTAGGAACGCAGGCTAGATCGCCCACACCAGGATCGCGGAGCACACGAGGAGGCCCAGCACTGGCGCGACGAGGAGCTGCACTGCGTGGTTGAGCGGAAGCGTCGCGTACTGGGCGATCACGTCGATGTACCCGTGCGGGCCGAGCACGTCCTTGGTCGCGTCCAGGATAGCGGGGCCCATGTAGCCCAGGAAGCGCACGTAGGCATTTTGCCACTGCGCGGAGGCCTCCTGCAGGGACCGCGAGCTCTGCTGCATGGCCTCGGCCACCTTCTGCATGGGCGTCTCGGCCCCGAAGGCCTGCTCGAAGCCTCCGACGAGCGGGCCTATCACTGGCACGGCGCTCTGCCAGAGCTGCTTCGTCTTGGCGTTCTTGAAGCTGTTGACGGAGAGGTTGCGGCAGGCGGGGGGCGCTGCCACGGGCGCCACGATGGGCTTGTCGTCTGACTGGCAGTGGCCGGTCCCGTTGGGGCAGTCCGACGCGGCGGGCGCTTGCGGCTTCGCGGGCGCCGCGGCGGTCGGCCCTCCTGCCGGAGCGCTGCCAGGGGGGCGCGCGCCGCCGGGGGGCAGCGGGCGCGGCCAGTCGGGCGGGAGACTCTTCCAGATCATCTTGTCCACCCACTTCTTCAGCTGGGGCCAGCCCTGCTGGAAGAACACGACTGCGGCGCCGATCACGGCCACGAGCAGCACGAGCGCGCCTATCGGCCCCATCCCGTCCATGCCTCCCATGCCTCTTTTCTTTACGACGCCCTCAGTGCGAAGGTCGCCACGGCCTGGGCTCGCCCGGGCCTGCGAGGGCGTCGGCGGGCCGCGTCTGTTCCCTGCCCGCTGGTGGCACGGGCCTAGGCCGCCAAAGGGGGCAGCGCGGCCACGGTGAGCGCCGTGAGGGGGCGGTCGTGGCAGAGGCAGGCGTCGGAGAGCAGCACGACGTCGTCAGATGTGCACGGAGAGGTCCCGCGGGCCACCCTCGACGAGTCCGAGGCACCCCACGAGCGCGCGGTCCGCCGCCGCCTCCACCCGGACCACCTGCCCAGGTGCCACGTCGGCCGCCCGGCAGGGCGCCGCGCGCCCTCCAGGCGCGGTGCGGCAGCCGCTCACGAGGATGCGCCGCGCGCGCGGCAGGGGCACCTGCGGGCTCCGCAGAGCGCGCAATGCCGGCGCGTCCCGAGCGGGTCCGCTGGCGTCGAGCCGCGCCGGGGCCGCCAGGAGGTCATGTGGTCGCCCTCGGGCCAGTAAAAGACGAGCTGCCCGCTGCGCGCGTGGGCGGCGGTCGCCCTCCCGCGAGAAGTGCTCGAGGCCAGGCGCCCCCCCGGCCAGAAGCGCTCCGCGCGTCCGCGCGTCTCGACGACCTCGCAGGAGCCGTCAGGCGCGAAGAACGTGACCTTCTGGCTCGACGGGCAGGCGCTCCCTGCACACGGGGCAGCGCGGGGACGGCTGGTTCTGGCGGCGGAGGACGCGGGCGCAACTCTCGCAGAGGAGGTGGCCGTTGAAGCACTGCGAGACGCGCCGCTCCGGCAGCTCCAGGCAGACGCTGCAGAGCAGCGCCTCGCGCAGCCCGGGCACTCGCCGCCCCAGAGCGGCCGCGCGCGGCACCCAGCACAGAGGGCGTGCTCGCCAGCCGCGCAGAGTTCCGCGGGGGCGCCCGCACAGAGCGCGCAGCGCTCATCTTGGCCGACCTTCGCACTCGCCGTCATGCTGACGCGGAGAAGCCTGGATGCCGCGGACCAAGTGCGTATAGATCAGCGCAAGGGGAGGGGAGAAACAAATGGCGAGGCTGGGTGCACCAGAGACTCACCGGTGCGCCGACGGCACCTCCTTCACGTGTGCCGGCGGCTCCGCCGGCTGCGCGGACAACTCGCCCCTGCACTGCAGCGGCCACCACCGCGGGCCGGGCGCGGTGGAGACGCACCGCTGCGCGGACGGCTCCGTCTTCCACTGCGCGGGAGGCACCCGCGGGTGCGCCAACGACTCCCCCCTCTACTGCGGGGGACACGCGCACGGCGTGGTGGGCCAGCTAGAGACGCACACCTGCGCCTCGGGCGCCTCCTTCACCTGCCAGGGCGGCACGCCCGGTTGCGCGGACAACTCGCCCCTGCACTGCCCCACTGGTCTCGAGTGCGAGCCGGGTACGCTGGCCATCTGCGTCGGCAACGGGTACGTGCCGCTCGCCGGCGACCTCAGCGACCTCTAGGGCCTCGGGGGCTTGGCCCTGGCTTTGGCCTTCGGCGCCTCCTCGGCCTTCCTCCAGGCCTTCGTGGCGTCCTCGGACCAGGACCTCTCCTGCGCGGCCTTCTCGGCCTCCGCGCTCTTCTTCTCCGGGGCCAGCTGCCATTTGCTAGGGTCGTCACGGTCCTGCACCCAGTAGCTGCCCTCATAGAGCTGCTGCCAGACGCCGTCGTCTCCCGTCCTGCCGCCGTAGCGCACGTCGTTTCGCTCCAGGGCCTCCTTCTTGGAGGCGCCCACTTCGGCGCGCAGGCGCTCCAGGCGCTCTGCGCGAGCTCGGCGAGCTTCTTGGCTTGGCCGTCGGCCGCGGCGCTCTCGCGGCCCAGCCAGGACGCCCCGGCAAGGACCTTCGCCGCGGTTTCGGCGCGCGCCCGCTCCGCAGCCAGCGCCGCCGCCTCCGCGGTCCACACGGCGCCCGAGTCCTTCGACAGCGCTTCCTTCAGCCTGTGGGTCTCCTCGACCGCGCTCGCGGACGTGTGAGCCGCTTCCGCGCCCTTCGCCGTCAGCTTCTCGGCCGTGAGGTGTCTGAGCACCTCCTGCAGCTTCCCCTCACTCTTCTGCACGGCCGCTTCCTTCTCCTTCACGGTCGCCTCCGCCTTTCGCGTCGAGGGCTCCATGGCCCTGAGCGTGCTCTCCCAGATGTGCGGGTCGCAGAACTCGATGTGCGTGGGGACGTGGCCCGTCGCGAGGGCGCGCGCCTTCGGCGACTCGCAGAGCCTGTCCCGCGCCTCTCGCACCGTCTCCAGCGACGCAGCCGCGGAGGGAGCGCAGCGCTCCTCCCACCGTGCCGTGCGTGCCGCGAAGCGAGGACTTCATTCTTTTCTTTTCCTGCGCACAGCTACGAGTCAACGCGCCCTGGCACGCACGCGCGCACGGCAGGTCGCGTGCGCGCCAGGTTCAGCAGCACAGTGTCGAGGGGCCTCCAGCCCTCCAGCGTCAGCAGCACGCCGCGGCTCTCCGGCAGCGCCGCGGCAAAGACGTCCACCAGGTAGCCCAGCTCCTTCAACTCGCAGCGGGCGCGCGGCGCGTGCGCCGGGCCCTGCACCGCCCCGCCCACGGCCTCCGCCAGCTCTCGTTCTGCGCAGGCCACCGCGTCCTCGCCCGCCAGCGCCCCCCCCCGGAAAGTCCAGAGATGCGCCGCGACCAGACCGCGGGCATGGAAGACCACTTTGGACGCTGCCTGCGGCTCGCTCGCGAGGGCTGCGTGCAGGAGGCTGCGCCCCGCCGCCGTGTAGGAAAGACACGGCCAAGGGGCCATCGGGCAGCCTGCGGAGCATGATGCTGTTGGGTAGGGCGCTGAGCGTCGACAAGACCAGGGCGAGCTCTTCGGCGGAGACATCGTCTCCACGGCGGGGCGCGTCCATGGAAGGCACGGGGCTGGCGCCTGCGCTTGAGCCCGTTAACCTGCAACTCTCGCACTCCTACCGGCGCCTTGCCTCAGCTCCATCTCCCGCCTCGCCAGCTCCCTTTCCCGCTGCTCCCTCGCCTCGCTCACCTGAGCGTAGACGCGCCTCCATCCCTCCAGGGCCTCCCGCTGCTTCCTCACTATGCCCCCCTGCTCGCGGAGCTCTCTCTCCAACCTGTCCGTTTCCTCGATGTTGTGGCGCTGCTCCTTGGACGCCCTCCTGCCCGAGGCCGCGAGCTCCCTGTTGATGCTTCGCAGCGTTTCTCTGGAGTTGCTTTGACTCCCCCCCATTTCCCCCTCCCCTCTTTTTTGCCGCCAAACTCTGCTCGCTAACGGTCAACATAGGCTAGGGGTGCGCCACACGGACGGGAACGCATGTGGGCACGCCCAGCACGAGGGCGGTGCCCACCGCGGTGCCCTGCTGCACAGGCATGTACGCCCAGTAGAGGACGGGGGGCGCACACCAGACGCAGCAGGCGGGCGAGCTGCTCGCGGCCGAGGGCGTCGCCGTCGCGAGCTGCTGAGGCGGCGCGGTCGTGGCCTGCGAATCGTCCGAGGAGGCAGGGGAGGTGCAAGCCGCGTCCTGCAGTGCGGGGCGCGCGCCGCCCTCCGGCGCCGCGCCCTGGGCCAGGCGACGCGCCACGAAGCGCTGAAGGGTTTCCACCGCTGGCGTCGTCTTCGAAGTGAGGTAGACGAGGGGCGCGCCCTCCTCCTGCCCAAGAGGCGCGGCCGCCTGGGCCATGGCCTTGGCGCGCTCCAGCACGCACGACAGGAGGCGCCGGCTGCCCTTGCGACCCGGCTGCCTTTGCGCGGCGCACCCCCACGTCGCGTCCGCCTGCGCCAGCTCCGCGAGGCGCGCCGCCAGCCGCAGCTGCAGAGGCACCAGCATGGGCATGCCCTCAGCGGTGGCCTCCATGTTGAGGCAATCCTTCAGCACGCGGATGCCAGAGGCCCGGGAGGTCAGGGAGGCCATCGCGGCGGGGTCCATGGCCAGGCACGCGAGCAGCACACGCGAGCCCGCGGCCGAGGCGAAGCGCACGAGGTGGCCTGCGAGCCTCTGGCGCCACGCGCTCGCCGTCTCGAAGCTCCAGGTCTCACCAAGCACGAGTTCGCCGACGCGATGCGCTGCCTCCGCGTGTCGGCTGCGGAGCAGGCACACGACGGCGCGCTCGTAGATGTCCTGCGCCGTGGTGGGCACGAGCGCGGCGGCGGGCAGCTGCCGCACGAGAGGCTCCGCAAGCACGTGCGGCGCCGAGAGGACGAGCTCGAAGAAAATGCGGTGGTTGAGGTCGCCCGTCCAGAGCTCGGCGAGGTGGCGCCCGGCGAAGACCACGTTCTCGGCCAGGGCGCTCATGAAGTCGCGGCACTGCGCCTTCTCGGCGTCGAGGCCCCGGCGGAGGCAGCAGGCGTTCACGATGGCCTTGCCCGTCCTCTGCATCGGCTCGCTCCGCTGCTCCGCGCGCGGAAGGCTGTTCCACGCCAGCGCGTTGTCGCGCCAGTCCTGGAGCAGGTACAGGGCCCTCTCCAGGGTCAGCGGGACGTGCTCCATGCAGTCGCCCCCGTCCATCTTCTGCTGCCGGGCGTGGCGGAGAGCTTCCGCCAGAGCGTTAGCCTCGTGCCGCGGAAGGGCGCGCACAGCCTTGCGGTGCGTCTTGGCCCAGGCCTCCCACACGTGCAGCCGCTCGCTGCCCGCGGCCGCGGGGTCGAGGCCTAGGCGCGCATAGGCATCGTCCAGCGCGGTGAGCGCGTCGACGCGCGTGCGATAGAGGCTCAGGATGTGGTCGTCAAGAGCGATCGCCATGGCGCAGGCTGCGCGAGCTTTGAGCCAGTACGTGCTGCGCGGGAAAAGAAGATACCGTTTAAACGCGTACGAAGCTACCATGGACGAGGATGCACGGCGCAGACGGGGCGCCATCGCCTTCGACGCGGGCGTCTGCGTTCTCCTCGCGGTGGCCACCGGAGCCACGGACGAGGCCTGGCTCTCCCCCCGCGGGAGGGCGCTCGAATGCGGCGAGCCACTGCCTGACCTCCTCTCCCGCTCACTGGCCTGCCTGGGCGCGCGGCCCAGCTGCGAGGAGGCCTCCCCGCTCCTCGACCTCGCTGTGGTCGTGCCCTGCGCCCTCACCGCCTGCCGCGAGGACTCGCTCGCTTTCTTCCTCTCCCGCCTCAAGTACGTGCTCTTCCTCCGCCTCCTCATCATGGTCTGCACCGCGCTGCCGCCCCCTGGCGCGCCCGCGCAGTTCGACACGTACATTCAGGGCAGCCTCTACCAGGTGGGCTGCTCCGGCCACGCGGCGCTGGTCCTCCTCGCGGGCATCGCCCTGGCCACGCCGGCCTCCGTGCCCGCGTGGCTCGGCTACGCGGCGCTCGTGTCCCTCGGCATCATCGCCGCGCGCTGCCACTACAGCCTGTGCATCTTCACGGCATGGCTACTCGTGCTCGCCGTCTGTCCTCTCGCTACGTGGCCCCTGGCGGCGTAGGTAAATGCGCGAGGCCGAAGACTTCTCCGTCCTCTCCTACGCCACGCACAAGGAGGGCAGCTTCGCCAGTCTCGTCGAGAGCATTCCAGGAATCCGCATCGGCGGCTGGGGCGAAGGTTGGCGCGGCTTCATGCAGAAGTTCGAGTACGTCCTCGCATACGCGCGCGAGCAGCACCCACGGCACGTGATCATTTTCCTGGACGGCTTCGACACGGAGGCGCGGCTCGATCCCGCGGAGGCGGTGCGGCGCTTCCGCGCGCTCGGCGTGCCCTTCCTCGTGAGCGGCGTCGGCATGGAGATGCACCTCCCCGAGCTCCTGGCGCGGAGGGTCTTCATGTGCCAGAGCGACTCCTGCGCCAACACCGGGCTCTACATGGGCTACGCTGAGGCCGTCTGCCTCGTGCTGGAGACGGCGCTGGCGTCCGACAACGCGCTGGAGGACGACCAGCGCGCCTTCGAGCTCGCGCGCGGCCGTCTGCCCCGCGGCACCGTCGTCGTCGACGCCGACTGCGAGATCTTCCACAACCTCAACGCGCAGGAGGCGCGTCTCTCGCCCGACTCCCTGCGCGCCGTGTTTCTCGGGCGCAACGGACGCGGAATGCTGCAGAGCTGGCGCGCGGGCCGCCGCTGGGCGACGCACTTCTCGCGCGTCCTCGCCGCCGAGGCCCTCCTCAGCCTGCTCGCCGTTGCGCTGGGCGCCACCTGGGCCGTCTTCTCTCTGCCGCTGCCCTGCTGCGCCGCCCAGGCTTTTCCGGCGCTCCTGGCCATGTGCTGCCTCTTCGCGGCCACGCCCTCCCCTGCCGCCGTCGGCGTGCTCTTCCTCCTCTCTCTCAGCGCCTTCGCCTACTCGGCAACGCCAGTCCTTGGGAATGTGGGCGAGTGCTAGCGGGTGCGAGCGAAGCGAGTGTGCGTGAGGTATGCTTTTTCCACTGCGCAGGACACTAGTGCTCTGTTCTCGAGCCTGCGATCCCTAGAGGCCTAACACCGGTCGATGCGCTCTCACTTCCTGCGGCGCCGCTTCTCGGGCGAGCGGCTCGAGCGCTCGTTCTGCACCCGCCGCCGACGGCGGCCTGTGCGCGCCGCGTCTGGCCGCGCAGTCCGCCTGCGCGCCCCGTCCTCGCGACTAGCGCGCGTCTTCCCTCCCCGCGCGCCCTTGTCCGTCTCGCCGTCGCTCTCCGCGCCGCCCTGCTCCCCGCCGTCCTTGCTCGGGGAGGCCAGCTCAGGCTCGCATGAGGGCTGGCGCCTACGCGCGACGCGTTGGCGGCAGCGCCAGCGTTCGAGCTCGACATGGTCCTGCTCGACGCGCTGCCACCGCTCTTGCGGGCTGAGCTGAGAGGGCTTTTTCTCCTCCGACGCGCGCTGCTCCGAGGCGGCTCGGGACGACTTCGGCCCGCTTTCTGCACTTGCGCTCTCGGAGGAAGAGTCCGAGTCGGAGCTGCTGGAAGACGAGGAGCTCTCGTTCGCTGCCCTGCCGCCCGCCGTCTTCGAGGCTGGCGGCTGCGCGCCCGTCCAGAAGGCGCTGGGGGCCGGGTAGTACGCGGCGTACTGCGGCGGCGCGGCGTACTGCGGCGGCGCGGCGTACTGGCTCGAGTACTGCGGCGCGTACTGGCTCGAGTACTGCGGCGAGCAGCCGCCCGCGTAGCCGTAGGCAGGCCAGGAGGAAGCCGCAGTCCAGCTCGCCATCGCCTCCCTGGGCGCACCTTGTCCCTTATTCTCCGCTAATCCCTTGAGCCGACGCTGCGGAACCTTACATGAGTGGGTGAGGGCGCGAGCGAATGCGACGGGGACACGCGCATGCCGTGGAGACAGTTTTTTCGCGTCACTTCGCCCATGATCTCTGTTCCTCACGGACCGTCGGTACGGAGCGCGCGCGCGGGCTCACGGCGCGCAGCCGCTCAGCACCCGGACAGCACGGCGCTCGTGCCACATGGGATCCACCCTGTGCGCGCCCGCCTTGAGGAAAGCCGAGGAGACGCACTCCCTTTCCGCCTTCGACAGGGCGAGCGAGTCACAGGCGAGAGCCATCTCCTTGCGGAAGGCTGCCAGCTGCGCCACGCGCGCCTCGCGGAGCTCGCCGTCCACGCGGTCGCGGGCCACCAGCACGCGCAAGTCGCGGCGCAGCACCGGCCCAGCGCCCCCAAGGTGCGCGCGGATCGCTTCTTCCAGAGTCGGCACCTTGCCCTCCAACCGCTCGTCCGCCTCACGCTCCCTCTCCGGCAAAGTCAGGAGATCGCTGCTCGCTGCCTTGACGTGTCCAGGCGCCCGCTCCCTCGGGCGGCGCGATCGCCTGGCTCTGGAAGGGGGCGCCAGCACCTCCGCGTGGAGCATCTGGTTCTCCGCCGAGAGCAGGTCCATCGCGCGGAGGGGATCCTCGACAGCAGACGGCTTGAGCCTGCGTCTGCGGAGGCGTGCGACTGCGGAGGCGTGCACGCGCGAGGAAGGCAAGGAGGGGGGAGCGCGCGGGACCTCTGTTTTTGGTCTATGGACGGAGCGCGCGCTTGTGCATGCCAGGACCTCTCTGCACCTCGCGAGTGCGACGCCCTGTTCCCTCGCACTCGCCCCGGGCCGCTCACCCCCTCTGGCGCTTCTGCCGACCGTTCTTGCCCCGACGGACGCGTTCCCGCTTGGGCGCCTTGCGGCGGGCAAGCCGCCGCGGCTTCCGCTTGCTTGCGCGGCCCGCCGTGCCCCACTTCTCGAGCGCGTCGTCCGAGCACAGGCGGGCGAGTGTCTCCAGCGGCGCGCCGCGCTCGCAGCCGCCGGCGATCGCGCGCAGAGCCGTGCGGCCGAAGGTGTAGTGCCTCGTCGGCCGTTTCCAGCACACGCGCAGGGAAACGCTTATGCGGTAGTCGTCCGCCCCGGCAGGGACGTCGCTTCGCAGGACCGCGTGGGTGTAGTCGCGCTGGAAGCGCGCGCCGGCCATGGCGATCATCGTGCCGTGTCCGGTGCGTTCCCTGTGCGAGAACGCCGAACGCTTGTCCTTGATCTCGAAAGGCATGCTCCGGCCGAAGGAGTAAGTCAGGACGTCAGCCCACCGACACACCTGCCGCTCGTCGTCGCTGTGGTGCGCCACCGCCCCTCGCGGGCCGTAGCCGTTCACCACGGCGCACACGCAGAGGCTGGGCTCCCGAGGATGCGCCCAGACGAAGCAGACGCTGTCCCTTCGCCCCACGCGGTTCCCCGTCAGCGCTCGCTTCGCGCCTTCCCAGTCCACGGAGGCAGCCACTGCGGCGCGGAGCCTCGGCAGGTCCCAACACTTCAGGCGACAGCCACGCCGCAGCGCGAGCGTGCGGCATGCCGCGCGCTCAGGGCAAGTCGAAGGCGTGGCTGGCGCCGTCTCTGGGGCGAGCGCGCGGCACGCCACTCGCTCAGAGCAGGTCGGAGGACTGGCTGGCGCCGTCTCCGGCTGCCGCTCTTCCTCCTCGCTTTCCGCTTCCTTGGCGCCCGACGGCCCCCCTGGCGCCTGCTCGGCGAGCTGCGCACCTTTCTCGTCCTCCTCCCCAGGGACACCCGCAGCGCCCGCCGATTCCCTGATGTCCCGGGCAGCCAACACCGCCATGGCCGCCACCAGGCGGGGCGTGGACTGTCGGCGAAGGATGTTCAGAGCGAAGAGGTACCCCACGTCCGTCTCGTCCTCGCTATCGGCGCCTGGACTCCCAGCCATCGCTCGCTCGGCGACGATGCCGCGGACGCCCTTCACTTGCGCGCGAGTACGCCTCTCTGGGCCAAGATTTCGGTCCCTCAAACTGCGTCGAGACCCGCTCTTTGCCCTCGTCTTCCTTCCTCCCGCACACCCGCTCCTCCCGCATGCTCCACTCGCCCCCATCCTCCCGCTCGTGCCTCGCGCACGCACCTCCTACTGCTGCTGCTGCTGCTGCATTCTTTCTGGGACTTACGTACGCGACGTCCGGTCGTCTACTCCAACACCGCGGGGCTCCGCGGACCCGCACCTCTGTTCACTGGGTCCGCCCCCTCAGCTCTCCTACATCGCGCCGGATTCTGCCTCGCGCAGCAGGCGCTGCGCCGCGGCGCGCGCCGCGGCCCCTCCCTTCCGCTGCGCAGCCGCCATGACGCTCGCGGCATCGGCGGTCGGCGCGATGCCGAGCGCCCGCGCGTCCGCCTCCCGCTGCCTGCCCGTGAAGACTTCCGAAAGCAGCACGTCCTCGAGGGTCAGACGCAGGACGGGCATACTCACGGAGATGGTGAGGTCCTTGCCGGCGTGGGCGCGCTGGGGACGCTGCAGGCGACCCACGCACTGCATGACGTGATCCCAGTCGAACTCGCACTGAGGGAAGGCCAGGCCGTTGTAGCGCTGCTGGCCGTTCCAGCCCAGCGACATCATCTGACCAAAGGCCAAATTGAGCTGCGGAGGGCAGAGGAAGAGCTCGAGCTGCGCGGCCACGTCCGCCGTCCCGAGGATGCGCAGGAAGCCTGGCGGACTGCTTGGGCGACGCCGAGCGGCGGCTGGGGAGAGCGTCGGAGGCTCTGTCGGCTTCCGCTTCCCCGTGACCGTCTTCTTCTCCTTCTGCCCCTGCGTCGCCTGCGAGGAGTCGGCCACAGGGCCGCCGTGGAGCCCCTGCATCACCTGCGGCGGCTCCGGCGTCTTCGCCTTCTTCTCCTTCTTCGCCTTCTTCTCCTTCTTCGCCTTCTTCTCCTTCTTCGCCTTCTTCGCCTTCTTCTCCTTCTTCTCCTTCTTCGCCTTCTTCGCCTCGGGCTGCGCGCGCTGCGGCTCCGGCGCGTCGGAGGCCGTCGGCGCCGCAGGCTCCTGCGGCCGGGGCTGTCGCTGCGCCTGCGCCAGCAGGGGCCGGAGGGCCCTGAAGGCCGCGTGGCAGTTGCGGTTGAAATGGCTGACCGCGGCAGCCCTGTGGCGCTCGGACATGTTGGGCGTCATCACGTAGACCAGCGCGCCCTGCAGACCCGGGAGCGACAGCAGCTCCCCGTTCTCCTCCCCTGTCTCGTGCCGGAGGCACCAGCGCTCGCACGGGTCGAGGAGCCGCTTCCCGTCTGCCGTGAAGCGGTGCGGGCAGTGGCTCATACCGCAGACCGGGCGACGCTCGTCCTGGACCTCCCGCGCCTCCTGCCGCCTTGCGGCGCAGACTGCTCGCGCCTCCTCCACAGGCCAGCGCTCGCGAGAGACGCCCAAGGGGCAGACGGAGTCCAGGCTGGGGGCCAAGTGAGTGCAGAGCCTGTTCCTGTCGGGCAAGTTGCAGAGCCGCCGGAGAACCTCCTCCCGAGAGGGCGTCTCGGGCACGAACATGAGCACCTTGGGCCTCGAACCGTCGCTCCGCGAGCGGAGGCTCTCCGCCGCCGTGCGCACCAGGTTCTCAAGCGGGTCCACCCGCGTCGTTCTCCCCAGGGCAGCGGCGTGCACGTTGCGCCACTCGGCCAGCGAAGGCGACAGGCGCAGCAGGCGCGAGGTCGAGAGCGGGGCGGACCTCTCGGGGTCCCGACATGTCGGGAACTCTGCCGTGACCCACGCGGGCCAGGTGTCCTTGGCGAAGCCTGCGGGCCAGGGCGCTTCCACGGTCAGCCGCCGGGGGCCGGGGCCCGCCGCCTCGCTCAGGCGCAGCCAGGCGGTGACCACGCCCGAAGACTGCATCTCCAGCAGCGCGCCCCGCAGAGAGGCGAAGTCCTTCTTCCTCTCGGCATTGGCGGCGACGTCCCACAGACGCATGCGCATACTGTGGGTGAGGCATCGCAGCACGTCCTCGGCCAGCTTGGCGGGCGACGGCGAAGCATCGCTCGGCGCCGACCACACCTTCGTTCGGCGCTCGTAGGCCCACCACAGGAGGGCGATGGCGAAGCATCCCCTGCCCTCCGCGGAGAAGTGGTGCGCGACGGCCAGGATGTAGCGCGGGAGGTTGAAGCTGGGGCCCGGGACGGCTACCTTCAGGCGGAACTCCACGCAGGGCATCCGCAGGGCCGCTGGCGCGTGCAGGCCCTTCGACAGGTAGAAAGAGTCGTCGATGCTCTTAAAGAAGAAGGAGCGCGCGACCAGCGTCTCCGCGGAGCCCGAGAGGAGGACGGAGTGCGGGTAGGGGCGGAGCCACTCACCCCTCGGAGGGACGCCCGAAGTGCCGCCCTCATGCCGGCCGTCGGAGCGGACGAAGGCCGACGCCTCCGCGTGCGCTTCGTCGAAGATGATGACGCCGAAGGCGGCACGCGACCGCAGGAGGCCGTCACCCGTCGCGACCGCGTAGCTCGTGATGACGAAGCCGTCTGTGGCCTCCTCGCCCAGCTGCGCTTCGAACTCAGCGCGCGTCCGAGCGAGCCGCGGTGGGGGCGCGCCCGTCGCGGCGCCCACGCGGGCGGCCTCGCCCTCCGTCTGCTGCAGAAGGCCCGTCTTCGTCACGAGGAGCGCTCGCGTTCCGAGGGGCAGCTGTCCCACGAAGGCCGTGGCCACGGCCGTCTTTCCGAAACCGGGGGGAAGCAGAACGGCTACCGCCTCCTTTGGGGTGTCCGAGAGCGGCGCCCACAGGGAGCTGTCCCGGTGGAACTCCTTTTCCATGGAGTCCTCCATCATCACCGGCCAGACGCCGTCGGCGGGGGCGTCGGCCGCGAGGACACCGAGGCGCACGTGGGAAGAGCCTCGCCGCGGCAGGAGGGCGACGGGCGTGTCCATCCCCCAGGCGCTTGTTGGTCGCTGGCGGCGCTGCAGCCACTGGACACAGTCCGCCTGGAAGGGCCAGAGGCCCGACTCGTCGCAAGCGAAGGGCGTCCCGAGGCGGAACTCGAGGTAGTCGGTCTGGCGGTCGCGCAGGCGGTTCATGCCCCGCTCCCAAGGCAACAGCCGACGGACAGATGCACGACCTCGAGCCAAACAGCTGCGACGTCTCACTCTCTTCCTCTTTTGCCTCTACGGCGGCCTAGCAGGACACGATCACCTCGCTTGCCCCCCCCCCCCCCATGCCCTCCCGCGTCCTCCCATATCCTCGCATGTTTTTCAAGCGCACACCATCTCGGGGAGCGAAACGTCACTACACTACGTCGCACTACGCGCCCTCACAGCGTCCTTCCATGCATCCTGCTGGGAAACCAACAGGCTTCTGCCGCCAGGTACATGCTGCTGTTCTCGACCTGGCAGTTCTAGGCTCCGTCGTAGAGGAAGGTCGCGATG
>Ga0180433_10006555_pt1 | contig 15199 bp, 16 predicted proteins | sample SS_ome_8_FD_132980 | JGI IMG/M metagenome (GOLD analysis project Ga0180433, IMG submission 132980) | Hypersaline lake sediment archaeal communities from the Salton Sea, California, USA - SS_1_D_1 metaG | ecosystem: Environmental > Aquatic > Non-marine Saline and Alkaline > Hypersaline >... | reverse complement strand
TGTAAGATTTAAAGATCCAGTGACCACCAAAGATCTTCTATAAATGTTTTCCTCAAAGACAATAAATTTATTATGCATAATCCCTCTGGCCCACTTGCAGCTTCGCCTCGGTGGATTATATGCATAAATTTCAGCGCCTTGTCTTTCAAGCTCTTCCGCACCAGAATCATATTTGCCCAATACCACAAAAGATCCGGCAACCACCTTGATAGAGACTCCTCGTTTTATCGCTCTGACAAGAGCAGCAACGATTTTTTCTTCCGTTAGAAAAAATGCCGCTACCTTTATGCTTCTTGTCTCTTTATCAATTAAGGCTGTAAGAATACCACACACATCATGGTTCGGCGTAAAAAAGGCCTCATAAATTCTACCATTTTCTTGAGGCCTTATAACTTCTTCTATGCTAAATCCTTCATCACCGATACTAAAATCTTTCGCGCATATCTCTTCATACGATTTGTCACCTTGTCCAGGATATACAATAAAACTGCCCATCGGTGAACCATGCATAGGCAATAATAAGTTGGAATAGAAAAAGAAACAAAGAAATAGGCTGTATAATTTTTTATCCAATTTTATGTTACCTAAGTTCATACTACGCCCCTTCTTTTCGCACGCCTCTTTTTAATCTATCTGCCGCTACAATAATTTGTGCCATTTTTTGTCTTTTTCTTGGAGGCAGTGTTTCTTCTTGCTCTTCTTTTTTATAAGATGACGCACGCTTTCTTTTTCTTCCCGTTCTCTGCAATCTTGGACTTCTCCTTGCTATTGGTTTTGGTCTTTTTCTTCTTGGTACATCCTCATCCTGCTCTTCATCGTCAGCCCATTCGCAACCAGAATCTTGGTCATCAGACTCTTGGTAATAATAATCTTCATCGCCAGTAGAATCCGGTCGACAATATTCATGTTTCATTCGCACAAAATCAACTTCAAACTTTTCTATTAAACGAGATCTATTGGAAACAAAAACATTTTCTTGGTTAAGCCTATGGGAAGAGCTGGAAAAGTTACAAGACCCACTCCATAATAACTTTTCTCCATATATGTTTTTTTCAAAAATCACGTATTTATTATGCATAATTCCTGTTACGTCCTCATGCGGTTTTTTTTCGGGTCCTTTGAAAATATAGGTCACCGCCCCTGCTGCTCCTAGCTCCATTAATTTTTTTGCAAACCGTTCTTCCTGAAATTTTTTATCAAACACAATCTCTACCCTAACCCCTCTTTTCAGTGCTCCTAAAATTGCTCCGTAAATATCCCTGTCCCTCAAGGAATATATGGTCATTTTTAAACTTGACTCTTCTTTTCCCATTAACCCAACAAGTATCCCTTGAACGTCAAAGTTGGGAGAAAAAAATGGATGAAGAATAAGTCCATCCGCTCGCAGTTTTATATATTTCTCTGGGTGTTCTCGATCTACTGTAAAATCCTTTTTATAGAAATCCTGTCTGTCCGGTCCTTTAGAAGAAAAAATATGAAGAGAAATAAAAATTGCACCGCAAACAATAAAACGAAATTTTTTGTTTATTTGCATAGGAAAACTCCTTATTTTTATTTTATGAAATCCCTAACCGCATTAAGCCCTACTTAATCAGAACCTTGGTCATAATAATCTTCATCGCCAGTAGCATCAGGTCGACAATATTCATGTTTCATTTGCATAAAATCATCTTCAAAATATTTTATCAAAAGAAGATTATTAGAAACAAAAACATTTTCTTGGTTAAGCCTATGGTAAGAGCTGGAAAAGTTAGAAGAACCACTCCATACTAAATTGTCTCCATATATGTTTTTTTCAAAAATCACGTATTTATTATTCATAATTCCTGTTACGTCCTCATACGTTTTTTTTTCGGGTCCTTTGAAAATATAGGTCACCACCCCTGCTGCTTCTAGCTTCTTTAATTTTTTTGCAAACCGTTCTTCCTGAAATTTTTTATCAAACACAATCTCTACCCTAACCCCTCTTTTCGATGCTCCTAAAATTGCACTGCGAATAATCTTGTCACTCAAGGAATATATGGTCATTTTTAAACTTGACTCTTCTTTTCCCATTAACCCAACAAGCATCCCTTGAACGTCAAAGTTGGGACAAAAAAATGGTTGAAGAATACATCCATTCGCTCGCGGTATTATGTATCTCTCTGGGTGTTCTCGATCTACTGTAAAAACCTTTTTATAGAAATCTTGTCTGTCTGGTCCTTTAGAAGAAAAAATATGAAGAGAAATAAAAATTGCACCGCAAACAATAAAACGAAATTTTTTGTTTATTTGCATAGGAAAATTCCTTATTTTTATTTTACGAAATCCCTAACCGTATTAAGTTCTACTTAAAAAGTTTATTTGAAAGCAAAACAAAAAATAAAACGTTGTTCAAGCAGCCTAATATTAGGTATTTTTAAAAAAAAATTTCAAGAAAAAAACTACAATTCTAAACGTAATAAATTGGCAAGAAATTTTTTAAAAAACTGTTTACTATATTTTTATTTTTACCTACAATCAATGAGATAATAATTCTTACCAATTGATATTGAGAAAGTTCTGTGAACAAAATTATACGTCAAATCTTATGCTTACTGCTTTTCGCACACGTACATACGCTTGCAATTATTTTCGAAAGCAACAACCTGCAAGATATCTCAAAATATATTGATAAAAAATCAAAAGGCACACAAGAGACAATTGTAATTTTTGATATTGATCATACCATAGCGGAACTTCCCATAGATCTTGATACCTGGATACCCAATAACATTGCAAGATTACAACAAAAGGGATTAAGCAAAGAGGATGCGGTAAGCTTTACGTTAAATCTCTACTTCACGCTTCAAAACTTTTTGGAACTAACTCCCATTGGTAATTCTTGCGAGCTAATTAAAAAATTGCAAAAACAAAACATTCCTGTAATGGCTTTAACCAATAGATCGATTGTTGTCGCAAAAAGAACAATTTCACAATTTTCCCAAAAAGATATTGATCTTTCAATAAAAAGCCCTATTAAAAAAACATTAGAGTTTCCAGTCACTTATAACTGCAGATTTTCACATGGCATACTGTTTGTAGCAAGTAACGATAAAGGCAGGGCCCTTTTTGCCTTTTTTGAAAAAGCACATATAAAACCTAAAAAAATTATTTTTGTTGATGATAAAGAAAAATACCTGATCTCTGTCGAAAAAGAAGCAAAAAAACGTAATATCGAATTTGTAGGAATGCGGTTTTCATTACAGGATAAAAAAAAGAAAGCGTTTGATTTTGACAAAGTTGAACAACAAATTTGCGATTTAAAAGCAAAAATAGGAATCGATCCTATACAAATTGCTTCTAAAAAATCTGCTAAAATAAAAACTACCAAGATTGCCTCGAATAAATTTGCAGTTGGCACATAATTTTATTATGCCTGTAAAACGATAAAGGTAATTATAAAATCTAATAATCTAGAGGAGAGTACTGTGTTTTATACTACAAAAAATCGTTATCTGTTAATTTCTCTTTATACCTATTTGCTACTGTTTATTGGAGGCTATAGTCAAATTTTTCCCATGAACGCTTATAAAGGATCTTTAGACAAAATATATACATTTATATGTGTGAAAAACGAAAAAGAAATGCAGGATCTTTGCCATCAACTTAAACATTGTAAAGGTTTTGCATTGGATACAGAAACAACAGGGCTTGATCCTGAGTCTTGTGATTGTGTAGGTCTATCAGTCTGTATCCAAGAGGGCGAGTCATATTATATTCCTTTTGGGCATATCGTAGAAGGTGAGCAGTTAACAAAAGATCAAGTGGCAAAATTTTTAAAGCCAACCTTTGAAGATGAGAGAATAGGAAAATATTTGCACAACGCCGTGTTTGATATGATTTTTTTGTATAATATTGGGATCGATATCAAAGGACTTGCATTTGATACCCGAATGGCTGCATGTTGCATTGAACCTCTTTCACGGCACGGCTTAAAAGATCTTTCCCAAAAATATTTCAATGAAACAATGATAAGCTTTAAAGAAGCTGTCTTTGATAACGGATACAAAAATTTTTCTGAATTGCCTTTGGATTTAGCAACAAGGTACGCAGCAGCTGATGCACATCAAACATTAAAGTTAGCCTGTGCCATGCAAAAAGAAATTCAGGATAAAGGTTTAGAAGATCTTTGCGAAAAAAGACTTTCGCTCATAGAGATTGATTACGAAAATCTAAAGAAATGCCAAATCAGGAAATTAAAATTCCCTTAAAACATTGAATTAATCTCAAAATTGGATATTATTCTCTTTCAAAGGAAGCCCTGTTTAACTGGCCGTGCCAGCTGGAGCCTTTGCGAAAGCTTCTAAGACTACCTGATATGAGAGCAATATCGTGTATATTTATCCAATACTGATAAGAAAAAACAGGAATCTTTGTCAAAAAAACTTATTTATAGTACAATAATGGCATAAAACCAGTTAAAATAAAGGCTTTTTATTATTTAAGGATCATTACGATGAAGAAATTTTTATTATTTTGTTCCATTTTTTGTTTTTGCAATGTTATAGGCATGAAAAAAGCTCTAACAAAGGCAGATCTTACAAAACAATCCCCAGAATTAATAGTAAAACTAGATAATAAGAAAAGTTATGGATATCACAAAGATCACTTAACAAAGTATACTCTTCCGGACAGGGTAGCTACAATAATTGCAATCAATGGTCTATGTTTAAAATCAGCTAAAGGTGGCGGAGGCTTTGGCATGAGTGGCAAAGAAATTCGATTGATGGACCACACAAAAAGAGAATATTGTGTTACTTTAAAAAATAATCAAGTACTTCAAGGTGAGCTCCTATCGTAAGCAAACATTCTTAAACAAGGAATTTTATGAAGAAAAATAGCTTTTTATTGTGTGTTTCTTTGTGTTTTTGCAGCTCTGTCACAATGACAATGAAAAAGACTCTTCTTGAGGCTCAAAAGCCTAAGGGCAGCCCCAACATGATAGTAAGATTAGATTCCGGTAAAAGGCTGGGATATTGGAAAGGCTTTGTCTCAAAAGCAACCATAAGAAACATTCATACACATATCGCCATTGGCAATGTACATTTGAAATCACAAAAACAAGTTAAATCAGGCTTTGATTTAGCTAACAACGAAATCTTTTTACATAATCACGAACAATCAGAATTTGTGGTGATACAAAAAGAGAATGGAAAAACTACCATTGGAGATATTTCTAAGCAAGTAATAGTGAATTTCTTGCTTGTTGGATTTACCTTAAAAGAAGAAGAATTTTTGGATGATTTTGTAGCTGAATTTGCAAAAAAGCTGCTTTTAGAAAATAGTTAATCTTACTTGTTTTTGTAGTTATCGGCGAAGGACAAAAAGCCCTTAGCTAAGCACGCTATACTGAAAGAGCATCCAGCTCAGATTCAACAACAAACATAACTTTGTTTTTTCTATTGCCAACAATATTGAGACTATTTTTGCCGCCTGGTGCAATTATGTATTTGCCTATCTTGTGTCATCTTCAGCCCAATCTTCGCTCGCTCCGAGCTTCGATTGGCGTCCCATATAAGACTATCTTAGAGCTTTTTCTTTTGTCGATAAATTTTCTTTGGAAAGCTATTATTCTCTTTCTACTTTATTTAACAAATCTGCAAATCCGCCAAGATTTATTAAATAAATCTTTTAAAAGGGCTATAATAATAACCATTATTAGGTGTTAGGTCTGAAAACACAGAAATAAAGCAAAGGTAATATTCGTGAAAATAAAAAGATGTTTTATTTTTTTACTCTTTTTGGCAATCTCACAAACATCAAAGCCTTATAAGTATTGTCCCGAACCATCCCTCAGAAACTATCAGATTTACTTCATGCTCTACGATATCAAAAATAACAAAACTATCTCAACAATAGGTCATGATTTATGCGACAAGCGATTTTCACCTTGTTCAACATTCAAAATATTCAATTGCCTTGTAGGTCTTGACACCAGTGTTTTGAAAAATGAAAAATCTACAAAAAAATGGAACGGATTTACATATCCAATTCCTCGCTGGAACAAAGATCAAAGCTTGAAATCTGCAATCAAAAATTCAGTTGTTTGGTACTTTAAGGAAGTAGCAAAAGACATTGGCTCAAATCGCATGCAGTCTTACTTAGACCATGTTGGTTATGGAAACCAGGATATTTCTTCAGGTATTACAAATTTTTGGCTTGACAGAGGATCCTTGAAAATATCGGTTTCAGAAACACTAGAATTCATGAAAAAACTTTATAAAAAAGAGCTTCCGTTTGGTAATTATGCTATTTCTACTACACAATCCTTGATCATAATAGAAAAAAACAATGAGTTTACCTTTAGTGGAAAAACTGGCTCAGGAAAAGACCATGGGTGGTTTGTTGGTCACCTTTTATCACCCAAAGGGGAATATGTTTTTGCTACTCATATTTCAGGAAACCAGGCAAGTGGAAATAAAGCGAAAGAAATAACTAAAAATATATTGCGTAATCTAAAAATTGCTGATCTTTTTTGATTACCAAAATCTTTTTTTAGCAAACGCATTTCCTGACCCAGATTTTAAGTACTTCTCAAAAGTTGTTGCTTTCAATTTATCCGCAAAACCTAGGAAGATAACCAACTTCCATGGCCTATGCATTTTGGTATTGATAGACCCACTAGAATTGTGAGTCTCCAACCATTGTATCAAATTAACTGTATTACCGATATATTTCTTTTTTGGGATTTTATTCCGTGTAAAAAGAAAACCCCATGCTTTTCAAAGCTGGGGATGAATTTTTTCCTGAATAGAGCTATCGTTGTAAAGCCGAGGGCTTTTGCATAGATAGCGAATCTTTGAGAAACTTAGATATGTGAGTAAATATTGGACAGGTGGACATACGAAATTTAGGCTTATGTATCATATAGTTTGGATTCCCAAATATAGAAAAAGAGTTTTAACTGGGAATATAAAAAAGAGGCTCGAACATTTGTTTCAACAATGTGCAGAAGTTAACAAATGGCACATAAATGAGGTGTAGACATAAAACCTTCCCTACAGCTTATTATAAATCCAGGCGACTGAAAAACTAAATAAAAATGACATAACAAGGACCATCGCTATAGATTGTAAAAATTTACACAAGTCAGCAATAGCATAGAACCCTTCTTTTCCATAGCGAATTATTTGACCGTACAAGACAAACAAAATACAAAAAATAGCTGCAATTTTGTGGGGTTAATATTCACAAAAAATCCTCTGTTATTAAGATAAGTCGTCAATCATAACAACCGTATACTTTAAAGTTTCAAAAGAATCACATCAAATAAGCTGATTGGTATTGTTATATTTTTTATACTCTAGCAAGAAAACATTTGAAGATAAATTTTTGCTTTCAGCTTTATTTGGCTGACCATACAAAAAAACGTATGGGCATTAATTTGAAAGACTCAAAGGTATCATTTCGCCATTTATTTCTGCAACGAGCTTTTTACAACCAAGTCCTTTCAATATTTTGAAGAAACTTTTTAGAGTAAAGTCTTTTTTAACTCCTGAACGCATTGCTTGCACAACTGTTGGGGATACCCCTGCTCCTATGCCTATAAACGTATTTGAGCTATTTGAAGAACTAAAAAAATATATTCCACACAAAAGACACCAACAAATAATGCCATTTAAGTATGGGCGATTTTCGATTGCACCAACGCTTCGTGAGCTTGCAGATAGATGTAATTTGTTTTGGGAAATAATGGACCATTATGAATCTTTTGCAAGATATGCGCTAACGAAATATATAGCTTCTCAGATTGTCGTTGTTGGTCAGAAATTATTTGCGGCGAAAGATACTCCATAATCACGATTCCCTTCCTTTCATCCGCAAAATAAACATGAGGACCATAACCTCCTTTTGAAGCAACTTTAGAATGGGCTATTACTTTTTGCTTCTTTATTTTTAAAGCATCTCCCAAAAATTGAACAAAATATTTTTTTGAATCCGAAACAAGAATAAAAAATCATGCTTTAGAAGCAGAAACTTCGCCTTTAAATTATTTTGCGGAAACTGGGCCTGCAAGAGATAATGCTTTTTTCACCACCATTGCTGGATCAAATTTTTCATCTTTTTGATCAAACAAAAACTTTAATCTTGGAATAAAAATAAAAGCGGCTATGGACAATAAAGCAATTACAAAAAAGATGTAAATTAACTTCTTCACTTAGCTCTCCTAATACTCTATCATTCTGTTTTCTGACTTATCTTAGCCTTTTTTCCTGGCAAAAAATTTTTCTTTGAAACCACGCCCTTCCCAGTTTGCTGCTCAATATCTTTTCGAGTTCTACCGGCAACAGCGCCCCCATCTTTTGCATCTTTTCTTAATTTTGTTACCCCTTTTGAATCTCTTTGTTGACTCAATTGAGTTGTAGTGGCCTCCCCAAGCATAGTTATAATAAGTTCCAAGTCAGTCATATGATCACGAAGGTTTTCTTTTCGAAGCTCTTTAAGCTTTTTGTGCTCACCAACCGTAAGGTTAAAGGCTCCTTTCATAATATCGTTGGTCAATATCGCATAGTCAATTGGTTTTTTCGCACCCCTCTCTGACCACTCATCAGTTAATTTGTGACGAATTGCAGTGCTACGCAATCTTTTTTCAATCCAATCTTTGTCGTAACCTTTTTTCTCATAAATACTTTTAACCCTTTGAATACCAAGTTCAGGATTTTCAATTTCATCTATTCGCTCCTTTCCAACCCTTGCTAACCATCTTTTAAATGGCTCTACCTTGGGAGAAGGAATCGATTGTAAGATACGGAAAATGCCTTCAGTATTCGCACAGTCAGTTTTATATTTTTTTCCATCTGAAGCCTCTAATTTCAGTCCGTGACAAAATGTCACGACCTGGCTTCCTTCAGCATTCAACCGTTGTTTCAGTTTTCTCCAGTAAGCTCCTGGGTCTGAGCTTTCCACCAAAACCGAGCATACGTCTACAACTGAAAAATACCAATCATTATTAAAAAATATCTTACGAACTTGTTTGTCATTAAAGACAGAGATTTTTGTTACTTCAGTCATTGTCATAATTCCTAAGATTTCGGTAAAAATATAACTCTATTGATACTAATACTATTTTACCAAAAATTTACTGAAAATGCGATTTAAAGCTTCTTAATAGGAAAACAAAAAGAGGAGAATTAACTTCGACGCCAATTTTTTGCCTTTAGCAAAAAATTGGCGTCCCATACGTGACTATTTTAGAACTTTTTCATTCGTCGGTGAGTTCCCTCTGGAGAACAAATTTTCACTTACAGCTTTGTTTGGCTAACCTACAAACAGCAATCATTGTTTGATTTGCCCCCCTTAAAAGGTTTGTGCTATACTTAGTTCAAGCTCAAAACATGTTTATTAAAAATTTGGTGAAACATTATGATAAAAAAAGAAATCATAGAAGAGGTAAAAAAAAGACTGGTAGAGGTTTATGATCCTATAGCAATTTATGTATTTGGATCTTATGCGTGGGGTTGCCCAAATGAAGATAGTGACTTGGATTTGTTGATTGTGGTTGATGAATCTGATGAAAAATCGTACAAAAGACCAGTTGCTGGACACCGTGCTTTACGGGGATTAGATCTTTCTAAAGACATAATAGTTAAGACCAAAAAAGAGTTTGAACAAGCTTCGGATAATATAACCACACTCATGTATAAAATAAAAAATGATGGAGAACTTGTTTATGCAAGAGCATGAGAGATGGTTAAAAATAGTAGATCAAGATCTTGGATCTGCAAAAGGATTGTTGAAGCTTGAATTTTTTTCAACAGCCACTTATCACTGCCAACAAGCTGCTGAAAAGGCACTTAAAGCTTATCTTGTTTTTAAAAGTTATAAAGCTATAAAAACACATGATCTGGTAAAACTTATTGTAAAATGTTCCCAGTTTGATAAAACATTTGAAAAGCTTTATGACGATGCAGAACATTTAAATCCTTTTGCTACCAAATTTCGATATCCCACAGAATTTGATCTTCCAAATTTCCAAGACACAAAAAAGTCAATTCAGAGAACACAAAAAATTGTTAACTTTATTCTTAAAAAAATAGCTGAACCCGAAACTGGCCAAAAAGATTTATTCTAAAGTTCCAGGAAAAAAATGCGCATTATGATTTTTGGCCTGCCCGGTAGCGGAAAAACAACTTTCTCCTTTAAACTATCTCGGAAAGTAAACCTACCTCTGTACCACCTTGATCGCTATTTTTACCTGGCAAATTGGCAAGAGCGAAACTACGATGAATTTTTACGCATGCAAAGAGAACTTGTTGCAAAAGATAAATGGATAATAGATGGCAATTGCTCAAAATCATTCCATATCCGTTACCAACGTGCAGACATTGCAATTTATTTCTGCTACCCTCGGTTTTTGGCCTTGTTGCGCATAATAAAAAGAAAGTTCTTCTCAAAGAAAGATAATCATATAGATGATAGAGCCGAAGGTTGCGACGAAACAATTCAGTGGAGCTTAATAAAATATTTGTGGCACTATAAAAGTAGATTTAAGGAAAAAATTAAACAATTACAATCAGCATATCCCAAGGTGCAACTTTATGTTGTGCACAATGATAAAGGTCTAGAAAAATTAATGAATATTTTAACTCAAAAGTAAATAGCAAAGCCCAAAATTAGACCTACCAAAACCTCTTTTTTGCAAAGGCTTTCCCTGAAGAATTTTTCAAATATTTTTCAAACGCCGTTGCTTTAAGTTTGTCATCGAAACCCAAAAACATAACCAATTTCCACGGTCTATATGGTTTCGTATAAATTGAACCACCAGAATTATGCGTTTCAAGTCTTTGTTTTAGATTAACTGTATTGCCCACGTAAGTTCGATCAGGGTATTTTATTGATTTTATAAGGTACACATAATGCATTGTGGCCTACCCATTCTTCGCCAAGGCTACGAAGGGCAATCTTCGCATCTTGATATCAAACTTTTAATTAAATTTAAACCTTAATTTACTGGCCATGCCAATCGAAGCTCGGAACGAGCGAAGATTGGCGTCCCCAGGGAGATTTGAACTCCCGTTTTCGCCGTGAAAGGGCGATGTCCTGGACCAGGCTAGACGATGGGGACATAATCACAAATATATCAAAAATAGACCTGTAGAAAAATGACTTACCAATCACTCTTCGATACGCCCTGAGGGCAAAAGAAGAGAAGATGGCTTGCCATTCGCAGCCCGACGAAGCTTTTAGCAAAGACGGGCATAGAATGGTGAGCCGCGTTGGACTCGAACCAACGACCCACAGCTTAAAAGGCTGTTGCTCTACCAACTGAGCTAGCGGCTCACACTTTCAAATTTTAAATACTTCAGCATTTACAATAGTAAAATTATATATTTTCCACTAAATTGTCAAGAAAATAGATAAATTTTTCCCAAAAAACCGCCCGTTTAGTAGACAATCATCTTCACAACTATGCAAAAGATTGCTACGCCGACGATATCCATTAGTGTAGCCAAAAAGGGACCCGCTGAAAAGGCTGGATCCATTTTTAATTTTTTAAGCCCTAGCGGAATAAAGCTTCCAAGGATAACAGCTGCCATAACGGTAATTCCAATGGTGAGTCCCACAGAGAAACTTCCAAGCACCTTGTTTGTGGTAAACCATGCCCGTGCAAATGCAAAAACTCCGAGGATAAACGCCAATCCAAAAGCAGTCAAAATTTCTCTTCTTAAAAACCTCATCGCATTGCCCTTATGGATTTCTCCAGATGCCATTCCGCGAACAACTAATGTTGAAGTCTGGTGACTCGTATTTCCACCGGTACTCATAAGCATGGTAATGAAAATAATCAAATAATGAGGTAACGTTTTTTCATACGATGCCAAAATCACACTTGAGATAGACTCTGCTAACATCAAAACCACCAAAATATTACCGCGCTTATACAAAAGCTTCCAAAATGGAGTTTCAAAGTAAGTATGCTCCATCGGTGCCAAAGCAGCCATTTTTTGAGCATCTTCATCGGCCTCTTTAACGATAACTTCAACCAATGTCTCACTTGGAATAACACCCAAAAAATAATTGTCTTTCCCAACAACAGGAACTGTCATTAATCCATAATGTAGCATCTTTTTTGCAATATCTTCTCTATCTTCATGCGCTTGTGCGACAAGTTCATTTTTTCTCATGAAAGTCGATATACGCGTTTTTGGGGAATGCATCAAAAGATCTTCCAAGTGCACATGACCTACAAGCTTGTGTTTGTCATCGGTAACATACAGTTCTCTGTGAATTTCCTGCCTGGGCTTTAATCTTTGAAAGAGACGAACCGTTTTTTCAACGGTAAAATCTTGAATTAAGCTCAGCACATCAATGTCCATGATACCACCGGCAGATTCCGGGTGGAACTTAAGCAAAGATATAACTTTTTCTCTCTCTTTTCTGTGCAAAAGATTTAGATGCTTTTTAAGATCTTCATCTGAAAAATAATCAAACAAGTCAGTAAGCTCATCTGTACCCAACGCCCTTAAAACCTCTACTTTATCCGGTTCACTTAAAAAGTTGAGACTTTCTGACTGCTCAGGAACAGAAAATTCCTCAAAAACCTCATTGCGAATGCGTTTTGGCAAATTAGAAAATATTTGCATAGCACTCTCTTTGTCGATGCTATCCAGAAAATCGGTTATATCGACAGGATGCAGCCCAAGAAGCTCTTTCCAAAGGGTTTCTCCCAAAGGCGAGTCTTTTTTGATCACCACCTCCAAATTATCTCTTATTTTATTTAATAAATTTTCCCTGTTCACAAGAAATCCCCCAAAAGAAGCTGTTAGAAAGATTTTTCACCATAACTCTTACCTTTTTTGCGATAAAAACAGGCTTTACACGTATTATTTTATAGCAAATAAGACCTAATGTCCATTTGACTTTAAGGCCATATATATTTATCCTTAATATAAAGGGATATTTGAAAATATTTCATAATTTGAAATCGCCAAGAATTCGGCTTTGTCCCTTTCGCAGGGATAATACCCTAGTAATTTAAAAAATTTCGCATAGATTGGTAAAACCCCCAAAACGGAGAACATTAACGATGGAGAAAATTGAGGTTGCCAAACCAGGTTCAATACACATATTCGAAGTACAAAGCCAGGATGACGGTCTACGCTTAGATTATTTCGTGGCTAAACAGTTTCCATCCTATTCGAGAAGTTTTTTTGAGAGGCTCATAGAGAGAGAGCGGGTAAAACTGAATACAAAAACAGTCAATAAAAAAAGCATACCAATCAAAGAATCTGATACTATTGAGATAAAATTTCCAGAAATAAAAAAAGAAACAATAAATTTTAAAAGCAAGTTAGAAAACCTAGATGTCAAAATTGTATACAAACACAAACACTTTTTTATTTTAAGCAAGCCTGACAAACTTATGGTGCACGCACCTCATCCAGAAAGCACTGCTGTTACATTGGTAGACTGGGCGCTCGCAAACCTTTCTAACATATCAAACGTCGGATTTGATGACAGACCAGGAATTGTTCATAGATTGGACAAAGATACAACGGGACTTATCATAATTCCGAGAAACAACTGCTCACATGCATACATTTCAAATCTTTTTAAAGAACGAAAAATAAAAAAAACATATCTTGCAATTGTAAAAGGGCACCCCGATAAAGAGGGTGAAATTGAACTTGATATCGCAAGAAATCCATTCGATAAAAATAAAATGACACATGTCACCAGCGGAAACATATCTAAAATAAGAGGCAAAATAAGAAAAGCAAAAACATCATTTCGTGTCCTGGAATATTTCGACGAATATTCACTAGTTGAGGCAAAGCCAGTTACCGGAAGAACACATCAGATAAGAGTACACTTTGCTGGTATTGGGCACCCAATCTTAGGTGACCCAGTATACAACGAAAAATCTAAAATCATATCAAGACAAGCACTCCATGCTCACAAATTAGAATTTGAGTTTGAAGGTGAAAAAATTACAGCAACCGAAAATCCGCCAAAAGACTTTCAATTTGCGATTTCTTTAATACAAAAAAATAAAGTTTAAATTTTTTCTTGCATTTTTTAAAAAAGGTAATAGCATGAAAAACGAGCTAAGAAGGAATTGTAGTAGTGAAGCACTTCTAAAACCGACTAAGCTCTCTTTTTCTTTCTGCTTGATCTTTTCGACCTTTTCCGATTATTATTTCTAAAAACGTAACACAACTTGTTGCGAATATGATCAAAGCGATCAATAAACTTTTTTATCAAATCAGAATCATCCAAAATTACAACATTTTCTTGATTTACCCTGTGAGCAGAATAGGTAAAATTAAACGAACCGGTCCAAACCAATGATTTTCCAAAAATATTCTCCCCAAAAACAATAAACTTGTTATGCATTATATTCGACAGATGAGATTGACTATTATTCGAGAAAGATTTATACACAAAAATATCGACCCCCTTACCACGCAACATTCTTGCAATCTTTGAATATCTATCTTTGATTCCCTTCGGATCAAATATAATTTCAACAATAACTCCTCTTGCCTTTGCCTGCACAATTGCCTTTACAATCTCATAGTCCGTTAACAAAAATGCAGCCATTCTGATACTCGTTTTTTCTTTTCCAATTAATTTCTTGAGCATGCTAAGTACATTATCATCCGGAGCAAACATTACATGCCGTATACCATGTTCAGTTGGCTTCAGGATATCTTCTATGCTTGCTTTGCTTTTGATTTTAGATTTTTTAATTATCTCCTGAGAATCTACGCCAACAACAAAATGTGTTTTTCCAAACGCTTCTGGAAGTTCAACGCTGGGAAACATCGTAAAAAATAAAAATAAAATTAAAATGTGTGCAAAAAAGAACGTGCGCTTCATTGTGCCCCCCTCTTAACTTTTTATAAAAACACCAACTCACACAGAATATAACAAATTATGTTATCAGAAATTAATAAATTCGAAATTTAATAATACGCGCGTTCAAGAATTTCAAAATATGGGCTGAATGTAAATAATCTTCCACGCTTTTTCTTACTTTCTCCTGACAAAAATCCCAGCTCAATAAAATCTAATATTATTTTGTTTGCAGTATTGTAAGACACATCAAGCTCCGCGCTTAATTCTTTTACTCGTATAATTGGATAATCAAATAAAACAGGAATTGCTTTGAGCCTCGTTTCGCGAACGTTTCTAAATCTTTCATCTTCACAAATCATTTCTGTCACTTTTTTTT